>Ga0302187_10003349_pt1 | contig 13026 bp, 10 predicted proteins | sample II_Bog_E1_3_FD_202120 | JGI IMG/M metagenome (GOLD analysis project Ga0302187, IMG submission 202120) | Peat permafrost microbial communities from Stordalen Mire near Abisko, Sweden - II_Bog_E1_3 | ecosystem: Environmental > Terrestrial > Soil > Wetlands > Peat | place: Sweden: Abisko...
CCTGAGTGTCCGCTGTGAGAGACTTCGAAAAGTCGGACAATTCGCAAGCAAGCTGCTGGAAGCCCTCTCCCATCTTGCCTAGGCGCGCTGCTTCGATCTTTGTCATAACGCTCAGGACACTGATCTTAAGAGCGATCGCACCCTGGATTCTGGTGACTCCCGCAAGCTGCTGTAGCAGTCCAACTTCATTCGTTACCGTTTGCAGTATGCCCGATGTTGCCTGCAGCCTATCCTCAATCAACGATCTTGCCGCCGCGCCCAGGGTCTGTAAGTGCGGAAGAACGCAACTGACCTTTTCATCTTCAACGCAGGCGACAATGGTTGCTGCAAGATTCAATAGTGTGTCTGTATCACCACTAAGGCGTTCAAAGCTTTTCCCAACCGACTCAATCTCGCCTTGTGAAGAGCGTGCAATCGATCGAAGCTGGCCGACCGCCCTCTCAAGCGGCTCCGCAAGAGCGCTAATCTTGTTGGCACTCATCGCGACCTCTCCAAGCGGAACGTAGGCCGGTTGAAGAGCCTCGTCGATAAAGGCCCTGGTGTCGTGCTTCGCGTGTTTGTCGGGTGAGTCAGCATGTTCGTAATACCGTTCATCAGTGAAGCAAATGTCATCGTGCGCAAGAGAGAATCGCTCCCGCAATGGATTGGAGTGGCAAAACTTTATCAGCCGCGCCCAACTTGATGGCCTCTTTGGGCATTCCGAAAACTACGCATGTGGCCTCATCCTGGGCTATCGTCTTTGCACCCGCCTGTTTCATCTCGAGCATCCCCCGGGCGCCGTCATCGCCCATTCCGGTCAGGATCACTCCAACCCCGTTCTGTCCTGCATATCGGGCGGCGGAGCGAAACAGCACATCGACCGAAGGCCGATGCCGACACACCAGTGGTCCGTCTTTGATGTCCACGTAGTAGCGAGCGCCGCTTCTTTTGAGCAGCATGTGGTGATTCCCAGGTGCAATCAGGGCGCGTCCACGCAGAACTGTGTCGTTGGTCTCAGCTTCCTTGACCGTGATACTGCATAGGCTGTCGAGCCGTGCAGCAAAGGCGCGGGTAAACAACTCGGGCATGTGTTGCACGATCACGATACCCGGCGTATCCGCGGGGAGCGTCTCAAGCAAAGCCCTCAGAGCCTCGGTCCCTCCTGTTGAGGCACCGACCACAACTACCTTCTCAGTTGTCTCAAGCATGGCGTTTGTAGCCGGCGCAAGAATGGCGTCCGCTGTGAGCTTCGGCTCTACTATGTGGCGTGGCCGGGGAATATTCAACCGGGCGGACGCCGCCGCCTTGACTGAATCGCAGATCGTAATGCGCGAGTCTTCCAGGAAGCCCTTCACCCCAAGACGCGGCTTGGTGATGATGTCTACAGCTCCGAATTCGAGTGCCCTCAGAGTGGTTTGAGCTCCATTGTCGGCAAGGCTTGAACAGATGACGACCGGGATCGGATGTTGGCTCATAATCTTCTTTAAGAACGTGAGTCCATCCATGCGCGGCATCTCGATATCCAAAGTGATTACATCCGGCTCCTGTTCGCTGATTCGTTCGGCCGCAACAAATGGATCGCCTGCGGTTCCAATCACCTCGATCTCCGCGTCAGACGAAAGGACTTCCTTCAACGTCTGGCGAACCACGGCGGAGTCATCCACAATCAGTACGGTGATTTTGCGTGCGCTCATATTCTGATCCCCTCTGTGCCATGCATCATCGCACCCTCAGCTATGCCTTAAGTGAGATTGCGAACAAATACCTCGCCTGTTTTCGTATGAAACCGAATCTTTCTACCGCGCTTTCCGCGCAAGCTCGATGCGACCACGATGAAGCCTTCCTTGCTTAGAATCTCCAGTGCCACGTCACAATTCAGACTTCCAACGGTGGGGCGCAAAATGTCGTCAGTGACACCGTGGAGCACATCGGCACCGCCGAAGACCTTCACCACAACCTCTGAGCGTAGAACATGATTCCTGTCAAACTGCTGTGCTATCTCCCGAATAGAAGAATCGACATAGCGTCCGCCCGATGTCCGAGATGCAGTCCTCGGGCTCGTGGGCAACTGCGCATGAAAGAGCGCGCCAATGCCAGGTTTCGCCGCCCAGAACGTTGCGCCGACACAAGAGCCGAGGATAGTCCGGATAACCGTTGGTTTCTGTGCGAAAAACAGCTCTCCGGGTTGCAGGTAGACATCTGCCACTTCAATGTCCGTGTCGGACATGGTCCCTCCGATAAAGAGCAGGGGCTATTGGCACAAGCGGCAGATTCATTCCGTGCAGTGTCTCTGAGTGACCCAGAAACGCGTATCCACCGGGCATTAGGTGATTGGTTAGTTTCTGAAGGATATTCTCCTGGGTGCGTCGGTCGAAATAGATGATTACGTTTCTGCAGAAGATGATGTGTACCTTGTCTGTCAGACCGAAGTCGCTATCCATGAAATTCACGCGGCGAAAATCAACCAGATGACGCAGTTCCGGAACCACTCGAACCGTATTGTCCTCCGGATCGCGGCTGCGCATGAAGTACTTTCTTCTAAGTTCCAAAGGGATTCGCTGTACGACTTCGTTACCGAAAACTCCCAGCTTGGCCTTGGCCAGGACAGTTGTGGAAAGGTCAGTGGCGAGCACCCTGAACCGGAATCCTGGATGCATTTGCGCGTACTCGGACAGAACCATTGCAAGGGTGTAGGGCTCTTCGCCGGTTGAACAACCGGCGCTCCACACTAGTAATCCCTTATCGATTTGTTCACGTGCCACAAGATCTGGAACGGCCTTTTGCACCAAATATTCAAAATGGTCAGGCTCGCGGAAGAAGTCCGTCTTATTCGTGGTAACAACATCCAGCAGGTGAACAATCTCTTCCCGATGGTTGTGCCGTGCAAACAAATACTCGCAGTATTGTCCGAACGTGTTCATGCTCAAGCTTCGGAGCCGTCGTTTGATGCGGAGTTCGAGCATAGTCTTTTTCTCCTGATTTAAGACGATGCCCGACTGCTCGTAAATCAAAGTGCGAAGCCGGCCATAGTCCGCGCTGGAGATCGTGTCTTCACGAGTTGTCATAGACTCAATAGGGCGCTTTCACACCCCACCCTCTCCCCTAAGCCGCCACTTCAGAAGTAGGCTTGCTGGCTTCCGGTCCGCGAACCGACACGAGTTCGTCTACCGAGAAGACGCGGTCGATGTCCAGGATCATGATGAACTCTGAGTCACGCTTGCCCATTCCCTTGATAAAGTCGGTCCGGATTTGCGTGCCGATTCTGGGTGGTGGTTGAATCTGATCCGGCTCAAGGTCGATGACTTCCTCTACCGAATCCGCCAGGGCCCCGATCACGAAGGACTCGCCATCAAGCAGTACCTCCACAACCACGATGCAGGTGTTTCTTGTCTTGACAGTCTTCGACATTTCAAAACAAAGCCGCAGATCGACCACGGGCACGACACTGCCCCGCAGGTTGATCACGCCGCTCATGAATTCGGGCGTTCGAGGTATTTCGGTTATGGTCGTAAAATCCAGCACCTCTCTCACCTTTGCAACGTCGGTCGCAAAGATCTCGTTGCCGAGTTTGAAGGTGAGGTATTGCCGCGTATCAGTAATTTCAGTAACGCTCATTTTCTGCTCCTCTCGAATTTTGAACGCAGCGGCGGACCGCAGGCGGTCCGCCGCTGGAAGGTTTAATACCGCTCGTATCCCTTGTCGAGGTCATCGCCTTTATCTTTGAGCCGGAGGCTGACGCCCGCCTTGGCCGCAGACTTTAGCCCTGGAGGCACAGCATGGCCGTTTGGCTTCACACCCGTTACGGGAGCGGAGAAGGCCTGCTTCGAAGGTCTTGCGCCGACGGTTTGGTGGGACCGAGTTTGTCCCTCGTCTCCAGTACGGAAGAATCCGAGCGCACTCACAAGCTGATCGGCCTGTCCCGTCAATTCTTCCGTGGTCGATGCCATCTCTTCGGACGCGGAGGCATTCTGCTGGATCACCTTCTCAAGTTGCTGAAGAGCCTGGTTAATCTGTTCGGCGCCTGTATCCTGCTCCTTGCTGGCGGCAGTGATTTCCTGCACCAGTTCAGCCGTGCGCTGGATATCGGGTACAAGTTTGTCGAGCATTTCACCAGCCTTTTCCGACACCTTCACCGTCGTGCCGGAGAGCTGATTGATTTCGCCTGCGGCCTTCTGGCTGCGCTCTGCCAATTTGCGAACTTCCGCCGCTACCACCGCGAAGCCCTTGCCGTGTTCACCGGCCCGTGCCGCTTCGATGGCTGCATTGAGAGCAAGCATGTTGGTCTGTCTTGCAATTTCCTCAATAATGGAAATCTTGCTCGCGATCTCCTTCATTGCAGCCACTGCCTCGAGCACCGACTGGCCGCTCTCCTGCGCGTCTTTCGCCGACTTGGTTGCAATCTTGTTCGTCTGCTGCGCATTGTCGGCGTTCTGTTTAATGTTGGAGACCATTTGCTCCATCGACGATGAAGCCTCTTCCGCCGAAGCAGCCTGTGCACTGGCGCCGTTGGACACCTGGGCGGAAGCCGTACTTATGGATTGGCTCGCCGTTGAGACCTCGCCTGCGATAGTGCGGATATCGGATACTGTCCGCGTCAGGCCATCGACCATCCCCGCCAGCGCCTGCATCAGCTTGTCCTGCGGGGAGCGTTCCTGAATAGTTACAGTCAGGTTGCCGTTCGCAATCTCTTCGGCGGCCGCGGTGATTTCGTTCATGGCCGCGATCAGGGTATTGAGGTTGTTCTTGATCAAGTTGAAGTCACCATAATAGGTGTCCGTGATTGGGGAGGGAATGTCACCTTTGCTGATCTGGTCGACGTACTTGGCGGAGACGTTGAGCGGGACAATGACCGCGTCCAGAATTACGTTCACTCCGTTCACGATCTCGGAATAAGCGCCCTGGAAGACGCTGGCATCGCCGCGATCGGAAAGTTGGCCGGCCTTGGCAGAGCCGGCCAGACGCGCAAACCCCTTCTGTAGCGCCTGTAGTACCACGGCGACATTGTTGACCGCCAGCTTCATCTTCTCGTGGTCGCCCTTGTAGGTTTGGGAAATCAGTTCGTCGAGCTTGCCGTTCGATATCTGAGCAAGAATGCGATTGCCCTCACCGATCGGCAGCAGAATCGCGTCCAACATGTCGTTGACTCCACGAACAATCTCCGCATAGGCTCCTTTGAACTGCTCCGGCTTGCCGCGATCCGAGAGTTGACCTTCGCGCGAGGCTTCGGTCAAGCGCAGGAGCTCCTTTTGCAGGCCCTGAAGAACGACGCCGACATTGTTGACAGCGACCTTCATCTTCTCGTGGTCGCCTTTGTATGTCTGTGCAATCAGCTCATCGACTTTGCCGTCGGAGATCTGGGCCAGAATGCGGTTGCCCTCGGCAATAGGCAGCAGAATGGCATCGAGCATCTCATTGATGCCTTGCATCATCTCGCGCTGCACACCCGAAAATTGGTCTACTTTGGCTCGTTCGCTCAGATGCCCTTCCCGCGATGCTTCTAGGAGGCGAGCGATCTCTTGCGACGCCATCAGAACTTCGTCATGGCCAGCTTTTCGTCCATTGCTTGACTTGCTGTCGAGGTGGATGGCATTGCCATTCACGTGATTGACCCCATGCGACTTTCCACTTCCGTTCGAAACCTGTGTGGCCATGACCGTTACTCCTCTAGATTTTTGGTTCTGTTGATTTGGCTGTCTCTAGCCCTACTGAGAGGGCCGTCCGGATATTTCCTGTCACTGCTGAGCCTTCATTCCAATGCGACGCGAAATGCCGAAGAATTCAATCTCGAGGCATTCTCCCGGTGGTCGGGTGAGTGTGGAGGATGCCCGCGGGTGCTCAAAGACTCCGATCGGATTGCTTCCTGGACCAGCCTATGGGGATCAAGAATGAGAGCAACGCTTCCGTTGCCGAGAATAGTGGCGCCGGAAATGATTTGCACCTGCTTGTAAAATCGGCCGAGATTCTTGATAACGGTCTGGTGATCGCCAATGACCTCGTCTACAACGAATCCATAGCGTCCATGCTCGGTTTCCGCGATCATGATGTGCTCACGTTCGGGCCGCTCACTCTCTATTGCGAACTGCTCCCGTAAGCAGAAATACGGGATGATTTCCCCACGCACGTTCGCAAGATGTTTGCCATTGGCCTTCTCAATGTCTTGCCTTGTCAGCTCGATACACTCGAGTGTGTTTGCCAGTGGGAGCACAAAATACGCTTGACCGACCCGTACAAGCAAGCCATCGATGATGGCCATCGTGAGAGGAAGCCGAAGAGTCACAGTCGTGCCTGTACCGGGCTTGCTCGCTATGTCCACCGTTCCGCGTAGCGCATCGACTCGCTGCCGGACCACGTCCATACCGACTCCGCGGCCGGATACATCCGTGACCTGGACAGCCGTAGAGAATCCCGCCTCGAGGATCAGGGCGAATACTTCTGCCTCGGTGATCTTGGCGTCGGCAGAGATGAGCCCCTTCTCGATTGCGCGAGCACGCACCGCAGCTGCGTCGATGCCTCCTCCGTCGTCTACAACACTGATAAGGACGTTGGCTCCAGAATGGCGTGCGCACAGATGGATATTTGCCGTCGGCCGCTTCCCTGCGAGAGCGCGGACGGCGGGAGATTCAATGCCGTGGTCCATGCTATTTCGGATGAGATGCATCAGCGGGTCGTTCAATTGATCGATGACTGTCTTGTCCAGCTCAGTCTCTGCGCCTTCAATGGTGAGCTCGACATCCTTGTGTAGATCTCTCGCTAGATCGTGGACAAGCCTGCGGAAGCGTTCAAAGGTCGCGCGAATCGGGAGCATGCGAATGCTCATCGAGTTTTCTCGCAGCGACGAAGTAAGCCGCTCTATCTCTTCAGAGACTGCAAGCACATCTGGATCGTCCCGCCTCGCTGCGAGTTCGCTCATTCGAGCCTGGACGGTGACAAGTTCGCCGACCAAGTCCACTAACTCGTTCAGCTTCGCCGCCGGTACGCGAATACTCGACTCGCGCTCCTCAGAGCGTCGTCCGAAGCCTGACCGCTGTTCTTCGCATGGACGTGGCGCAAGAGTGACATTCTCCTCGACCCAGCTCGGAACGAGATCAACCGTTAACTCGCAACAATCTTCAACAAAGATGAAGACATCGCGGATGGCTTCGCAGGTTGCTGAGGTTGTGAGGAGCATGTCCCAGCTGATGTAGCAACGCTCCGGGTCCATCTCCGCGATCGGCGGGATCAATCCCATATTGGCCGTAACTTGCAGATCCCCCATCTGCTTCAGTTCGCGAATCAGGAGCAATGGGTCAGCACCATTGCGCATAAGATCGGGCCCGGGACTGAAGCGGATCCGCAAGGTGTGAGCAACCTCGTTTGAGGTCGAAGGAATGATCTCGGCTGTCACCGATGCGGGCAGTCGACCATCTTGGTCGGCGATTCCCGTCAAATGTTGCAACTTTGTCACGATTTCCGTAGCTGCAATGATGTTAGGGGCATCCTGACTAGCGGTCACATCCAGCATGACTCTGATTTGATCGAGCGCGGACAATGAAAGATCGATTAAGTCACTCGTGACTGCGAGGCGGCCATTACGGACTTCGTCGAATGCATTCTCCAGGTTATGAGTGAATGCAGCTAGCTCGTCAAACCCGAACATCGAGCCTGAGCCCTTGATAGTATGCAGAGCCCTAAAGACTCGGCCTACAAGATCCATGTCCTTATAACTGTCATTGAGTTCCAGGAGGGAAGACTCTAATTCGACGAGTATTTCCCGGGCCTCTTCCTGAAAGGCCTGTTTGTGTTTGTCGGCAACACTGACGTCGACCGGTCGTTCATAGTACAGGCTCATTTTGAACTCATTGGAAATTTCTGGAATCCTGCGTTAACTGCTGCAACGTGAATATGATCCGGAACCTGGCCGGTGATCGTAGCGGGTAATCCTGCAATCTCTGCTTCGCGTTCAGTGGTCCAGAGAAGTTGCAGCGCAGTGATATCAAGTTCGGTTGCGTTTTGCAGATCGAAAGTGAGCTTTTGTCGTAATGCAAGGCCTTGAAGGATCACTAGTTTCAACTCAGAAGCAGAAGAAATTGTGATCGCCCCCTCGATATAGATGAGGGAGATCCCGTCGCTCTGTTGGATCGATAGTGGCATATACGTTTTTCCGACCCAAGGCCGCCCGCAGCCTTACTGAATGATGTAAGGCTTATCGGCGTTTACGGACCTACGCTTAGGTGATGGCCATCACCCATCTTTCGGTCAAAGGGCCATCCAGTTGCTTAGCAGGAAAATGAACTGACGTGAACTGCATTTCTGCCGAAAGAGGCGATGAGAATAGAGCGAATGGTCGCCAGTGTCGTGGGGCGATCAGGCCCGTCGCCGCAAGAACGCCGAAGCGAAGCCTAACGAGTTAGAGGCGGCTGGATAACGCCTCTTTTGCAACCAGCCCTGAGACCTGCGGAAGGCAGTGACGAGGGGTGTCGCCGAGGGCACGGTAGAAAAGGCGGATTCGCAAAGCTTGGGTAAGGGCACCAAGAAGAAATCTGCCGCTAGCGTAAACGCGGATTTACGCGCAGCCAAGATAGCGTGAAGGTTTCTCCTCAGGAGAAAGCGTTAGCGTAGAATGGAAGATGCAGGCTAAAACCGCCCGGCAGGAGAGTGTCAAATGGCATCAGGAACAGTGAAGTGGTTCAACGACGCAAAAGGCTTTGGATTTATTACCCCGGACGACGGCAGCGCAGATCTGTTTGCCCACTACTCTGCAATCGCATCAAGCGGCTTCAAGTCACTTCAGGAAGGCCAGAAAGTGACCTACGAACCGACCAAGGGACCCAAGGGTATGCAGGCTTCGAACATCCAAGCCGCTTAGCCACCGCTCCGACAGATGTCTAGGAGCTTGTTGAAATACCCTGTTTTGCTTAACGGCACGGCTTCAGCCGTGCCGTTAATGCTCTTTTGGCAATATCATGGTCCGCCACGTACCAGGGTGCTGCGCGCGTGGATCACACCCTTAGTAGTGGGAGAGCGGCTCTGGTTAGTACCCTTAGAGTCATATAGATCGATCGAGCGGAAGGTAACCTCTGCTAGGCGTCACAATAAGATAACCCGCGAGCGCGAGGGCCCTTCGCGTCGCGACCCTCCATACGGCGTCCTCGATCCGATCTCTTCGCCAGACATCTCGGCGAAGCCAGTACGTTTATCCTTAAAGAGACGGCACCCTAAACCACGTAGAAGGCGTCGCCGTTGGAGCCCTTTTTCAGGATGCGGTCGTAGGAGGCGTTCACAATTCCATAGCACTCGCAGGTCTTCGCCGTCAGGCCGGGGCGGTCCACAATGTGAATGCGCCCTCGCGAGTAGCCGATCAGGCCCTGGCGTTGCAGCTCACCCGCGGCCACGGTAACGGTGGATCGCTGGACCCCCAGCATCTGCGAGAGGAACTCCTGGGTCAAGTGCAGGTATTCGGACTCCATGCGGTCGGCCGAGGTAAGCAGCCAGCGCGCCAGGCGGGCCTCCACCTCGTGCATTCGGTTGCACAGAACAGACTGGGTAATCTGCACCAGTTGGAGATAGGCGAAGGCATGCACCAGCTTTTGTAAGGTGCCTCCGTTCAGAAACTCGGCGCGTACAACCGAGGACCGTATGCGCAGACCTTCGCCAACGCCTTGCATCGTGACCGAATGAAACATCTGGGGCTGGTCGAACAGCGCCGGAAGTCCGGCGAAGCCTTCGCGCCCGATGACGGCAACCTCTACCTGCTCTCCCTTGGAGGTGACGGCGTCGGTGGAGATCAGGCCGCTGTTCAGGAAGTAGAGGAACTCGATGGGCTGGTTCGGCTCCGAAAGAGACTTTTCGAGGGGAAGTTCAACAGGAACAAGGTGCTTCGCCAACGCTGCATACTCGTCGGGATGCAGCTGCGATAGGATGAGGTTGCGCGTTCTGGTTGAATTCACGGGACCCGTAATGTGGACGCCGAACAATGAGGCCGGTTCCGAGGATAGACAGAAATGTCCTCTGGCCGCTAAGCTGCGCTGCCCACATCAAATGTTGGGCGTATTGATCTGCCTCAATTGAAGGTACGGCAATCACAATACGTTGTCTGTGCGCTACTGCACATAAGATATTTGATATCTGAAATTTCCGGCCAGGCCTCGCCGTCCGCCCCTCTTTGCCTTCCCACGGGAATGCCCGCTTCCTATCGCCGGCGAAATCCCTGCCACCCTGGCAAATAGTAAAGACTCAGTTCCGCAACGGGTGCAGACTGAAACCTCAGCCCGACACCGGCTTTACCTCCGGAAAAGGCCGCCGCGCACCGGGACGCAAGAACCACGGACATTGCGAAACTGCTCTAGAATGGCCTCTGGCCCCCAGAACGTCTCGCTCCCTCCGTCCATCGGCAGCAGGCACGCAATTCAGGGGCAATCTCAGGCCGGAAAGTGTCCCGAAAAACCATGCATCGCTGGTCTCAGCTCTTCATCCCCACCCTGCGCGAGGCTCCCTCCGACGCGGAGGTCGCAAGCCACAAATTGCTGCTCCGCGCGGGCTACATTCGCCAGCTCGGCGCCGGCCTGTACTCGCAGCTCTTTCTGGGCACCCGCGCAGTCAACAAAATCGTGGCTATCGTCCGCGAGGAGATGGACACCATTGGCCAGGAGTTTCACCTGCCGGCGCTCAACCCCCGCGAGGTCTGGGAGGAATCCGGCCGCTGGGCTGGGATGGGCGGCAACATGTTCCGCCTGAAGGATCGCAAAGGCGCGGAGCTCTGCCTGGCCATGACCCACGAAGAGGTCATGACCACGATTGCGCGGTCCGAGCTGCGCAGCTACAAGCAGTTGCCGCAGATCTGGTACCAGATCCAGACCAAGTTCCGCGACGAGCCGCGGCCCAAATCCGGCCTGCTACGGGTGCGGCAATTCCTGATGAAAGACGCCTATTCCTTCGACATCGACGAGGCCGGGCTGGATGCCAGCTATCAGAAGCACTTCGACACCTATTGCCGCATCTTCAAACGCTGCGGGCTGGAGTTTGTCGCCGTGGACGCCGACTCCGGCGCAATGGGCGGCTCGGGCTCGCAGGAGTTCATGGTCTACACGGACGCAGGCGAAGACCTGATCGCCAGCTCGGCGTCCGGCTACGCGGCCAATGTGGAGAAGGCGACCTCCAAACTCGCCGCGGTAGAAGACCTCGGCGCGACCGGCGACGGTACTCCGCAGCTCGTACACACGCCGGGCCAGCGCACCATCGACGAAGTAGGCGCGTTCCTGGGAGTCCTGCCCTGCCACCAGATGAAGACGATGGCGTACATCGTCGAGCATCCTGACTCCGACGAAAAGCAGATCAAGACCGTGGGCAAGACGCGCGCCGTGGTCGCATTCCTGCGCGGCGACCATCAGCTCAACGAGACCAAGCTCGCCGCCATCGCCGGCGGAGAACTCCGCCCCATGCAGGCGGAAGAGATTGTCGCAGTCTTCAACGCGCCCGCCGGTTACCTCGGCCCAATCGGCCTCACCGCGGCCCCGCATCCGAAGAAGCCCGGCACTCTGGTCATTCTCGACGCAGCGCTGGAAGGGCGAACGAACCTTATCGCTGGAGCCAACCGGGACGAGCACCACCTGCGCAACGTAACGCCGATGCGCGACTTCAAGCCGACCCTGGTGGCCGATGTCCGCAGCGTGAATGAGGGCGAGCCCGACCCGATCGCCGGTGAGCCGCTGCGCATTGGCAAGGCGGTGGAGATTGGCCACATCTTCAAGCTCGGCTACAAGTATTCCAAGTCGATGGGTGCCTCCGTCCTCAACCGCGATGGCAAAGAGACCACGCCGATCATGGGCAGCTACGGCATCGGCATTGAGCGCATCCTGACCGCGGCGATTGAGCAGTCCGCAGGAGAGTTTGCCGCGCGCGGACAGGTCGACTCGTACGCGCTGCCGCCATCGATTGCGCCGTTCCAGGTCGTCGTAACCGTGACCAACGTCCGCGAGGCAGAGCTGCTTGCCGCCGGGGAAAAGGTTGCGCAGCAACTTTCCAACGCGCAATTCGACGTGCTGCTGGATGACCGCGACGAGCGTGCCGGAGTCAAATTCAAGGATGCCGAACTCATCGGCGTGCCGTTTCGTATTGCAGTTGGGAAGAAGCTTGCCGAAGGAAAGATTGAACTGCTGAACCGGCTGACCAACCAGACCCTGGACATTCCCCTGGAAGAAGTGGTCCAGCAACTGACGGTCGCGATTGCCACTTCTTCCCGCTCTCCGAAGAACTAATCCTTATGGCCGTAAAACTCAAACTCGCCAACAACCGTCTCCCGTCGGCACAGTCGTTCGGATCGCGCCATCGCTTCCTGCGCGCTCTGGTTCTGTTGGCGCTCGGCTGCTTTTTCGTCGGCGCCATCATCTTCGGCTACATGTACTTCAAGTACCAGCGGATCGTGGACGAGCGCCTCGCGTCCGGACCAATCTTCGCCAATGTCTCCCAGATCTACGCGGCCCCGCGCGAGGTCCGCATCGGCCAGCACCTGACCGTCTCGTTCATTGCGCAGGACCTGCGAAGTGCTGGCTACAACGCGAACCCGCAGTTGGGGACATTCACAGTCGACGGCAACAGCATCAGCATCAAGCCTGGCGCGGAGAGTTACCACTCCACCGACGGGGCCACCATCACCACTGGACACAGTGCGGAAGTGGACCCGGCCACCGGGCAACCGGCCGACTCCGGATTTACGGTCACATCCATTACGGCGGACAATGGAGCGGCGCTGGCGGCCTATCAGTTGGAGCCGCAGCTCATCACCGCGCTCTCCGAAGACAAGAACCGCACCAAGCGACGCATCGTCACCTACGACGAGATTCCGCAGAACATGGTCCAGGCGGTGCTCGCCATTGAGGACCGGCGCTTCTTCGAGCATGGCGGCGTCAACTACGTGCGCCTGACCAAATGCGCCGTGCAGGACCTGCTGGCGCATCGCATGAACTGCGGCGGCTCCACGTTGACGCAGCAACTCGCGCGCGGCTTCTTCCTCACTCCAGACAAGACTATCTCGCGCAAGATTGCCGAACTGATGATTACCCTGCAGTTGGA
>Ga0302187_10003354_pt1 | contig 13012 bp, 10 predicted proteins | sample II_Bog_E1_3_FD_202120 | JGI IMG/M metagenome (GOLD analysis project Ga0302187, IMG submission 202120) | Peat permafrost microbial communities from Stordalen Mire near Abisko, Sweden - II_Bog_E1_3 | ecosystem: Environmental > Terrestrial > Soil > Wetlands > Peat | place: Sweden: Abisko...
GCGCCTGGGTCTGGGACATGGGGCCTTCGCGGGTGTCGCGGAGAACGCCGACATCCTGCACGAAGTCAACCTTGCGGCCAAAGGGGGAGGTGTCGGTCTTGGTCTTCACGACGAAGTCACGGAACATCATCTGCTCCGCCTTGTAGGCCGGCGTGTTGGCGTTGGCCATGTTATTGGCGACAACTTCCATCTCGCGCCACAGGGCGGATTGGCGGGACAGGGCGATGTAAGACGTGTTTTCCATTGGTTTTGACCTAGCGATCACGTTACGGCGCCATACATGCGAATGCCGTGCCAGTTTTAATTCTTGGGGGTAAATGGCGGAAAACAGCCATTTAAGAGGCCGGTCAGACGCTGCCGGGCTGTGCCGAGAGCAGGCTGTGCCGGGCAGTTATTGCCCGGTGGGGGCGGTCTTGTTATGGTGCGGCCCAAGACCCCGCAGCAGCTCTAATGGTCGGGGCGTCAACCTTCTGTTAACCGCCGGCGACTATTGTTTATGGTGAATGACTCCAGGCGCCGGCCAAGGAGCCTGGTGAGGGCGAAAGAACCATGGCCGAAGATCTAGAAGAAGACTTTGAAGAAGGCGAAGGCTCCGACGACGGTGGAGAATCCTCTGGCGGTCATGGTGGCGGCGGTGGTGGCGGGGGCGGCAAGAAGAAGCTGATCCTGTTTATCGTGTTGCCGCTGTTGCTGGTGATCGGTGCTGGCGCCGGCGCTTATTTCTCGGGCCTGCTGGACGGGTTGCTGCATAAGAACGCAAGCGAAGCCGCAGCACCGGAAGCCGAGAAAAAGCCTAAGGCCGAGAAAAAAGAAGCTGGTCCCGAGCAGCCCACCGAGGTGCAGGCCGCTGTCTTCTATGATCTGCCGGAAATCCTGGTGAACCTGAATTCGCCGGGCCGCAAGCAGAACTTCCTGAAGATCCGCGTCAGCCTTGAGCTGGAAAGCGCTTTGGACGTCGGTAAGATCGAAGCGGTGATGCCGCGCATCATCGATAATTTCCAGGTTTACTTGCGCGAGCTGCGCGTCGATGACCTTCAGGGGTCGGCCGGCATGCTGCGTCTGCGCGAAGAGCTGATGGCCCGCGTCAACAACGCCGTGAAGCCTGCAAAGGTCAACGACGTTCTGTTTAAGGAAATGCTGGTCCAGTGATGGTTGGGAGCCACCATGGCTGAAGACACCGAAATGGGTGGTGAAGGTCGCTCGGCAGAGGACGAAGAAGCCCTCATGGCCGAATGGGCCGCCATGGCCGAAGGTGAGGCCGAGGGCGGTGGCGATGCTGGCGCCGGTGGTGACGGCGGAGGCGACGGCGACGCCGTGGCCGCCGAATGGGAGGCCATGCTCGGCGCCGAGGGCGGCGAGGAAGGCGAGGACGACGGCGAAGGCGGGGTTTCCACCCGCGTTCTGAACCAGGATGAAATCGACAGCCTGCTGGGCTTCGACGACGCCCATGACGGCGACGGCGACCGTTCAGGCATCCAGGCTATCCTGAATTCGGCCCTGGTGTCCTATGAACGCCTGCCGATGCTGGAAGTCGTGTTTGACCGCCTGGTCCGCATGATGTCCACCAGCATGCGTAACTTCACGTCGGATAACGTCGAAGTCTCGCTGGACAACATTCTGTCCCTTCGCTTCGGCGACTATCTGAACTCGATTCCGCTGCCGGCCATGCTGGCGGTGTTCAAGGCCGAGGAATGGGATAACTACGGTCTCTTGACCGTTGATTCCTCGCTGATTTACTCCATCGTCGATGTGCTCTTGGGTGGCCGCCGCGGCACCGCCGCCATGCGTATCGAAGGTCGTCCCTATACCACCATCGAGCGCAATCTGGTCGAGCGCATGGTGCATGTGGTGCTGGCCGATCTGTCGGCGGCTTTCGACCCCCTGTCACCGGTCACGTTCCGCTTCGACCGCCTTGAGACCAACCCGCGCTTCGCCACCATTTCTCGCCCCAGCAACGCGGCCATCGTCGCCAAGCTGCGCATCGACATGGAAGACCGCGGCGGCCGGCTGGAACTGCTGCTGCCCTATGCCACCCTGGAACCTGTCCGTGAGCTGCTGCTCCAGATGTTCATGGGTGAAAAGTTCGGCCGTGACTCCATTTGGGAAACCCACCTTGCGGAAGAGCTGTGGATGACCGAAGTGGAGATGGAGGCCGTGCTTGACGAACAGGTGATGTCGCTGCGCGATATCCTGAATTTACGCGTTGGTTCGAAGATCATGCTAAACTCGATGCCGGACTCGGTGGTCGAGCTCCGATGCGGCGATGTGCCCATGTTCGGCGGCAAAATGGGCCGCAAGGGTAATCACATCGCCATCCGCATCGAGGAAAAAGTCAAGAAGGAGAAGGTCTGATGGAAGACTACAAGCTCATTCTTGATATCATCGTCGCCATTCTGCTGGCTGCGACCATCGGCTATGCCCTGATGCTGAACCGTCGGCTGGGCGAATTGCGCCGCAATCGCGACGATCTGGCCCGGCTGGTCAATGCCTTCAACGACGCCACCGCCCGGGCCGAGGCCGGAATTCCCAAGCTGCGCCGCGCCGCCGACGAGGCGGGTGCGACCCTGCAGGAACGGGTCGAGAAGGCTCAGACCCTGCGCGACGATCTGGCCTTCATGATCGAGCGGGCCGAGGGCATGGCCAATCGCCTGGAAGGCACCGTCCGTCAGGCTCGTGACGTAAAGATCCCGCCGTCGGCCCAGCCTCAGGCTTCGTCTCCGGCACCCTCTCCGGCTCCTGCCCAGGCGCCCGCAGCTCAGACGGCCTCGCGCCCAACCATGGCGCGGCCTCAGGCTTCGCCCCAGGCGCAGCAATCCCATTCTCCCGCTCCCCAGCCGTCGCCCACTTTCGGGCCCATGGGGGATGACGTCTATGACGACGACCGCTCGGAAGCAGAACGCGAATTGTTGCGCGCCCTGCAGTCCGTGCGCTGAGAAGAGCGATAAGAGGCCGCCATGTCGTCTTTCCCGCCTTCCAATCAACGACCCGCCGGCACCAAGGCCCAGCGTAGCGCCAATCCTTATGCCGCTGCCGCCGCCTATGCCGCCGTTCTCGACCCTGATGCGGCGAGAGAGGATATCTATGGCGCTCCCGACACGGGCGATGATTCGCCGGCTCCGGGCTTCGGTCTGGGCGGGGCTGGGCCGCGTCCATCGGGAGCGCGTCCTTCCGGCACCATGGGACCTCAGCCGGGCAAGCCGCCGGGTAAGAAGAAAAACCGCAAGCGCCGCAAAGCTCTGACCATTCCCAACATCCGCCTGCTGCCGGTGACCATCTTCGTGGTCTTCCTGATGCTGTCGGTGCGGGTCAATGACATCTGGCGCGGCCTGTCCGAAATGAACCTTGGCCTGAATTCCTCGGAAGCCCAGCAACCGCCGCCGCCCGGTGGCCGTCAGAAGGGCCAGAAGCTGCCCAGCCTGCCCAGCGACCCGGCGCCTGCCGGGGCGGCCATGACCGCTCCTGCCCCGCCCGCCGCCAAGGGGGGGGATACGCCGGTGCAGACGGCGGCTTCGAGCAAGGACGCCGGGGCCGTTCCCGAGATGCCTCCCGCCGTGCCGGCCCAAAGCGGCTCTGGCGGCGAGCCGCCCACCTTTACCCAGAACGAACTGGACGTGCTGCAAAAACTGTCCGAGCGTCGCGAGTCCCTGGATGGCCGTGAACGCGATCTGGAACTGCGAGAAAATCTGGTCAAGGCAGCGGAAGCGCGCATCGATAAAAAGATTTCAGAAATGAAAAGCATGCAGACCAATGTGGAAGGCATGCTGAAACAAGTGGATGACCAGGACGATGCCAAGATGAAAAGCTTGGCGAAAATGTATGAAAGCATGAAGCCGAAGGACGCCGGAAAGATCTTCGATCAGCTGGATGTGAAGACCCTAACTGGTGTAGTTCCGCGGATGAAGGAGCAAAAAGCCGGCCTGATCATAGCGAACATGTCCCCCGACAAGGCCAAGGACCTGACCGACGCCCTGGCGCAACATCGCGCTGCCAAGGCCGAGGGCTTGCAGCCTCTGAATTGATGTTGTCTGTGGATGAATGCTTAAAATCGCTTGATTCGGCTTGGTTTCCGTATTTTAACTAGAGTTCAAAATTCAAGGCGTGCTCAGGGGAGGCGGATCATCAACCCGCTGGGCTTTGGAGGAGTGACGGATGTCTGTCGATAAGAATATGCATATCTTGATCGTTGACGATTACAAGACCATGCTGCGTATCATTCGTAACCTTCTGCGGCAGCTGGGTTTCGTCAATATCGACGAAGCGACGGATGGGGCCATGGCTCTTTCGATGATGCGCGGCGGCGGCAACTATGGTCTGGTCATCTCTGACTGGAACATGGAGCCCATGACCGGCCTGCAGTTGCTGCGTGAAGTTCGGTCCGACGCCAAGCTGAAGGCGACCCCCTTCATCATGGTGACTGCGGAATCCAAGTCCGAAAACGTCATTGCCGCCAAGGAAGCCGGTGTTTCCAACTACATCGTCAAGCCCTTCAACGCGGAAACCCTGAAGGTCAAGATGGTCAGCGTTCTGGGCGACTTCTAAGTCGTTTCGAAGCACCATTTCTTCCGGGGGGAATTATACATGTCGGCAACCGTTGACCGTGATCTCGCACTTCATCTCGAAGCACTCCGCAAGGAGCGTGGGGACACGGTCAAGGTTGACGAGATCGGCGATATCGTCCGTTCTCTTCTGACCACTTTGTCCGGTGATCTGTCGGCTGGCGACCTCAAGCTCTATCAAGAGGTTGAGGGGCTGGCCGTCTATATCCACAAGGCCAAGGCCGAGATCGCCGCCCTGCGCCCCCATGACATTCAACAGGAATATATCGCCTCGGCTACCGACGAGCTGGATGCCATCGTCGGCGCCACCGAGACGGCGACCAACGAAATCCTCGACGCCGCTGAAAAGCTTGAAGAACTGACCCCGGAGCTGACACCGGAGCAGGGCGCCAAGCTGATGGACACCACCACCCGCATCTTCGAAGCCTGTAACTTCCAGGACATCACCGGCCAGCGCATCACCAAGGTGGTCAAGGCCCTGAAGCATATTGAAGAACGGGTCGAAGGGCTGGTCGCGGCCTTTGGTCCTGAGTTTCAGGAGCAATTGGCCAATACCATCGCCGCCCAATCTCCTGCGGGTTCTTCGACCATCACCGACCAGGATCTGCTCAACGGCCCGCAGATGCCTGAAAAGGCACATGATCAGGCCGCCATCGACGCTCTGTTCAACGACTGACCATGGCGACGCCCGGCCGCAAGCCGCGCAGCCCGGCCGGCGGCAGAGCGAGAACGAGGGGCGGGCCGCTGGCCCTTATCGCCCTGTGCCTGCTTGCGCTGCTGTTCTGGGCCAGTCCGCTCCAAGCCCAGCAATCCAGTAATACCAATGTCTCGCCCCGCGCCGCCGCCCATGACGGCTTCGGTCGCATGGTCTTCGACTGGGACGGCCCCGTCATCTATTCCGCCGACGTCATGAACGGCGAATTGGTGCTGCGCTTTGACCGCCCGGTCAGTGGCGAGTTGCGCAATCTGGTCCGCCCGCTGTCCCATTACGTCAAAAGCGTCGCCGTCAGCGACGACCGCCGCACGGCGACCTTCCCGCTTGCCCGGCCCATTTCGGTCAAGGCTTACACCAATGCCGCGGGGGCGGTGGTGGTGGATGTCAGCGACAGCAGCGAGCCGGCGGCCACTCCGGCCAGTGTCGCCGCCGTTCCCTCCGCCGAGGCCCCAACGCCTTTGGTGCCGGGTGCGGCAGCCCCGGCGACGGAAAAGAAACTGTCCCCCGTCGAGTTGGTGCCGTTGGTGGAGGTCAAAGGCGGTGAACATGGCGGCTTCAACCGTCTGGTCTTCACCTGGCCCAAGTCGGTGGACTACAAGGTGGAGAAGTCGGGTAACCAAGCCACGGTGTCTTTCTCCAAGCCCGGCCATATCGACCTTCAGGATCTGACCCCGACCCTGCCGTCGGACATCACTGTGCAGGGGGTGGATAATTCCGGCGAGGGTGCCGCCATCACCTTCAATATTCCCGCCGACGCCCGCTTGCGGCATTTCGCCTCGGGCGGCAAGGTGGTGCTGGATGTGGTGCGTTCCGGCGACGCCCATAGCCAGCCGCCGCCCGCCGCCGCGACCCCGGCGGCCCAGGATGTCCAGCCCCCCAGCCTGAAGCCCTTGGGGCCTGAGGAAAAGCCGCAGCTGCCTTCCGAGACCCTGGCTGCCGGCAGCAAGCCGGCCAAGACCCCTGAGAAAATCCCGGAAAAGACCCCAGAGAAAGTTCCGGATAAGGCAATCGAGGAAAAGGCCGCTCCCGCCGCCATGACGGCCCCGGCCATGCCTGAGCCCAAGTTCGAGCATGTGCAGGCCGGAGTCGAGCCGCCCAAGCCCATCGTCTTGCCCGAACAGGCCAAGGTCCTGACCGAGGCTCCGGGCTCACATGAGTTGCCCTCTCTGGCGGGGGCTCCGGACGGGGCGCCGGTGCCGCGCAATGCCGACGACAAGGTCTATAGCCTGAGCGTGTCCTGGGATAAGCCGGCAGCGGCTGCGGTCTTCAAGCGGGCCGGCTATCTGTGGGTGGTGTTCGATCGCCACCAGCAGGTGGACGCCAAGCTGCTGAAACGTCTGGGCGGCGATGCCGTGACCTTCCTGGAGCAATTGCCCAGCAAGGACGGTACGGTCATTCGTATGATCGTTCAGCCCGATTATTATCCCAGCGTTCGCCAGGAAGGCCTGCTGTGGGTGATCGATTTGACCCATCAGGAAGCGGTGCCGAGCAAGCCCATCCAGGTGGTGATGCCCGACCTGTTGGTCTCGGGCGTTGGTGTCTCCCTGACCGTGGCCGATGCCGGAGGCATGCTGTCGGTGGAAGACCCCGAAGTCGGCGACACCATGGTGGTGGTCCCGGTCATGCCCCTGGGGGCAGGTGTCTATCCCGGCCGCGAAGCCCCCGAGGCGGATATTCTGGCGACCCTGCAAGGCATTGCCGTGGTGCCCAACGTGGATGGGCTGGACGTGCGTCCGTCCCGGACCGGCGTCTCCATCGGCTTCCCCGGCGGCATGAAGATCAGCCAGCCCGGCAAAGGTGCCGCCGTCGCTGGGGCTGGCGGGGCCGGAGCCGGAGCCGGGGACAACGGCCATTATTTCAATGTCACCGCCTGGAAGAAGTCGGGGCCCGATCAGTTCCCCGAGGAACGCAAGGTCATCGAGGACAATCTGGTGGATCTGGCTCCGGCAAGACGCTCCCAGGCCCATATGGATGCCGCCAAGTTCCTTTTCGCCAATGGCTATTCGCCGGAAGCCTTGGGCTATCTGCGCCTTGCCGCCGAGGAAGAGCCGACCCTGCTGGATACCGGTCCCTATCACGCCCTGCGCGGTGCCTGCAATGCCGCCATGGAGCGTTGGGATCTGGCTCTGCCGGATCTGGATAATCCCCTGGTCAAGGATGACCCGGAAGCCCTGTTCTGGCGGGCGGCGGCGCATGCCGGGTCATCGGACAAGCCGGGTGAATATGCCAAGGCCCTGGCGGCGGGATTGCCGCTGATCCGCGATTACCCCAAGGCTCTGCAATGGCCCCTGGCCACCATCGCCGCCCGCGCCGCCCTGGCTGCCGACGATGATGCCGGCATGCAAAGCGCTTTGAATATGCTGGATCACATGCATGCGGTGGGGCCGCAACAGGGGCTGCTGGACTATCTGCACGGCGCTTATGGCGAGCTGTCTGGCAAGTTCGACAAGGCCATCTATTATTATAACAAGGCCATGGACGGCGATAACCGCGAGTTCCGCGCCCGCGCCGCCTATGCCGCCACCGAGCTGCAATTGAAGACCCGCCAGATCAAGCCGCGCGAGGCCATTGATCAGTTGGATCGTCTGCGCTTCTCGTGGCGGGACGAGGATTTCGAATTCAACCTGCTGCGCCGTCTGGCCGAGCTGCAGATCGCCGCCGGCGATTATGCCAATGCTCTGCGCGCCGCCCGCTCGATCGTGACGAATTACCCCGACAACCGCGACGAGCCGGTGGTCGCCAAGATGATGTCCGACGCCTTCGAGGCCCTGTATCTGCGCGGTGCCGCCGATACTCTGCCGCCCATTTCGGCGATTGCCCTTTACGATGAATTCCGCGACCTCACCCCCACCGGGGCCAAGGGCGACGAGATGATCCGCAAACTGGCCGACCGTCTGGCCTCGGTGGACCTGCTGGACCGTGCCGGCGAGTTGCTGAAGCATCAGATTGATTACCGCCTGCAAGGATTGGACAAGGCCCGCGTCGGCGCTCAGTTGGCTTTGCTGGATCTATTGGACCAGAACCCCCAAGGGGCCTTGGACGCCATCCAGAGCAGCGCCATGGATGGACTGCCCGCCGATCTGCAGGAACAGCGTCGCCATCTTCAGGCCCGCGCCCTGGCCGACCTGAAGCGGGTGCCCGAGGCGGTGAAGCTGCTGGAGGGCGACACCAGCCAGGAAGGCGGCTTGCTGCGGGCCGAGGTCTATTGGCGCAGTCAGGACTGGGTCAATGCCGCCGCCGCCTTTGAAGGACTGGTGCCGCGCCCCGAGCCGGGGACGACCCTGGATGACGGCTCGGCCCGCCTGATCATCAGCTGGGCCACGGCCCTGACCCTGGCCGGCGATGACCGCGGGTTGGCCAGCTTGCGCCGCGCCTATGCCCCGGCCATGGCCGGCACGCCCTATAAGGACGGCTTCACCCTGCTGTCCAGCCCCGACCGCGAGGTCACCGACATGCCGGCCCTGCGCGGACGCATCAAGGAAGCCGAGGGGTTCCTCAGCTTTATGAGCAATTATCGCAAGCGGTTGATGAGCAACGGGCTCTCCAAGATCAACTGAGCCGCGCCGGCCCCCCCTTCCCAGAGAGCAAAAAAATATTTTGGCAGTGGTTTCGGTGGATTCAGCATTAATTTCATGGTGTTAAAATTGTTAATACACTCAATTTATAAACCGTTTTGAATTTGTAGCAATTTCATGGGTTGCTGCACCGCAATAAGTCCGTTAACGTCTCCTTAACCTTGCGACGCATAAGGGCTTCGCGATTCCATTGGAGAAGTGCCATGAATAAGATTCTGCATGTTCTCGACGGGCTGAGCGTTCTATTGGGATTGGCCGTCCTCTTCACCGTTTTGGTTAACAACAGCCCGGCCGAAGCTGCCGGTCTTCTGGACAGCATCGGCGGTAAGAGCAGCCATCCCGTTGGGATTTTGCTGGGTTTCACCCTGACCAGCCTGCCGCTATCGCGTCGGGTGGTCTATCACAGTCTGATGCGTCCTGGTGATGTGCGTGAAGTCTCGGAAATGGGTCAGGCCCTGCATCGGATCGCCTTGTTTCAACGGGTACAGGCCGGCAATGTTTATCTGGCCGACATGGACGACCAGGGCGTGGCCAACGTCTTTTCGTCGGAAAAAGGTCTGTGGGAATGGCTGGGCCCGGCCTATCACGATGTTTCCCTGCGCCGTCAGATGCATCCCAAGCTGCTGGAGCGACTGGAGCGTCTGTCGGCGGAGCATGGTGTGGCCTGACGTTCTTGCACCACATTCCTAGACTCGTGTCTTTAGCCAGGGTACAAGTTCCGTTCGTCCCAGATCAGACGGAACCTGTGCCCTGACAAGGCCGGGCTGCCGGAATGCTTGTGTAGAAGGCCATGCAGACAGCAAACGACATCCGCCGTACCTTCCTCGACTTCTTCGCCAAAGATGGACACGAGATCGTTCCCTCCAGCCCGCTGGTGCCGCGCAACGACCCGACCTTGATGTTCACCAACGCTGGCATGGTGCAATTCAAGAACGTCTTCACAGGCGTCGAGAAGCGCCCCTATAACCGTGCCACCACATCGCAGAAATGCGTGCGGGCCGGCGGTAAACATAATGATCTGGACAACGTGGGCTATACCGCCCGCCACCACACCTTCTTCGAGATGCTGGGCAATTTCTCGTTCGGTGATTATTTCAAGGAGCACGCCATCGAGTGCGCCTGGAACCTGATCACCAAGGAATTCGGCCTGACCAAGGACAAACTGCTGGTCACGGTCTATCACACCGATGACGAGGCCTTTGACCTTTGGCGCAAGATCGCCGGTCTGCCGGAATCGAAGATCATCCGCATTCCCACCTCGGACAACTTCTGGGCCATGGGCGACACCGGTCCTTGCGGTCCTTGCTCCGAGATTTTCTTCGATCACGGCGAACATATCCCCGGCGGCCCGCCCGGCAGCCCCAACGAGGATGGCGATCGCTTCATCGAGATCTGGAACCTCGTCTTCATGCAGTACGAGCAAGTGACGAAGGAGGAGCGCATCAGCCTGCCGCATCCCTCCATCGACACCGGCATGGGCCTGGAGCGTCTGGCCGCCGTGTTGCAGGGCAAGCATGACAATTACGACGTCGATCTGCTGCGCGCCCTGATCATGGCCTCGGCCGAAGCTTCGGGGGCCGATCCCGATGGCGTTCACCGCATCTCGCACCGGGTCATCGCCGACCATCTGCGCTCAAGCAGCTTCCTGATCGCCGACGGTGTGCTGCCCTCCAACGAAGGCCGTGGCTATGTTCTGCGCCGCATCATGCGCCGGGCCATGCGTCACGCCCAACTGATCGGCTGCACCGAGCCCTTGATGCACAAGCTGGTGCCGGCTCTGATCAAGCAGATGGGCGAAGCCTATCCCGAACTGGTGCGTGCCCAGCCGCTGATCACCGAGACCCTGAAGCTGGAAGAAAGCCGCTTCAAGGTCACCCTGGATCGCGGCCTCAAGCTGTTGGACGAAGAGACCGGCAAGCTGGGCCAGGGGGGCTTGCTGAATGGCGAAGTCGCCTTCAAGCTTTACGACACCTATGGCTTCCCCCTCGATCTGACCCAGGACGCTCTGAAGGGCCGGGGGCTGTCGGTGGATACGGACGGCTTCAACACCGCTATGGAACGCCAGCGCGCCGAGGCTCGCAAGGCCTGGGCCGGCTCGGGCGAAGCCGCGACGGAAACCGTGTGGTTCGGCCTTAAGGAAGAGGTCGGAGCCTCGGAGTTCCTGGGCTATGACGCCGAGGAAGCCGAGGGCAAGATCACCGCTCTGCTGGTGGACGGCAAGACAGTGCAATCGGCCAAGGCTGGTGACAGCATTGCTTTGATTGCCAATCAGACTCCCTTCTATGGCGAGTCCGGCGGTCAGGGCGGCGATACTGGTGCGATCATCACCGCCACCAAGGCTCGCATTGCCATCACCGACACCCAGAAGAAGCTGGGTGATCTGATTGTTCATCTGGGCAAGGTCGAGGAAGGCTCGGTCTCGGTTGGCGATTTCGCCGAACTGAAGATTGATGCCGCCCGACGCGACGCCATCCGCGCCCATCACTCGGCCACCCATCTGCTGCATGCGGCCTTACGCGACAAGCTGGGCGATCATGTGCATCAGAAAGGCTCGCAGGTCGTCAATGACCGCCTGCGCTTCGATATCAGTCACAACAAGGCCCTGTCGCCAGAAGAAACCCGCGCCGTCGAGGATGTGGTCAATGCCAACATCCGCGCCAACAAGCCGGTGGTCACTCGGCTGATGAGCCAGGAGGCCGCCGTCGAGGCGGGCGCCATGGCCCTGTTCGGCGAGAAGTACGGCGACGAGGTCCGCGTGGTCTCCATGGGCGAGGACAAAAATATGTTCTCGGTGGAACTCTGCGGCGGCACCCACGTGCGTCGTACCGGTGATATCGGCCTGTTCAAGATCGTTTCGGAAAGTGCGGTTGCTGCCGGCGTGCGCCGCATTGAAGCGGTTGTGGCCGGGGCTGCCGAACATTGGGTCGAGGAGCAGGCTGCCCTGCTGGCTCGCGCCGCTCAAAGCCTGAAGGCCAGCCCGGCGGAAATCCCGGCTCGTATCGAGGCTTTGCTGGAAGATCGCCGCAAGCTGGAGAAGGAACTGGCTGACCTGCGTCGCCAGATGGCCACCGGCGGCGGGGCGGCTTCCGCCAACAAGGACGTGGGCGGCATCACCTTTGCCGGGCGTCAGCTTGACGGTGTGCCGGCCAAGGACCTGAAGGGCATGGCCGACGACATCAAGAAGCAGATTGGTTCCGGCGTCGTCGCCCTGTTCAGCAATGCCGAAGGCAAGGCCTCGCTGGTCATTGGCGTCACCGAAGACCTGGTCGCCAAGATTTCCGCCGTCGATCTGGTCAAGGTCGGCTCGGAAGCCCTGGGCGGCAAGGGCGGCGGTGGCCGTCCCGACATGGCTCAGGCCGGCGGTCCCGATGTCACCAAGGCCGGCGAAGCTCTGGCCGCCATTGAAGCCGCCATCGCTGCCAAGGCGTAATAACAGACTCCCGCAGGGCGGCCTTGCCCCTGCGGGAGACTCGTTTTTCTAGCTTTTCCGCCAAGCTGCAGGACTGTCACAAAATTTTTGTGCAGTGCAATAAAATATGTCTTGAACCGGAAAAATTTTCAGCTATCTTGCTGATTGTTGCAGTGCAGCAATCGTCCAGGCGGTTGCGGGGCTGCCCCCCAAAACCGAACTCAAATGCGAGGATGCACCCATGGCTAATCCCAACGTGAACATCGATCAGGTCGTTTCCTTCGGCAAGGACAATGTCGAGGCTCTGGTCAAGAGCTCCACCCTGGCCGTCAAGGGCCTGGAAGAACTGGCTAAGGTCTATCAGGCTCTGGCCAGCCAGTCGGTCGAGCAGACCTCTGCCGCCGTCAAGGCTCTGTCCGCCGCCAAGAACCCGACCGAATTCCAGAGCATTTACAACAATCTGGCCAAGTCGAACTTCGAGCAGTTCATCGCCGAGACCCGCAAGATTCAGGAGCTGACCAACAGCATCCTGACCACTAGCGTGAGCCCTCTGAACGATCGCGCTCAGGCTCTGCAGGGTCTGTACAAGGCCGGCTGATCCTTTTTAAGGATCGCTAGCGGGAAAGCCCGGCGTCGATAGACGCCGGGCTTTTTCTTGCCCCAAAATCTACACAGAATTATGTAATAATACAAAAGTATGAACATATTGATATTGTGGTTATTGCCCGGAACGTGCGTTGACTTGAAAAATTCACAG
>Ga0302187_10003358_pt1 | contig 13002 bp, 13 predicted proteins | sample II_Bog_E1_3_FD_202120 | JGI IMG/M metagenome (GOLD analysis project Ga0302187, IMG submission 202120) | Peat permafrost microbial communities from Stordalen Mire near Abisko, Sweden - II_Bog_E1_3 | ecosystem: Environmental > Terrestrial > Soil > Wetlands > Peat | place: Sweden: Abisko...
ACTCTCGTATAAGTCCCTCTTGTTCGGTTTCGTTACCCTCCGTACCACCACCAGGCAGTTCCCAGCGATGGGAGTAGGAGTCTTGCATCATTAAGACAGTTTCATTAACGATATATACACAGTAAACACTTAACCTATCTATGACATCGGCCTCATCCACAATATGAGTATTACCTAAAAAATCTACACATTTTAGTGTCATAGAATTAGTGTATCACTAGCTTTGTTTTCACCTCGTTCTCTCAATCCCCTACTACACGTAAATACTTTACGAAAGTAAGGTCTTTACGTTTGCTACAATTAGCCTATGAGTAAAAATGACAAAAAACGTGGAAGAATTGCGGGCATCCCGTACGATTTTAGACGGCCAACAAAAGCACGTTTCTTATTAAGGATATGGAATCCAACAGGTCAGTTTATAAGTCCGCGGTGGTGGGGTTGGGGTTATGACTTTAATTTTTACGCCATAATTCACCCGATAAAGTGGCGTCAAAACCGTCATCAATAGATTCTTATACTTAGGTATTTCGTTGACAAAAACACTTTACTTAGATAAAGTAATGCTATGAAACAATCTATTACATCTATCTGGAGTGAACAGTTTCCTCGGCAACTCGTTGAGGCACTTCTTACTACTAACTCGAAAGTGACACTACAGAACTTTCTTGGTGACGTTATGACTGAAAAGGAAATTAGAGAAATCAGCGCTCGTTTTGAAGCCGCTCGACTTCTTGACCAGAAGACTTCTTATGCCCAGATAGCTTCGATAACAAAACTAAGTAGTCGGACGATCGCTCGTATTAGTGATTGGATGAAAAACGGTAACGGTGGATATAGGGTGGTTCTTAGTCATCATAAGCATGATGAGCCAACTCACGTTGAGTAGAAATACTAATTAGTACCTTAAAACGCCAACGTGAAGTTGGCGTTTTTGTTACCAAATTAAAGCATGGAGAAATAATATGAGTGAATTATATACAGCAAGAGAAGTTGCTGCCGAAATACTTGGCGAGCGACAACAAGATACACGACTAATGGACAGAGTAAGAGGATACTTAGGCAATTACGTACCAGATAGTCGTCTTGAACTGCCTTCAAACATAGCTTATTTGGCACGGTATGTACCACGAGCAACTGTGGAGGATCGTTTATTTGCTGATCAGGCACGTGAAGATGGCCTAATACCCTATTGGGCATCCTATGTTGATGACAGATTTACAACAAGAAATCCTGAAAAAGTAGCAACGGTACGTCCTTCTATAGATTGGAGTAATGGGCAGAAAACACGGAGCTGGGTTGTAGAGCCAGACAAACGAGTGGGTGGAGTTGGTCGGCTTGAGACCGTCTATGGCTATAGTGCGACGGACTTTCAGAGTGCTATTAGAGAGGTTGTATTTAAAAATTCAGGTGATGATGAGCTCGTCGATAATGTGTTTGATTTAGGGACGTGGTACAAGCAACAAGCAATTCGATCTGGCTACATCGAGGGTAATTTAGCACCCTTCTATTACACAGCAAGCATGGCTCTTGCGACTATGTTTGGAGTGTTGTACGAAGATTTCGATGGGGGTCCGAACGCTGCAAGTGGTGATCTCAAACAGTTCATGGACACTGTCGTATACCCGGCTTTTAACAAAGTAGAGAAAGATCTTGGCATAAAGCCACTTATTGTACAACTTCCCTATAGAGAGGGAATGGAAAAGACAGATCTATCTTTTCTCGATATTGAACAGTCGAATCGGTTTAAGACGTTAGGGAGCCGTGCTCTTTTACCTGATATGATGGTGCTATGAATATGACAAGTAATGCATCGACAACCAAGCGAATACGAGTTATTGCCCCTTCCCAGAGTTGGTCTTCGGGTAAATATCAACGATCGTATGAACGTGCAAAAGAACGTTTAGAGTCTCTTGGGTACGAGGTTAGTTATGGAAAGAATGTTGGTAAGGATTTTCACTTAGGAACGGCAACAAAACAAGAGCGAGCTGATGATTTTAACGCTGCCTACGCTGATAAAGACGTAGACATCGTCATGGCCTTAACTGGTGGTTGGTCGGCGAATGAGATCCTCCCTTTAGTTGACTGGGATGTTGTGATTTCTAATCCAAAACCGCTTATCGGTTTTTCTGATATCACCGTTCTTCTTAATGCTGTCTATGCTAAAACGGGCCAACGTGGTTATTTGGGTCCAAACTTCTCTACCTTTGGCCGCATGCTGGAATGGAAGTATACTCTCGCTACCTTTCATGAAGTTATGAGTGGTAAGCCAACGACGCTACGTAAGAGTACCCAATGGGGAACCAGGGGAAGAAAAAGATATTCTACTCCACCGCGCAAAATTATACAGACTGGTGAGGCTGAGGCTGTAGTCATTGGGGGTAATCTTGGTACTTTCTATCTCCTACAGGGCACAGAGTATCAACCAGTTTTTGATAAGCCTTTTATCTTTGCCCTAGAGGATGACGCCGAAGCTGGTGGCTGTACCGCCAAAGAAGTATCAAGAAGGTTTGAATCGGTTCTGCAGCTCCATGGCTTTCGTCAAAACATCCGTGGGCTATTAATCGGCAGATTCGAACCAGACAGCGAACTGTCTTATTCGATTCTTGAGAGTATTATTTTATCTAAAGAACTGTCAGCTATACCAATTGTGGCCGGTATAGACTTTGGTCATACGCTGCCAATAGTGACGTTACCTATCGGAGGTATGATTAAACTCACTGCGGATAAGCGCGTTACAATTGAAGTTTTACAAGCTAGAGTATAAGTGATCGTACACTATTGAGGAGATAAAACGATCCTGTGATAATTACAACAGATTCAGGGGTGAGAGCGAGCATATTAAGTGCTTTGGCAGCATTAGCCTCTATGGTAATAGATTGAAAACCTGCCTGTTTTGCATGGGACATTATCTCTAGCGGATTAATTGCTTTTCGAAGCTGATCTTGGTTATTTTCGAACGTCGTTATGGTGATATGAGAGCTTATGGTTCTAAGGAGTTTTAGGTTTGCTTCAAGATGATCAAACTTATTTTCACCAAAAGCGACAAGCAGAGTTGTATCTTTTTCCTTATATTTTTCGTGAACTGCTTGCACGAGTGCAGCTAGCTTCTGTTCATTATGTGATCCGTCCATGATGAGTGTCTTATTGTTCCATTGAACTGTTTCCATACGAGCGGGTACAACCGTTTCGAGTGCTTGATTAAGTGCTTCTGGTGAAAGAGGTCCGGTTAGTAAAGCAGTTGCGGCATAGGCAAGGCTGAAGTTTCTCTTTTGAAAATCTGGAAGGGCTAAGAAAAGAGGGTGAGCTCGAAGAAGTGGTGTAGTGTCGGTAATTACTGTCAGAGTTGCCTCTTTGGATTTTGCGACTGATCTAATAGTATTAATCACCTCTTCTGGCTGAATGTGCATAAAGACTTCGTTATGAGCGTGAATAATACCCGCCTTTTGCGTAGCTATTTCCGTCAGGGTATTACCAAGAATTTCAGTGTGGTCATAGCCAATGTCGGTTATGACGCAGATCTTATCGTCTCTATTGATAACATTCGTGCCATCTATAAGCCCACCGAGGCCAACCTCGACTACAACGTAGTCTAGGTGTTGTTTTTCAAACAACCAATAGGCAAAAGCAACCAGTAGTTCAAAGTAGGAGGGGTGCATCCTACTTTCGTCGACTATATCGAGAAAAAGACTGAGCTCTTTACAATACTTGTTCTCGGGAAGGCTCTTAAGATTGATTTGAGCTCGCTCGTTTACCTCATCGATGTGGGGTGAAACGGTTAACCCTACTGAGAAACCGGCTGCTTGTATAAGAGCCGCACAGTAATAACTCGTCGAAGTCTTGCCTGACGTACCTGCTACATGGACGACATGTAGTTTGTCTTGGGGATTGCCAAGATAGTCCATAAGACTCTTCATGCGATCAAGGGTATAGCGGGCAACTGGTGCTGTAGCCATGAATGGACTTAGTGCAGCTCGAGCTTCGGCAAATGTTGAAATTGATCTCATACCTTTTCATTGTACCCTACCGTCCCACACCGCTCATGCTATACTTGAATTATGAAACCCGACCAGCAAAGTAACTACTGGCAACATGATCCTGACGAGCAAGAACCAGCCGATGCACCTCAGGAACCAGAAATGTATGAGCCGGAACCATTTGAACCAACTCCTCCAGTAAGTGGAGCGCCTGAAGCTGCTTCCGGAGTTGCTCCAATAGCTGCATCATTACCTGGTACCGAGCCAGTTCACTGGTCTGCTCGTGAATACATCCACCACGAAAGAAATGGTCTATGGTTTGTCATCTTTGGGTTAATTGTCGTGGCTTTGATTGCGCTCGATCTCTTTATATTTAAGTCCTATACCTTCACGGCTCTTGTGATTGTTATGGCCATAGCGGTTATTGTCTATATTCGTCGCCCACCCCGTGACATTGACTACACATTGAGTGACCAAGGCTTGTATGTAAGTGATAAGTTATATCACTTTAGTGACTTCAAATCCTTTGGTGTTATCCAAGACGGTGATCATCACTCGGTAATGCTCATTCCGACTAAGCGATTTTCTCCTGGGGTTTCGGTTTACTTCCCTGAAGAAGCTGGCGAGAAGATTGTAGACGTTCTCGGTACCCGACTTCCTATGGAATCACTCCGACTTGATATCATCGATATCATCACCCGTAAGCTACGGTTGTAACCCCACCTCTTAGCGTGATACAATAGCCGTTGTTCGTCACGTATTTTAACGTGAAGGAAAGTACCTTCTAGTTACAAATAAGGCGTGCCACGTAAGTGGTGCGCTATATGGACTCGTAGCTCAGCTGGATAGAGCGTTGGCTTGCGGAGCCAAAGGTCGCAGGTTCGAATCTTGCCGAGTTCACCAAAGTAAAAACCCCACTGTATTGTGGGGTTTTTACTTTGGTGAGATAGAAATAATTACGATTTTTTTACGAAGCCACCAAGAAGACGAGTTCCGAGTACAAGCCCCTCTTTACTAAATGGCTTAACCAATGTTTCTGCAGCATCGTCTGAAAAGCGAAGTCCTGTTTCGTTTGGATCAAATCGCTCAGCATTAAAAACTCCAACTCCACTTTGAAGCATCGCATTATATAGCCGTTTTGCTAACTTTGAAGTTTCTAACTGGTCGAGTGCGTCATCGATAGCCGCTTCTGTTGCGTCAGAATGAAGCTCGATCGTATCCCAACGACTCTCTGATGCCATTTTAGAATTTGTTGGTCCAAAGGCGACTATGCCTTCAGGTTTCGCAAAAGATACCATTGAAGTCAATGCCTGTTTCGCTAAGGGTCGACCAAAACGTACAAAGTGACTTAAGAGGTTATAACTGTAGACGCGGTCAAATCTACCATGAAATGAAATAGGTGGATGAAGAATATCCCCTTGGGTAAATTGAAGATTTGGTGCTCCATCTCTATGTACGTCATCTAAGGTGTACTGGATATCAAAGTTTATCCAAGAGACATCAGGTCGTTCCCTGGTGACTTCTGTACCAAAGTCTGATTTTCCTGCTGCTATGTCAATAACGCGGGCATCTTGAGGAAGCTGCTCGCTAAAGGTATCGATATCAGTACCATGACCGTACTTCTGGGCAAGGTAGTTAGCCGAACTTCCAGTCATAGGGGCTGATTCGAATGTAGTTAAATGACTCATTTGTATATATAATACAACTTTATCGACTATTATGCAAGATCAATATATCATTTCTAATCTGATAGAATGAAATAGTTGGAGAGATGCAGGAGTGGTTGAACTGGCCGCTCTCGAAAAGCGGTATGCCGCAAGGTATCCGGGGTTCGAATCCCCGTCTCTCCGCCATGTATTGATACTTTATAACATTTGTTATATAATATATTTATTCACTCTATCTATTGAGTATTTTGATGCAGAAGTTTTGGTAAGGGTAGATTACCCGAACTTCTGCATCGAATATGCAGGCGGTCAGGCCGATTGCCTGCAGAAAATCTCAATGAAGGGTGAAAAATGAGAATAAAAGATAAGGATGATCCTCTCGCTGCCGATGTCGAATTCTTGAAGTCGACGAAGGCAGAGGATGTAACTGAGATGTACCGTGTAAGCGTGCACAATCTCGCTACAACCGAATGGATCGATCGTTTTGGTGCCGCCATCATTCAGTATGTCGATGGTGGGCCGGCCTTCGTGGATGAGTACATTTCCTGGTTTGTCTATCACGAAGACCCGGAAGTGCGTTCGATGGGCGGAACCCTTGCCCAGCTTGTTATTGGCAGAGATGATCTGCATGACAATGTCCGGGATTGGTTTACGGCGCTCCTCAAAGACACCAACAAAAGCGTCATTCGTCAGCTTCGCGAAAGTTTGATTGAAGCCATCGACCAGAAGTCAGACGATCTCTCGATCGACGTGATCTTCCTATTGGTCCAGTGGCTTGGGTCTGCGACCGAGAAGCTAGAGGGGATGCAGGAAGAGCAGGAGTAGTCCTTTCTTCCAATAAGCCACACCTGTGGGCGGAGGTTTCGGTGCAAACCGTAATCTTCAGCCCGCAGGTGGCGGCCTCTAACCTGTAATATGAGCTGAGTAATCTGCTCTTTTTTTGTTTTTAAGACTCTGGAGCAGATGGTGTAGCTGTGTCGTCAGAGCGTGACTTCTTCGGCTTTATAGTAAATTCACGGTCGAAGTCTATCTCTAATAACTCGATTTCGTGTTCAAAGTTCTCACGGAACGTATAAAAGTCGGATGGTGGGGACTCTGGACGAGGGATAACTCTCCCGTCTACATCAAGTATATATCTATTATCCAGCTCCATGGTTCCATTAAAATCAGAGATGTATGTATCTGATTTTGTGAAGTTAGCGAGAGAGGTATGCTCAGGTTCTGCTTTGAATTTTCTAGCCATCGGGTCGACTTCTATCATTTTTATTCTCATACCCTCTTTACCTAAGTGAATTTGAAGACTATGTTTCTTTTTCTTTATTCTTTTAAGTTTTGGTAGTACCTCACTATCCTCGTCAACTGCATTATCAAAAGGGTTAGCATTTTCCGTACGTGTGTAGGTTATGTCTAGTTGACTCCTCGATGCAGTATAAGACTCAAGGAGTGAGGATGTTCTGCCGAGCATCCGATTGAGGCGGTAGTGTGGTCGTGACCTTAAGAAAGCATGTTCAATAGCTCCAGACTGAAGTACTTCTCTTCCTCTTTTTTCAATGGGAGCAGCGTAGTCGGGTAAATTGATGACAGACGGATTTTCGAGAAGTCTTTTTAAGCTTTCGTGTGACATGTACCTATAGTACGCACTCTATAACAGAGGTGTCAATTATAAGCTTGTTGTAGTTTATGCAGCTTGTTCGAAAGGTACAGGTACGGGTCTTTGTTGGAATTCAATAGGTTGCCTAAAGGCTATCTTGTTTAGCCCATGGAGGGCTATGGCTTCATAAAATTGCTGAGTAAAGAAACCAAGCTCGTTTCTTCCCTCTCTGTTGTATTGATCGACATGGTAGATAGTTAATAGCTCGGGGTGATAGGCGGGAGAGGTGGTGATATCGACTCCATTCGGACCTATACCTAGAGTGGAATGAATACTTGTTGGGTCGGAGGCGCTTCTCCGGCCTTGGATAGCGATTACAAAAAGATCTTTCAAACGGTTAATACCTAATTTATCACCACTATAGCTATTGGTTACTAAGGCAGTATCCCACAATGCTTGTTCGACTTCGGGTGAGTCATTATTATGTCGTCTAAATGAAGGAATTTCCTTTCGGTCATGCGCAGCAGGAGTAACAAGAAGGGTGTTTGCGATATCCTCTAGTTTGTTTATTTGGCGGGAGATGTTTGTTTCATTTGCAGCCTCGCCTGAGGTCTGAAAGTTCATTACAATTTCATAATAAACCTTAAGCGGTGATAAAAAAAGAGTCAATTTGTTACAATAACGACTATGCAAGAAGGTTCGCTCACTACTCACATAAAGGTCACACAATTGCTGCTCAGAACAGATAGGCAGTCTCTCTAATGCCGATTCGTATTATTGCTGTTGGTAGGAAACATGAGTCTTGGGTTAGTGACGGAATTATGCGGTATGAGAAGCGCCTAAAGAAGCCCTTTGATAGCGAATGGGTACTTTTACCTCACGCAGTCAGCGAAGGCCTTAGCGCACGTCAGGATGAGTCTGAGCGTATACTTTCGAGACTTGATCCTAAGGCGTATGTGATCCTACTCGACGAGAAAGGCAAAGAATTCACCTCCCCTGCTTTGTCGTCCTTGTTACTTCGTCAACTTGAGGCATCTCGTCTCGTGATACTTATTATCGGAGGTGCTTACGGTGTAGATCAGTCGGTGCATGATCGTGCTGATATTGTCTGGTCTCTGTCTCCTCTCGTGTTTCCTCATCAGCTTGTTCGCCTTATGCTGGCCGAACAGCTCTATCGTGCCCAGGAAATAAGCAGTGGTGGTCCCTACCACCACGAATAAGCGGAGGTGCTTACGCTTGCAGGTGTTCTTCCGTTCCTCTATAACTAAGAATACTGACTAAGGGAGTACAACATGGCTAGGAATGCATCTAATGGTAGTAAAGAGCTTGTTTCGCCTTACGAAAAACTTGCGCCAGCAATTTTAGATGAGGCTATTGCGCAAAATAACCTCTTTGATTTAGAAGTTCGGCAGCGAAGACTTGCTCGCAGAGTTTTTTCAAAAGAAAAAATTGTTGCTATTGAATTCAAGGCTGACCTCGACGACATATGGGATGATCCTGATCTAAAAAATGACGGGAGGGGGAAGTTAACTGCATTTCGAACACTCTTCGAGTCATATAGTCAGAGAAATGATATTACGTATTTGGATAAAGTTGAAGCTCTTGGCGCGCGTTTAGTAGAAGGTGAGTTTATTTTACCGACTGACGGCTATGTAGAAGTTATTGGCAACAGTGATAAAAAAGATACATCCCCGCTTGTAGTTCCGATTATTTCGCCGCATGAGTATAGAGATCATCGACTCGATGTTACATGGGACGTCTTTGTAGAAAAGAAACACAGTCGTGTACGTGTCGATGAGCAAACACTTATAGGGAGGGGCGTCATTGAAACAAGCCTTACGAATAGATTCAGAAGACTTGAGAATATTCTAGAGACGCCACATGACGTTAGTGACTATACGAGAAGTATAAAAGACCAACTATTAGAGGCGTGGGGAGAATATGAGAAACTTGGTCGTACTGAGATCGCTATGGAGTACAGGCGTAAGGGCATGAACTACATCTACGCACTCATCATAGGCGAAGTACATGAAGTTACAGATATAAATAGTGTCAATCTCCTGTTTGATATGTCTACTTTATCGCAATATGAACCTACTCTTTACGAGAAAATGAAGAATAGCATTTCCCAAGAACTACAGGCGGGATCGCTTAAGCAACACGAGAGACCCGTACTTGCCTCTCTCGTAAGCGTTACGAAAGAAATGACCAGTAAGGAAAGTATATATACACTCTTTAGGACGATAACTGATGAAGAGGTTGCTAGCCTCCGCGAAGAACTCATTAGTTCACTTCCAACACCAACGTAATTCACATTATTGACAATATACAAAGCTTATGCTATATTTGTATATGTAAACACTAAAAAACAAACATGTTGCCCTTTATAAACCCCCTACCACTTGTAATCACTCTCGCCGCCGCCTTTGGTGTGTTATTCCATGACACTCAGTTTGACCGGGCTGCAACAACCTCTCTCGCCGCTCCAGTAACAGTATCTGAATATGGAGGCATCGAGACTGCACTTCGTATGAACGATGGCTTACATACTCAAACAGAACGAACATCAATCACCACTAGTATGTTACCTACAACTCGTCCTCGTATGAGTGAAGATAAAAAATACATTATCGATAAAAGACTTGCTACTAATAGCTTCGACAGTGATTTTCTTGTTCCGATTTCCTAACTCTAGGTAAGGATATTTAGTTCATTTTCAAGACGCGTAACGAGCGTCTTTTTTTGTTCGAGTAATTCTCTCGATTCTTCGACGAGTGCGGGCGGAGCTTTAGCTACGTAGCTCTCATTACTTAGTCGTGATTCAAGGGTTTGAATTGCGCCGTGTGTTTCAGCCAGACGAGTTTCAAGGTTTGTCTGGTGTTCGTAAAGTGTTTCATCTGATACATCGAGCCATGCTTGTCGTCCACTAAGGGCGAGTCGTAGTCCTCGAGGTTGATCGACCAATGTGAGCTCTTTAAGCTTCGCAAGCTTTTGAATAAGTGTTGCGTTGTCAGCGATTAGGGTGTCATCTTGGTAAAGAAGTGTATACTTCTCGTTTCCAGGAAGTTCAGTAGTGATATAGCGAATTTCGCTGACGAGTTGTTTTAACTGATCAAACTCTCCAGCTGCAATGTCATCGTATGGGGTTACTTCTGGCCACGATGCTTTTATGAGGAGACCGTCATGCCAGGTAAGAGTTTGCCATACGGTTTCGGTTACGAAGGGAACAAAAGGATGAGCTAGTTTGAGGCTAGTATCAAGTACCCAGGCAAGCATGCCGGGATTGTCTTGTTGCTTGCTGGCTTCAATAAACCAGTCTGCTACGCTGTCCCAGATAGCGTGGTACATACTGTCCCCTGCTTCGGCGAATCGGTAGTCATTAAGAAGTTGGGCGATCTCTTCTGCAGCCTGATTAAGCTCTCGAATAATCCAGTGATCCGCCAGACTCTTTGGCTCTGGAGCAATGTTTGTGTAGGAATCCCCTAGTTTATCTTCGACAAAACGAGCGATGTTCCAAAGTTTATTACAGAAGTTACGAGCAGCTGTTACCTTACTAAGACTAAAGGCTTGGTTTTGGCCAGCGCTTCGGCTCATAACAATACCAAGACGAAGGGCGTCGGATCCGAACGTTGAGATAGTCTCCATTGGGTTAATGACATTCCCTTTACTCTTGCTCATTTTGGCACCCTTTTCATCGAGAACCATACCGTGCATGTAGACGTGTTTAAACGGTACCTTATCAGTGACGTAGAGGCCTAACATAATCATTCGAGCTACCCAACGATCAAGAAGGTCAGCTCCTGTTTCTAGAACACTTGTTGGATAGAAGCGACTAAGCGGTCCATTTTCAAGTACCTCAGTGGTAATGAATGGCCATTGGCCACTACTGAACCAAGTATCAAAGGTGTCCTCTTCTCGTCGATAGGTAACACCGTTTATCTCAATCAACTTCTCGTCGACACGTTCATCAAAAATCCAGTCTTCTGGATTGTTTACGTTTTGGAATGCTGGGATAGGAATACCCCATGGGATTTGACGGGATAGATTCCAGTCATGAAGATTATCGAGGTATTGGATAAGTACTCGCTTGCGGCTTTCTGGACTAAAAGATATCTCACCTGCTTCGAGTGCTTGTTTTGCACGCTGAGCGAGTGGCTGTATCTTTAGGAACCACTGGTCTTTAATCAATGGTTGAATAGGTAGGCCACTCTTGTAGTCGTAACCAACAGAGTGTTCTATGGTTGTCTCACCACGGATAAGCTCTTGTGCCTCTAGGGCGGCAAGTGTTCTTTTTCGAGCTTCTTCAGCTGTAAGGCCAAGGAACTGTGAAGGAGTGTTAATCATAGTTCCGTTGAAATCAATAACCTGTAGGCGTTCAAGATTGTGCCTCTGCCCTACTTCAAAGTCGTTAGGATCATGAGCTGGCGTGATCTTCACAGCTCCTGTACCAAAGGCAGGATCGACGTAGTCGTCGGCAATAATAGGGATCTCTCGATTAGTAAGAGGAAGCTGTACTCGTGTTCCAATAAGGTGCTTATAGCGATCATCGTTTGGATTAACGGCTACGGCCATATCTCCAAATAGTGTCTCTGGCCGAGTTGTTGCGATAACAATTTCACCAATCTTATCAAGCGTGGGGTATGCGATTTGCCATAGTGTCCCCTTCTCTACTTTGTGATCGACTTCGATATCAGAATAGCTTGTCTGATACTTCGTGCTGTAGTTAACGATACGTTCTCCCCTATAGATGAGGCCATCATCCCAGAGACGCTTAAACGTACCATATACCGTCTTTATAACTTTCTCATCAAGTGTAAATACTAAGTTCTTCCAACTTGCACTGACGCCAAGAGCACGAAGTTGTAGCTCCATGTTTCCCCGTTGCTGATCGACGAAGTTCCATACCTGGCTATACAACTGTTCACGTGAAAAGTCGAAACGACTTTTGCCCTCTTTCTCGAGAGTACGCTCATATACCACCCATGTTTCGAAGCCAGCATGATCAGCTCCTGGAATGTAGATAACGTCCCTACCCTTCATGCGGTAGTAGCGGGCAAGAATATCTTGAAGATCAACAGTAAGGGCGTGACCTATGTGTAAGTTGCCATTGGCGTTTGGTGGAGGCATGACGATACTAAAAGGCTCACCTGTTCCTTTAGGATCGAAAGCACCACTTTGCTCCCATAGACCATAAATATTAGGCTCGAATTGATCTGGTTCGTAGGCTTTTGCTAATTTCATGTTGGTATACCTAACGTTATGCTATTTTTCACGTGAAATCCGATGAGATTAAATGAGAGTTTTCATGTGAAAACTGCTGCATTTCACCTTGTTCACGTGTTTGTTTTCATCAGTTATTATATCACGGCGTTGTATAATGAAGTATATGACAACACTACGGCTATGCCAGGATCAGGAGGTGTGGGATGACTATGTTCTTGAACAAGAAGGTCATCCTTTACAACTATGGGGATGGGGACAAGTAAAGGCTGCGCACGGCTGGAGTACTGAGCGTTTATTTGCCTATGATGACAACGATGAGGTAGTAGCCGCTGCTCAAGTACTGACACGCCGTCTGCCTGCTCCACTTAAAGCTTTTTCTTATATTCCACGAGGACCAGTCGGAGAGCAGGGGAGTAGTCCTGAATTCTTAGAGCTTGTGGCTGACTTTGTAAAAAGAGAACACAAGTCTGTAGCTTTATCGATGGAGCCGGATAGTGAAAACTTCACGGTACCAGAGGGATGGAGGCAAGCTGCCAATAGTATTCTT
>Ga0302187_10003362_pt1 | contig 12994 bp, 6 predicted proteins | sample II_Bog_E1_3_FD_202120 | JGI IMG/M metagenome (GOLD analysis project Ga0302187, IMG submission 202120) | Peat permafrost microbial communities from Stordalen Mire near Abisko, Sweden - II_Bog_E1_3 | ecosystem: Environmental > Terrestrial > Soil > Wetlands > Peat | place: Sweden: Abisko, Stordalen...
TGGCATCAGTTTCCTGATGGTGATCGGCTGTCTGCTGGCCATGCACCGTCCGACTTTCGTCACTCCGTCGCAAAAGGACAGCCTGCTGGCTCAGATGCGCCAGGGTCTGTCCTATGCCTCAACCACCCGGCCGATCCGCTATGTGCTCTTGCTGGTTGGGCTGATGAGCCTGATGGGCATGCCCTATACGGTTCTGATGCCCATCTTCGCCAATAAGATTCTTCAAGGCGGGCCTTTGCATCTGGGAGCCTTGATGAGCGCCGCCGGTTTCGGGGCGCTGCTGGCGGCGCTGCGGCTGGCGGCCCGCAAGACCCTGGACGGTATTGAAAAACGTATTGCCTGGGCGGTGATGGGCTTTGGCCTGTTCCTGATCCTCTTCGCTCTGTCCGAGGAGTTCTGGCTGTCGCTGGTGCTGCTGGTGTTGGTGGGCTTCTGTCAGATGACCCATATGGCTTCGTCCAACACCTTGATCCAATCCATGGTTCCCGATCGCTATCGCGGGCGGGTGATGGCGCTCTATTCCATGATGTTCATGGGGATGGCGCCATTCGGGGCTTTGGTCTCGGGTCTGTTGGCCGGAGCGATAGGTGCACCTTCCGCCGTGATATTTGGCGCTGTCGCCAGTATATTAGGGGGTCAGGTCTTTATGGCTCTGCTGCCCAGCTTGCGGCCCGAGATGACGCGGTTGATCGCCGAAGGCGAAGCCTCCAGCAAGACGATATAGGAAAGCGCGCATATGAGCACCAGCGGCAAGAAAAAGACTCTCACCCTGGCCCTGGTGGTGCTGGCCGTTGCCGCAGCGGGCATTGCCTACCGCTATTATACCGCCAATCCGGCGGGGGGAGTAGCACCTGCCCTTGTGCCTGACATTCCCGTCTCTGCCGCCCAGGTGAGCCGCCGCGACATGCCGGTGACCCTGGAGGGGTTGGGCAATGTGCAATCCTCCCAGTCGGTGACGGTGCGGACCCAGGTGGACGGCCAGTTGAAGCAGGTGCTCTTTCGCGAAGGCCAAGAGGTCAAAGCCGGAGACCTGCTGGCTCAGATCGATCCCCGCAGCTTCCAGGCCGCCCTGGATCAGGCCGTCGCCAAGAAGGCCTCGGATCAGGCATTGCTGGCCAATGCGCGGCGCGACGCCGACCGCTATAAGGCTCTGCTCAAGGAAGACTTCGTCTCACGCCAGCAGATGGACACCACCTTGGCCCAAGTCGCCCAACTGGAGGCCGCCGTCAAGGGAGACGAGGCGGCTATTGAAAGTGCCAGGGTCAATCTCAGCTATACCAACATCGCTTCGCCCATCTCGGGCCGGGCCGGCATTCGCCAGATCGACGCCGGCAATATCGTTCATGCCGGCGATGCCGCCGGGCTGGTGGTGGTCAGCCAGATGAAGCCGATCTCGGTGCTGTTCACCTTGCCCGAGGACAGCGTGCCGCGCATCGTCAAATCCATCGGCGTGGGAGCGGTGCCAGTGGCCGTCTTTTCCCGCGACGGCAAGATGAAGCTGGGCGACGGTCATCTAGAACTGTTGGACAATCAGATCGACCAGGGCACCGGCATGGTCCGCCTGAAGGCCGAGTTCCCCAATGACGAGGGACTGTTGTGGCCTGGCCAGTTCGTCATCGCCCGCCTGCTCCAGGAAGTTCACCCCCAGGCCCTGGCCATGCCGGTGACGGCCCTGCTGCATGGCCAGCAAGGCGCCTTCGTCTGGCTGGTCAATAAAACCGATGGCACGGTCGAGAGCCGCATGGTCGAAGCCGGACAGATCGAGGACGCCAAGGTGGAAATCCTGAAAGGCCTCGACGAGGGCGATATGGTGGTGACCGCCGGCCAATACAGGCTGCAAAAAGGCACGAAAGTCGTGATCGGCCAGACCCCGGCGGAGTAGCAGCCATGAGCATCTCGACTCCGTTCATCCAACGGCCGGTGGCCACAACCTTGTTGATGGCTGCTATCTTCCTGGGCGGTCTGGTGGCTTTTCCCATGCTGGCGGTGGCGCCGCTGCCCCAGGTAGATTTCCCCACCATCGTGGTCGCGACCAGCCAGCCTGGTGCCGACCCTGAAACCATGGCTTCGTCGGTGACGACGCCGCTGGAGCGACAATTCTCGCAGATTCCCGGCGTCGCCCAGATGACCTCGAGCAGCCTTTTGGGCAACTCCTCCATCACCTTGCAGTTCGATCTTGAGCGCGACATCGACGCCGCCGCCCAGGACGTTCAGGCCGCCATCAATGCCGCCAGCGGCCAATTGCCGAAAGACCTGCCGTCGCCTCCGACTTACCGCAAGGTCAACCCCGCCGATAGTCCGATCCTGATCTTAAGCGTGCAGTCGGACAGCCTGCCCTTGACCACCGTCGACGATTATGGCGACACCGTACTGGCCCAGCAGATCAGCCGCATCAGCGGCGTCGGTCAGGTCAGCATCGGCGGCGAGCAAAAGCCGGCGATCCGCATCCAGGTCGATCCCGCCAAGGTAGCGTCACAGGGACTCAGCCTTGAGGATTTGCGGGGCTCCATCGCCAATCTGACCTCGGATTCGCCCAAGGGCAGCATCGACGGGCCGCACCGGAATTTCACCATCTACGCCAACGACCAGTTGACCACCGCCGGCCCCTGGAACGACGCCATTCTGGCCTATAAGGACGGCGGGCCGGTCCGGGTGCGCGATATCGGCGTGGCCGTCGAAGGCCCGGAAAACACCCGCATGGCTGCTTGGCAGAACGGTAAGCGTGGCATCTATCTGCTGGTCTATAAACTGCCCGGGGCCAATGTCATCGAGACGGTGGATCGGGTGAAGGCCGCGCTGCCGTTGCTGCAGGCCTCGATTCCTCCGTCGATCAAGATTCATACCCTGATCGACCGCACCACCACCATCCGCGCCTCGGTGGCGGATGTGGAGTTCACTCTGGCTCTGACCATCTGCCTAGTGGTGTTGGTGATCTTTTTGTTCCTGCGCAATCTGTGGGCCACCATCATTCCCAGCATCACCGTGCCGCTGGCTCTGATGGCCACTGCCGGCTTGATGTATGTGCTGCATTACAGCCTGGACAATCTGTCCTTGATGGCCCTGACCATCTCGGTGGGCTTCGTGGTCGATGACGCCATCGTCATGCTGGAAAACATCTATCGCCATGTGGAGGAAGGCGTGCCGCCCATGGAGGCGGCCTTGAAGGGTGCCTCCGAGATCGGCTTCACCATCGTCTCCATCAGCCTGTCGCTGATTGCCGTCTTCATTCCCATCCTGCTGATGGGCGGCATCGTCGGGCGGCTGTTGCGCGAATTCGCCATCACCGTGTCGCTGACCATCGTCGCCTCGATCATCGTCTCCCTGACCCTGACGCCGATGATGTGCTCAAGGGTGCTGAAGGACGAGCACACCACCTCTCACGGTAAGCTCTTCATGATGTTCGAGCATGGCTTCGAGGCCATGCTGAAGGCCTACGCCAAGGGGCTGGACTGGGTGCTGGTGCATCACAAGATCACGCTTCTCAGTTTCGTCGCCACGGTGGCGGCGACCGTGGCCCTTTATGTGGCGATCCCCAAGGGCTTCTTTCCGCAGCAAGATACCGGCGTGCTTTTCGCTGTCTCTGACGCCTCCCAGGACATTTCCTTCGGCGAGATGAGCCGCCGTCAGTTGGCCCTGGCCGAGATCATCTCGGCGGATCCCGACGTCGAAACCTGGGTCTCCTCCGTTGGTGCCGGCGGCAGTCAAACCATGAACAATGGCCGCTTTTTCATGGGCCTGAAGCCCCGGGACCAGCGCACGGCCTCGGCTGACCAGATCATCGCCCGCCTGCGCAAGCAGGCCGCCCAGGTGCCGGGGGTGATGCTCTATATGCAGGTGCCGCAGGACCTCAATGTCGGTGGCCGCCTCAGCCGGACCCAGTATCAGTACACCCTGCAGGACGCCAGCCTGGACGAGCTGAACCAATGGGCGCCGCAGATGCTGGCGAAATTACGCACCCTGCCTCAGCTTCAGGACGTCGCCACCGACCAGCAGATCAATGGTGCGACCGTGACCATCACCATCGACCGCGATCAGGCCTCGCGCTTCGGCATCCAGCCGCAGATGATCGACGATACCCTCTACGACTCTTTCGGCCAGCGTCAGGTGGCGCAATATTTCACCCAGCTGAACAGCTATCACGTCGTGCTGGAGGTGCTGCCTGAACTGCAGGGATCGCCGGCGGCTTTGTCCAAGATCTATGTGCGTTCGCCGACCACCGGCCAGCAGGTGCCGCTGTCCACCTTCGCCCGTTACGACACGGCTCCGGTCAGCCTGCTGTCGGTCAACCACCAGGGCCAGTTCCCGGCGGTTACCTTGTCTTTCAACCTGCGTCCGGGGGTGGCCTTGGGCGACGCCGTCCAGGCCATCTCGGCCGCCGAGGTCGAGATGGGCAAGCCCGCCACCCTGGTCGGCAGCTTCCAGGGCACCGCCCAGGCCTTCCAGAAGTCCCTGGCCAGCCAGCCCTATCTGATCCTGGCGGCGCTGGTGGCGGTCTATATCATTCTGGGCATGCTCTACGAGAGCTTCATCCACCCGCTGACCATCCTGTCCACTCTGCCGTCGGCGGGAGCGGGCGCTTTGATCTTCCTGATGCTGTTCGGCCATGACATGTCGGTGATCGCCCTGATCGGCATTTTGCTGCTGATCGGCATCGTCAAGAAGAACGGCATCATGATGGTGGACTTCGCCCTGGTGGCCCAGCGTCAGCACGGCAAGAACGCCGTCGAGGCCATCCGCGAGGCCTGCTTGCTGCGCTTCCGCCCGATCATGATGACCACCTTCGCCGCCATGCTGGGCGGGCTGCCGCTGATGCTGGGAACCGGCACCGGAGCGGAATTGCGTCAGCCCCTGGGCGTTGCCATGGTGGGCGGTCTGCTGGTCAGTCAGGCATTGACCCTTTTTACCACCCCGGTCATCTTCCTGGCCTTTGAAAGCCTTGCCGAAAGACGTCGCCGTAATTAGAGCGTTTTTCGATCAGACGAAGTCAGATGGAAAAACGCTCTAAGCCCGCGCGGCGCTTGGGCGGGCCCGGCACGGGCCGTTTGATACAAACTTAGAGCCGTTCCGATTGTTCGGAAATGGCTCTAACGCAGCTCGTGCCGACTATCTATGACCCGGCTGGCCGGGAAATGGACGCAAGCCGTGGTGCCGACCCCTTCTTGGCTGTCGATATAGATGCTGCCATCGTGCAGCTCCATCAGCGACTTGGAGATCGGCAAGCCAAGGCCCACACCTTCGTGGTGCCTGGACAGAGCCCGATCGCCGCTTTGCTCGAAGGGCATCAAGACCCGGCTTAAATCCTCGGCCTTGATGCCGATGCCGGTATCGCGCACGCAGACGGTCAGGCCGCTTTGGTCTTGCGTCACCGTCAGGGTGACCGACCCGTCCGCCTTGGTGAATTTCAGGGCGTTGCCCAGCAGATTGAGCAGGACCCGCTGAATCGCGGTCAGGTCGCCGTGCAAGGACGGCAGATCCACTGGAACTGAAGCGGTCAGAGCCACGCCAGCGCCTTCGGCCTGGGACGACAGCAGCCGGATGGAACTGGTGATGACGTCGGCCAGATTGACCGTCCCCTCATGCAGAACGGCGCGACCGGCTTCGATTACCGACATGTCCAGAACCTGGCTGATCAGCGACAGCAGATGCTGGCCGCTGTTGACGATGATGCCGGCATATTCGCGGTATCGATCGCAGCCCAGGTCGCCCCACATCTCGTCGGCCATGATCTGGGCAAAGCCCAGGACGGCATTCAGCGGGGTGCGCAATTCGTGGCTCATGTTGGCCAGGAATTCCGACTTGGCGTTGTTGGCGGCCTCGGCGGAGTCTTTGGCGTCTCGTAGGGCGGCCTGGGTCGCCTGCAGATCGGCGACGGTCGCCTCCAAGGTCTTCTGAGTGGTGCGGATCTCCGTCTCGTCCATGAAGGTCAGGATGGCGCCCGCCGTCTGTTCCCGAAGGTCATGATAGGGGACAATGCCCATGCGGTAGATGCGGTCTTCCGCCTCTATGATCTCTTCGTAAGACGTGCTGCTGGCGATCACCGTGACCAGCAGGTTCCGCAGGTCGCGGATATGGAACTGGCTGGGAACCGCCGTGATCAATTGTCCGGCGTCGGACGGCAAAAGCCCGAACAGCCGCGCCGCCTGATGGGTGAAGCGGGTGATGCGCAGGCCCTTATCGACCACCAGCATGGGGAAGCCGACGTTGTCTTGAATGTTCTGCAGATCGGCGTTGGCTGCGCCTAAGTCCGAGGTGCGGACCTGCAGTTCCTCGTTGACGGTGGTCAGCTCTTCGTTGGTGGACTGCAGTTCCTCGTTGGAGGTTTCCAACTCCTCGTTGGAGGACTGAAGCTCCTCGTTGGCGGCCTGCATTTCCTCGTTAAGGGCCTGAAGCTCCTCGTTGGAGGTTTCAAGCTCCTCGACCACGGTCTGCAGATGCTCGCGCGTGGCGGTCAGCTCTTGTTCCAGCTCGATCAGACGGATCTCATTGCCGGGGGCAGAGGCCACCACGGAACTGGCGTCCTCGGTGGCTTCCTCTTTCTCGCAGGAGACCAGGAACAGAGATTCATGCCCCGGAGCCAGCTGCAGCGGGCGCACCACCAGGCGGGCGACGATATCGCCCTCGCGGGTTCTCAGCTGACGCTTGCTGCCGGTAGCCACTCCATTGATTTCCCTGGCTCGATGCACCATGGCCCGCAGATCAATGCGGAAATCGTCGGTGATCAGCTTGCCCAGATTCTGGTTTGGGCGTCCCTGGGGGAAGCGGATAAAGCTATCGACGTCACCGTGATAGAAAAGGATATCCAGGTTTTCGTTGATGGCCACGCAATCCGGCATGCAAGCCTTGATGAAGCCGTCGCGGACGATGGTCTCGATGGAAGGCCCGCCCATGGGCAGCATGGTCTCGGCGGCTTCTGGCGGCTTCAGACGAAAAGCCCCGAACACCGGGCTGGTGGTCCGAGGATTGCCAAGCCGTTTCTGGAAAATCTTCGAGGCCGCCTTGATGGAGCGGAACAGATCGGCGCAATGGCCAACGGATTCCGACTTGCCCAGGAACAGATGTCCCTCGGGGTTCAGGGCATAATGGAAGACCTGAAAAATCCGCTCCTGCAGGTCGGCATTGAAATAGATCAGGACGTTGCGGCAGCTGATGATGTCAACTTTGACGAAGGGCGGGTCCTTGATCAGGTCCTGGCGGGCAAAGACCACCATCTCGCGGATCGGCTTTTTGATCTGGTAGCTTTGGCCCATGGCGTCGAAATATTTGGTGACATAGCTGCGGTCCAGCCCTTCCACCGCCGAAGCCGAATAGGTTCCCTTGCGGGCGTGGCGCATGGCGTCAAGGTCGATGTCGGTGGCAAAGACCTGGATCTTGAAAGAGCGCACGGTCTCGCCCAAAAGATCGGTCAGCATCATGGCGAAGGTATAGGCTTCCTCGCCGGTGGCACAGGCGGGAACCCAGATGCGGATGCTATCGCCGGGACGCTTGGTGGCCAGCAGTTCGCCCAGCGTCTCCTTGATGTCCTCGAAGGCCTTGCCGTCGCGGAAGAACGAGGTGACCGAGATCAGGATGTCCTTGCACAGCAGATCCAGCTCTGCCGGCTGCCTTTGGACAAACTCCAGATAAGCGTCGACGTTCTCGATCCGGTTGGCGGCCATGCGCCGCTCAAGCCGGCGGCGCACGGTGTTGAGCTTATATTGGGTGAAATCCACCTCGGTGCGCTTGCGCACCAAGAGGAAGATTTCGTTGATGGTGTCCTGGCCCTTGGCTTCCTCGGTCTTCTCGTTGACCACCGGGCGGGGAAAGCGCGAGATAGAGGCCAGTTCGGGGCCGATGCCATCGGGAGGCAGCGTCTGATCGACGCAGCCGGAATCGATGGCTGCCTTGGGCATGCCGTCATATTTGGCGGTCTCGGGCTCCTGGGCGACGGTCAGGCCGCCGTTGGCCTTGATAGCGCGCATGCCGTGGGCGCCGTCGCTGCCGGTGCCCGACAGAATGACACCGATGGCATGTTGCCCGCGATCGTCGGCCAGCGAGGCGAAGAAGACGTCCACCGAGGGCTTGGGCCCAAGCGGAGCCGAGGGCTCGCGCAGATAAAGCGTCGAATTCTTGATCCGAACATCCTTGTTCGGCGGCGTGATATAGATGGTGTTGGCGGCAAGAACCGTTCCGTCCTTGATTTCCTCGACGGGCAGGGTGGTCTCGCGGCCCAGAAGCTGGACCATCATGCTGCGATAGGCAGGGGACAGATGCTGAACGATGACATAGGCCATGTTCACGGCTGTCGGTAGATTGGCCACGAAGGGCTTTAAAGCCTCCAAGCCGCCGGCGGATGCGCCGATGCCGACAACATAAAGATTGCTGCGTCTGGCCCTGGTTTTCTTGGGCAGCTCGCCGGTCGTTTCCGGGGGCGTCACAGCCGGTAAATCCTTGGAATCAGCACCTTGAGCACTTGGCTTGCGTGCCATTTATCCCCCCTAACTATGCCGAATGTTTCGGCATGTCCCAGTCACTTGCAATCGATAAAAGATAGGACTAGCGTCTTCGCTAGATGTTTTGCGCGGAACACGATCATCAGAGCTTCGCCCCCACCTAATAGCTAGTCACCAACCCGCGATATGTCCAGGACAAATTGGCATTGTGATTGACTTGGCTAGGCAATCACCCCATACCGTCTCAGGGCAATATACCAACGGATTAGTCTGATGACGAGACCAAGCTATAGATCCATGACAAAAGAGCAGCTTGAGTCTGAAAATTTGTCTTTAATCAATGAGATCGAGACGCTTCGTAAATCAATAAAAAGCGGGCCGGGTGAGAATCAGCGGAAATTTTCGGAAATTCTGCACAATCTTCAGGTTCACCAGGAGGAATTGCGGACACAGAACGAGGAGCTTCGCCAGGCTCAGGTCAATGTTGAGCAGATCGGCCAAAGATACCGCGATCTTTTCGAATATTCTCCCGTCGGCTATTTTATTATCGACGATAATTATGCCGTGCTGGACGCCAATATCGCCGGAATGGGCATGCTGGGCCGCACCAAAGGGCGCATTGCCGGCAAGCCGTTTTTACTGTTTGTCGAGAAGTCCAGCCGTCAGGATTTAGATGCGCATTTTGCCGAGGTGAAGGCTTTAAGGCGGTCATCTACCGAGTTGTGGCTGACGCCAGATCAAGGCCCCGCCTTTCCTGTGATCCTGGAAAGCGTGCAGTTGGGCGATGGCTGGGGCGGCGGTTGGCGCTGCCTGACCACGGCAATGAATATTACCGACCGCAAACGCGCCGAACTTGCCTTGCAAGAATCCGAGACCCGCTTTCGCGCCATCTTTGAACAAAGCCCCCTGGCGATGCAGATCGTTGATCGTCAGTCCCTGTCGCGCATGACCAATCGTGCCTGGGTGAAGCTTTGGGGCGACGAGGCGAGGGCCGCCAGCCCTCAGGCGGTTCTCAGCAAAATAGGCGCCGAAGAGCAGCTTGCCGAGGGTTTTGCCGGTCGAAGCGTCGAATTTCCCCCGGTTCTTGTCGCAGGCGAAGGAGATAAGGGCGAAGACCGCTGGGTTCATGGCTATCTTTATCCCATCCGCCAGCAAGGCGTTCCGATTACCGAGGTCGCTCTCGTCAATGAAGACGTCACTGACCGCAAAAACATCGAACTGGCCTTGGCCGAGCGCGGCGAGTCGTTGAGCCGCCAGTACGAAAACCTGCGGGTCCTCAGCGAAATCTCGGCATTGCCGCCGTCCAATTCCGCACAAAGACTATCCGAAGCCCTGGCCCTTGCACGGCAACATCTGGATCTTTCCATGGGGATGATCGGGCGGATCGACGGCAATCGCCTTACCATCGAGCATCACTCGACCTCTCCCGCCACCGAGATTGCCGATGGGACCAGCTTCGATCTGGGCGGCACCTATTGCACCCTGGCCATGGAGCAAGGCGACGTGGTCGCCATTACCCATATGGCCCTGTCACCCTATGCCGACCATCCCTGTTATCGTCTGCACGGCCTGGAAAGCTATATCGGTGCGCCGATCTATGTGGGGGCCAGCCTTTACGGGGCCGTAAGCTTCAGTTCCTTGACGCCAAACCACAGGCAGTTTGACGATGGTGACAAAGAGCTCCTGCGGCTGCTGGCCCGCTGGATCGCCTCGGTCTTGGAAGAGGATGCGATTCGCCGCGAATTGGCGCGCTCGAATATCGAGCTGGAGCAATTCGCCTATGTTGCCTCCCACGATCTGCGTCAGCCTCTGCGGCAGATTTCCGGCTATGTCAGCCTGTTGGAGCGTCGCTACAGCGACAAATTGGACGCCGAGGCTCACGAGTTCATCGCCTTTGCCCGCGATGGAGCGACCCGTATGGATCGGCTGATCGCCGATCTCTTGGAGTTCTCGCGCATTGGCCGCAATGCAAAGCCGGTCGCACCCGTGCAACTGGGCGAAACGGTCAATGAAGCCATCGCCAATCTGAGCGCCAGCATCAGTGAAACCAATGGCCGGGTCCAGGTGATCAATCCCCTGCCGATGGTTACCGGCAATGCGATGGATCTGACGCGGCTGTTCCAGAACCTGATCGGCAACGCCATCAAATACCGCATGGAGGAACGCTCGCCGGAAGTGATCATCTCCACAGAGGCGAAGGCCATGAGCCATGTCATCACCGTCAGCGATAACGGGATCGGCATAGAGCCAGATTATTTTTCAACAATTTTCGGCGTTTTCAAGCGCCTGCATACCGCCGAGAAATACGAAGGCAGCGGTATCGGTCTGGCGATCTGTAAAAAGATCATCGACCAGCATAACGGTCGCATCTGGGTGGACTCCCAGATCGGCAAGGGAACCTCTTTTCACGTGGAGCTCCCCCGAGGTCTTTGAACTGTGTTCGGCATAGTCAGTAATCACATAGAAGACTAAGTTCTTTGTGATCGATGGTGGGATATTTTTACCATAGAGGAATTGTCGCTACTTATAGTGACGTTTTATTTTCTTTCCGCCCAGCTTAATGGGGGCCCCAGGCGGCTTTGCCCCAGCGCATGGCGAATTCGGCGGCGCATTTTAACGTCATAGAACGCGAAAAGCTGCAAGTGACGCAATTTCTGTCCTGGACAAACTGGTGGTTTCGGTGGAATGATATCTTTCGCTGGAGCTGCAGATATCGCCGCCAAGCTATTGCGCCGTAAAATACAGATTTCCGCATTTTAAGAATGACCAAAGATGAATGGACCTTCCCTCAATTGGGGGCATAGAGCGGCTCTGTTCGTCTCAAGACAGAGTAGGGGGTCCGATTGTCCACTGAGTTCGGCCAGGAGTGTCGCGCCACCGTGCGCACTGTTTCCACATTGGTTCTGCAATTGGCGGAAGAGGTATCGTCGGACGGCCAAGTGCCGCTGAGCGAATTGGAGCGCATCCTCGAGGCCATCGACGGCATGGGGATGATTTTCGAGATGTCGAAAACCCGCTGCATCAAGAACAGTCGTTGCAACGGCATCGCCTATCGTCGCAACCAGCTTTTGGGGCGCATTCTGGCTCAGCCACTGGAATCGCAACTCTTCGCCTGTCCGCCGATCTTGCGGCGTAACCTGCTGTCGCCAATGTTTTCGGCAATTTCGAAGATGGTGGGTGAAAGCCTGTTCGGCGAGTTGGAGCAAAAAGCGCGGAACGTCTATTTTGCCATGCTGTCGAGCCGCGATCATTTCGAGTGGTCGCCTTTCTATGAAAGCAAAGACTCGATTTCCAGCTATTGCCAGCTGATGGTTCTTCTGTCTTGCGCCTTCCGCGTCTATGCCGAGGCCAAGAAGGAGTTCATCGGCTTGATGAAGGCGGCGGACCCCATCTTTGCCCTGGACGATTATTTTCTGCTGATGTGCGGCCTTACCCGTCCCTTGAAGCTGGCCGCCACCGTCAGTTGGCATCGCTCCTTTATGGAGCAGGCGCTTTTGGTCTCCGAACGCAGGCAGATCGATAATTTTCTCCTTGTCCTGGAAGGTGATCGGGCACAATGGAAGGCCCTGCCTCGGATGCGGCGGGGCCAGGCCTGACTCTGCCGACAATCATGGAAGGCGTGATTTGGACATGATGTTTGTCCCCGTCTCTGAGATAGAGGGAGCCACCGGTCTCTCGAAAGAAGTCATTCGCAAATGGGAAATCCGTTACGGCTTTCCTTGTCCTCAGCGCGACGCCAACGACGAGCGGCTTTACCCGAAAGAGCAGGTTGAACAGCTGCGCCTGATAAAGTTGCTGCTGGATTCCCGGCTGCGACCTTCGAAGGTCGTGGGCTTGGAGAAGTCTCAGCTCGAGGCTTTGGCCGCCGCCGCGACCCTGACCCAGCGTAGCGACGGGGACTTGGCTCAAGACGATGTGGTCTCGGTGCTCAAAAGCCATGATCTTGGCCAATTGACAGAGTTCTTACGAAGGAAGATGCGCCATCATGGGGTGGACTCTTTCGTTCGTGACGTTATCCCGCAACTGAACGTCCAAATCGGTGACGCCTGGCTGCGGGGCGATTTGAAGATATTCGAGGAACATCTCTATGCCCAGTCCGTACAGGACTTCCTGCAAGGGGTGATCGCCTCCATCGATACCGGAAAGGGCTCTCCGCATGTGCTCTTGACCACCGCGCCGGGAGAGGTTCACTCCCTTGGATTGCTCATGGCCAAGGTGGTGCTGACCCTGAACGGCGCCAGTTGCGTCCTCATGGGGGTGCAGATGCCGGTTCCGGAAATCGTCAGTGCCGCCATGGCGATGAAATTCGATGTGGTCGGATTGTCCTTCAGCGTCTCCCAGCCGGTGCGGGTGATTACGCGCTTTCTCACCGAGCTTCGAGACAGTCTGGACCCAAAGGTGCAAATTTGGGCCGGAGGAATGGGGGCGGAGCGGCTTAGCAAACGCATCCCTGGAATCGTAATCACCACCAGCTTTGAAGCCGCCCTGGCTGCACTGCAGAGCTTGCGCCTATGAGCCGGGGGCCACATCCCTTGCACAACTCTGAAGCCGGCAGCCATCCGCTG
>Ga0302187_10003367_pt1 | contig 12988 bp, 7 predicted proteins | sample II_Bog_E1_3_FD_202120 | JGI IMG/M metagenome (GOLD analysis project Ga0302187, IMG submission 202120) | Peat permafrost microbial communities from Stordalen Mire near Abisko, Sweden - II_Bog_E1_3 | ecosystem: Environmental > Terrestrial > Soil > Wetlands > Peat | place: Sweden: Abisko, Stordalen...
AGAACCTCACGACTGCTGCCCCTGCTGTGCCTCTGCGCTGCCGCCTTTGGCGCCCACGCCGCCATCCCCGTGCGTGCGCAGATCGACGTCACCGGCTACGTGATCCACACCGACCTCGATCCCGCCACCGGCCGCATGAACGCCACCGCCACAGTCACCTTCACAGCGCTCGACGATCTAAACGTCACCGTCTTCGGCCTCAACAACGGCCTCGCCATCAGCTCCATCACCGACGCCACCGGAGCCGTCCTCACCAGCGAGCGCAACGTCACCGACTCCACCGTCCGCGTGACGCCCCCGGCCATCCTCGCCAAGGGCTCCGCCTCGACCTGGACCTTTACCTACGCCGGCGCACCCTCCGTCACCACCTCACCCGTCGACGGCATCAAGTTCCTCCAGATCGCTGACCCCGTCAGCATCCTGCTCTATCCCGGCCGCTGGTTCCCCATCGCGATGCCCGGCCTCTTCACCGACCGCTTTACGATGGCGCTCGCCGTAACCGTCCCCACCGGCGAACGCGTCGTCGGCAGCGGTGGCATTGGCCCCGAGAAGAAGCTCCCCGAGGGCCGCTCCGAGTTCGACTTCAAGTGGGACAAGCCCGGCTTCGCTGGCACCATCGTCGCGGGCAAGTTCCTCGCACCCATCACGCCGCCCGGCATCCCCAACGTCCGCGCCTTCGTTACCAAGGCGAACGAAGCCAAGGCCAAGGACATGGCCGTCACGGTCGCGCGCGAGTTCGAGTTCATGACCTCCGCCTTCGGTCAGGCCGAGTCCGGCCGCCTCGAGATCGTCGAGCTGCCCGCCGACTCCGTCTCCGCCTTCTGGGCCCCGGAGATCATCGCGATCCGCCCCGACCGCTCCAGTACGCGCCTCCTGGCCAACACCGTGGCCCACCAGTGGTGGGGTTCGCAGGTCTCCCCCGCGACGCTGAACGACGCCTGGATCACCTACGGCATGGACCGCTACGCCGAGCTGCTCTACATCGAAGAGCAGAGCGGCAAGACCGCCATGCAGAACGCCGTCAACGACTCCGAAGCCGCCGCTCTGGCCTACGACACCGAGCCGCTCAGCACCCTCGGACGCGTCGATCCCTTCTCGCCCCAGTTCCAGAACATGGTCCTCGACAAGGGCGCCATGGTCTTCCACATGCTCCGCTGGGAGATGGGCGACGACCAGTTCCTGGCCTTCCTGCGCAACATCCTGACCACCTATCAGGACAAAAGTGTTCGCTCCGCCAACGTCAAGCAGGTCGGCGAAGCCGCCTCCAAACTCGACCTCACCTCCTTCTTCTCCCAGTGGGTCGAAGGCACCGGCGCGCCAAGCTTTGGCGACAACTTCCAGGTCTATCGACTCGGCAAGGGCAAGGGCTTCCGCACCGTAGGCTCGGTCACCCAGGACCTCGACCTCTTCTCCATGCCCGTCGAACTCCGCATCGAGACCGAAGGCAAGACCGAAGACCGCCGCGTCGACCTCGCCGGCACCGAGTCGCACTACACCGTGGAGACCTTCGGCCGCCCTCGCCACATCATCCTCGACCCCGACAACTGGCTGCTCAAGACGACGCCCGACCTATCAGTGAAGGTCGCAGTCCTCCGCGGCCAGCAGTCCGTCGCGCAGGGCGACCTCCTCGGCGCCATTGCCGAGTACCAGAAGGCCCTCGCCGAAGATCGCGGCAGCTCCCTCGCGAATTACCGCCTCGCCGAGATCTTCATGATGCAGCACAACTACCAGGCCGCCGCCAACAGCTTCCGCGACGCCCTCCGCGGCGACGGCGAGCCCAAGTGGACCGAAGTCTGGTGCCACATCAACCTCGGCAAGATCTTCGACATCACCGGCCAGCGCGAACGCGCCGTCAACGAGTACCGCCTCGCCGTCCAGACCAACGACAACACGCAAGGCGCCATCAACGAAGCCCGCGCCCTCATGGCCCACCCCTTCAAACGCGACGAAGAAGCCGCCGGCAACTAGCTCTTCGCTTCTAGCTCCTAGCTTCTAGCTCCTAGCTCCTAGCTCCTAGCTGTTGTAGTTGCTGTTGTAGCTCTCGTTGTCATCCTCGAAGAGGATCCGCTTCTCGTCCGACCCACCACAAATCCGGGTGCCCCGAGTCCCTCAAGGGACCCGGGCTCATCCACGCCTCAAAAGCAAGAGGCACAGCCGAAGCCGTGCCTCTCTCCGCTGTTCTGCTGTTCTGCTAATCAGCTGTTCTGCTGATTCTTGACCAGCATCGGTTCCAGACGATCCTCAACAATCTCGGCCCCCACCGCCATCGCCGCAAAGAACGCCTGCGCCGCTCGCAGCGCCGCCTCCGTCACAAATTTGCTGCGAATGATCTCCACCGGCGCCGACACCAGGTTCGTCCGATACGGCGCATCCGGATCGCCCGGCTTCACCCCCACGCACTGCGCCGAGCGGTACGTGCACGACGCAAGGTCCGTGATGCTCAGCGCCCGCGTCGGGATCAGCAGCAGCGTCCGCGGCGGGGCCATCCGGTCCAGCAGCGACACGATCTCCAGCTTCGACTCCAGCTCATCCGGCACAAAGTCGATCGCCAGGTCCGCATCGTGCACCGCGTCCTCGACTGTCGACACGTAATGCACCCCCGCCAGATCGCCCAGTGCCTCCTGCGCATGACGCAGCTTCGCCGGCATCACGTCTTCCAGGTACACCGTGAAGCCCGCACGCGCCGCAGCAGCAGCCAGGGCTCGACCCTGGTCTCCCGCACCGATCACAGCAATCGTGCGAACCACAATCGTCTCGTCAGGAATGCTGGACGTCGCGCCCATCGCGGGCGCTACTCCTTCGCTGCAACAGCAGTAAACGCGGTCACGACGCCCTCATAGCTCGGCTCGGACTTCTGGATATGCTCCAGCACCCGCTGCTTCTCCTCCGCGTTCAGCGTAGGCAGCACGGTAAGAATGCGACGCAGCGTTACAGAGATGTCGTCGAAGTAGTTCATGGTGCGGATTGCTTCACCGGAAAGTGGCACGGGCAGTTCTCCTTGTTCTTCTCCCTAGTGTAGAGCAGCCGCCTGTGCGGCAACACTCCGCTAACGCGAAGCGCCAACGGCGAAGCCGCTACCGCGCAGCGGCTAACGCGAAGCGCTGTCTTCCGGCTTCACCCAGCCATCCCGATCCGTCATCTCCATCATCGTAGCCAGACGCGAGGCATGATCCGGCCGCAGCGCGCCCATCTGGTACCGCCACGCCCAGTTCCCCTCCGCCGCTGCCGGGCGATTCATCCGCGCCGGCGTTCCCAGCTCCAGGATGTCCTGCAGCGGGAAGATACACAGCGTCGCCACCGACGCCGCAGCCGAGCGAATCATCGACCACACAATCTCATGCTCCGGATTGATCGGCCCCAGGTACGCTTGCACGTTCGTCCGCTCGGCGTCATGCAGGTCGTCGACCCACCACCCCAGCGTCGTGTTGTTGTCATGCGTGCCCGTGTACACCACCGTGTTCGGCACGAACTTGTGCGGCAGGTACACATGCCCTCCGCGATCCCCAAAGCCAAACTGCAGAATCCGCATCCCCGGCATCCCGAAGTGCTCCCGCAGCTCATCGACCTCCGGCGTGATAATCCCCAGGTCCTCTGCAATAAATGGCAGCTCCCCAAACACGTCGCGCAGCCGCTGAAACAGCGCCTGCCCCGGAGCCTTCACCCAGCTCCCATTGATCGCCGTCGTCTCCGTCGCCGCCACCGACCAGTACGCTTCAAAGCCCCGGAAGTGATCCAGCCGGATCGCGTCGTACAGCGCCAGCGAGCGCCGTATGCGCGCCACCCACCAGTCGAAGCCACGCTCCTCCAGCAGCGACCACTTGTACAGCGGATTGCCCCACAGCTGCCCCGTCGCCGAAAAGTAATCCGGCGGCACGCCCGACACCCGGATCGGCTTGCGCAGCTCATCCAGCTCGAAGATCTCCGGATGCGTCCACACATCGGCCGAGTCGTAGCTGACAAAGATCGCCACATCGCCCAGGATCTTCACCTTGCGCTCGGCGCAATACGCTCGCAGCGCCTGCCACTGCTCGGTGAAGAAGTATTGCACCACCTGCTCGATCGCCAGTTCCCGCCCTGCCTCGGTCAGAAGCGCCGTCAGCGCATCGCTCTGCCGATACGCATACGCCTCCGGCCAGGTGATCCAGCTCGCATAGCTGAACCGCCGCCGCAGCACGCTGTAAAACGCATAGTCCGTCAGCCAGGAGATGTTGTCCTTGCAGAACGTCTGGAAACGCGCCCGCTGCTCGTCGCTAGCTCGGTCAAGAAAGTTCGCCGCCGCCTCTTCGATCAGCGGCAGCTTCGTCGTATACACCGTCCCGAAGTCCACATCGCCTTCGTGCCCTGCCAGCCCCGCGATACGCTCCGGCGCCAGCCAGCCATCGCGCACCAGCAGCTCCAGGCTGATCAGCAGCGGATTCCCCGCGAACGCAGAGATCGCCGAGTACGGCGAGCTGCCATAGCCCGTCGGGCTCAGCGGCAGCACCTGCCACATCCGCTGCTTCGACGCTGCAAGAAAGTCGACAAAGCTAAAAGCCGCCGGGCCAAAGTCGCCGATGCCGCCATACGATGGCAGCGAAGTGACGTGCAACAACACGCCAGATAGACGTTCAGGGTCCAAGCAGGACCTCCTTCGTGAGCCCACAAACCCACTCTGCGTTCGACGCGCAGACAAGCAGCGGAGATGCTGCATTCATTCGACCGAAACTTCACCGCATATGCAACCTAAGCGAGCACAGCCTGTCATCCTGAGCGAATAAGAAAGCTGTCATTCTGAGCGAAACAGCTCGCAGCAAAGCTGCGAGCTGTGAAGTCGAAGAACCCGCCACACCGCCCGCACTCGCAAGATGTGACTCAGTTTCAGCCCCGACTGCGCATCCACAATAGCGCCGTGCGCGGCCGCGGCCGCCCGCAAACACAAAGGGCGTCCGGTCTCCCGGACGCCCTTCGTCTTTCCTAATAGCTAGAAGCGAGAAGCTAGCAGCTAGCAGCTGGTTCCTACTGCCCCAGCGGACTCTGCTGCGCATCCTGCTGTTGCTTCTTGCTGTACACGATGCCACCGTTCTTCGTATAGCGCTCGACCAGCGTGCCCACGAAGACATTGAAGACCTCGTTACGCTTCTCCTGCAGCATCTTGTCGTGCGTCTGTGCCACAGCCTTGGCGAGATCGTCCGCAGTGGGCTCCTGCTTCTCGTTCAGCTCGATCACAGTGCCGATCTGGCCCGTGTTGATCGGACCGGAGATACCACCCTGCGGCAGCGAGAACACCACCGAAGCCGGTCCGCCCAGCGAACCAAGATCCGGCACCTGCGCCTCGCGGCCCACCAGGTCGCTCGACTTCACCGTGATCTTCAGCTCCGCCGCGGCCTTCTTCAGGTCGTGCAGCTCCTTGGCCCGGTTGGAGAGCTTGATGAGCTGCGACTGGAGAACCTCAGGCACCTGCCCGCTGCGGTAGTTGTCGAGGATCTGCGCCTTCGCGTCCGCAAACGCCGGAGCGTGCGCGGCCTGGATGTCAGCCACCTGGAACACAGCGTAGCCTTCGCCCGTCGATGCCATCTCAGGAGCTGCACCCTTCTTCGCCACGAACGCCTGCTGCATCAGCTGCGTCGCGTCGGGAAGACTTGCCACCACATCGGTCGGCTTGAGGAACGCCGTCGTCGTCACCTGCAGGTGATGTGCGTCCGCAGTCTTCTGCAGGCCGTTCTTGGTCGCCTCGGCCACCAGCTGGCCAGCGTAGTTCTGTGCCGCCGCAGCTGCCTTCTGGCTTACGAGCTGGGCCTTGATCTGGTCCTTGACCTCGCTTAGCGGCTTCGCGCCCGCGCCATGCTTCTCTTCCGTCTGGATGATGTGGTAGCCGAAGCTCGAACGCACCAGGTCAGACGTCTGGCCCGGGTTCAGCTTCATCGCCGCCTGCGCATAAGCGGGATCGAGGCCGCTCGTCGGGATCATCGGCAGATCGCCGCCCTGATCCTTCGAACCCGGATCTTCCGAGTACTTCTTCGCCAGGTCGGCAAAGTTCGCTCCGCCCTTCAGCTGGTTCAGCACGTCCTGCGCCTTGGCCTTCGCAGCCGCATCCGTCTTCGCGTCTGCACCCTTCGCAACAGTGATCAGGATGTGGCGGGTCTTGACCTCTTCCTGCGTCTTGTACTGCGCCACGTGGCCGTTGTAGTAGCTCTGGATGTCTCCATCGCTTACAGCCGGTGCACCGCCAGGAAGCTGCGCGCTATCGAACGAGAACAACGTGATCTTGCGCTCTTCCGGAACCGCGTTCGCATAACGCGCCGCGTTCTGCTTGAAGAACGTCTCCAGCTCCGCATCCGTCGGGTTGATGCTCTTCTTCACATCCTCGCCCGAGACCACGGCATAGTCGAACTTGACCTTGGTGCCCGTCTGCAGGGCCTCGGTGTGTACCGCCGCGTCCGACACCATCACGCCGCCGGTGATCAGCGACTCCAGCCGCTGCAGCTCGAGATCGATCTTCAGCTGCGTCTCGAAGTCCGTGACCGACAGGCCAAACTGCTCCACGAAGGTGATGTACTTGTCCTGCCCGATGAACTTGCCTTCGGGGAACAGAGCATCCGCATACGGCCCATGCTGCAGGAAGGTAGCGAGGTCCGAATCGCTCACCTGCAGCCCGAGACGATCCGCCTCGTGCACCAGCACCTGGCGCTCGACCTCAATCTGACCCGCGCGGTTCATCAGCATCGGCATCAGCTGCTGCACGTACGCCGGAGGAATCTGCTGGCGCGCAGCCTGCTGACGAGCCAGGTTCTGCACCTCCTGCATCGTTACCGGCGTGCCGCTCGAAAGCCGGCCCATCCAGCCCGGATCCTTCACCGTGGCAAACAGCGTCGCGTCGCCCGCAGCGCCATTGTCAAAGATGCCGGGCACGAGGAAGATCACCATGAGCACAATGGTTGCGCCGATAATCACGGCAAATACAGTCTTGGTGAACGCGTTGTCCTTTTGCAGAATACGAATCATGCTTGGCTGACGACCTTCATTTTCGAGGGCGATCTCACACGAGGGAGACCGAGCTCAGCCCGGGTTTTTGCGCACGGCCATCCAACGCCTGCTTCCACAGGACGCGCCACGCCTGCGTGCAGGGGCTCGGGAGAAGTATAAATCAGCCGTGACGCCCTTTTACGCCCATCCGTCCCGATTGACGCCCGGCCAGAGGTCGCACTCCTCGTCAACCGTCATTCCCAGGCGTAGCCGAGGAACCCCTGTATTCTGTCGCACCACCCCAAAACTCAAAAAACGGCTCCAGCTCCCAGGACACTCTGTTCCCGAAAACTGAAGCCGCGTTCGATCTCTTCGTACGCTTTAGTACGACGGGGGAGGAGGAGCCGGGCCCCAATAGCAGCCATAGTACGGACGGCAATACCGCCGCATCGGCTGCGGCCCCTGCGGGGCTGGCCCTGCACCGTACGCCAGCCGAGCCATCTCCTGCTCCGAAACCGTGCGCACCGGCAGCGGCTGCGCTACATGGAAGGTCAGCACCGACTCCGGCGGAACCACAATCTGTCCGCCGCCCGATGCCGCCGAGCTGGCCACTCCCGCCGCACCACCGACGCCTGCACCGATCGCCGCACCTGCTCCACCACCGGCCACCGCGCCAAACAACGCGCCCAGCGCACCCAGACCCACCGCATTGCCTACCGTGCGGTTCGTCTTGTCGGCGCCTTCACGCTGCCACACATCCGAATTCAGCGGATACAGCTGCCCGCCCATCGTCAGGCTGTTCAGCTGCAGTGCCAGCTGTCCGCGGCCCTTCAGCGCTCCGGCCGACTTTGAATCGACCACCACGCCCGAAACCTGCGCGCCCCGCGGAACCGCCACCACACCGTTCGCCACAATATCGTTCAGCACCGTCCCGCTGAACGGCGTACCCGGCTGCGTGTGCTTCGAATCCAAACCATTATTGATGCGAATCTCGAGCGTGGAACCTTCCACCACCGTCGCCGGAATCCCCGCCCGCTGGCCCGCCGCGGCACCCGGAGGCGGCACATACGACGGTCCCTGCTGACCCGCGTACATCGGCTGCCGCTGCGGATACTGCTGCTGCGGATAGCCCTGCTGTTGCTGCGAATATCCCTGCTGCGGCTGCTGGCCATAAGAAGGCTGCTGCGCAGGCTGCGATCCCGCCGCCGGCTGCTGTCCTGCCTGATCCCCCGCCGGAGGAGCATACGTCCCATCCGACTGCAGCACCCAGCCAGGAGGCGGCGCCTGCTCTCCAGCACCATTCGCCTGCTGCGCAGGAGGCGTATCCCCAAGCTGCAACTCATCGACCACCTTCTTCACGCCCGGCGTCCGCGCCGTCAGGTTCTCCGCCTGCGTCCGCTGCGCTTCACTGTGCACATTGCCGCTCAGCGTCACAACTCCATATACGGTCGACGTCTGAATGTTCTGCGTCGAAAGCTCAGGCGCTGCGGCCAGCCCCCGCAACACGCTGGACTCAATCTGCGCATCCGTCAGCTGCGTGCTGCCCTGCCCATTCGGCTCCGACTGCGCACCTGCAACTGCCGCCGCGAGCAGGAAAGCTCCGGCCAACACCGCAACGCCGCCACGAGATCCCATCATTCTTTGCGATCGCATCGTACTTCCTCCTGGCACGCGGAGACGACTTGCGCCCCACGGCATAAAGCCCCGGCCTTCACTTCGTTCCCTGGCCCGCCCCACATCTTCATTGGATGCCGGAACGCACTGCGCCAGCGGCACCGGTGGCCACTTGCAAAGACGCGGCACGGAGGAAAAAGTTCCGTTATCTCACGATAGGACCTTCCGACCACCCTCGCCACCACACCGAATCACCTTATATCTGCAGCTCTTTCGACGCATCCCCACCGAATCAGTCACGCGTTTGACCCAGGGCATTCATCCGCCGTATACTGATTTTGCGGGGTGGAGCAGCCCGGTAGCTCGTTGGGCTCATAACCCAAAGGTCGTAGGTTCAAATCCTACCCCCGCACCCAATCACCATAAGTCGTGTATTCGATCTGAGAAACATCATCTCTCGATCCACACCAGATGGTTTCCCCTCAAATAGTTAAGTACTGAGCCGCTCGCCCGCACGGGCTTGAGCAGTATCGCGCCACTCCTTATGTGGCTTGCGGAACCCATAGATCGACCTGTTACTGCATCGGCGTCATCGCATCCTGTGCGAGGCACGAACATCAGCCCAGTCTCCTGCGCATGGAAGTTCAGCGGCCTCAGCGGCCAGCGTCAGACGCTGGCACGCACAGGCGCACAATCACCCCAAACACCTCGTCCACAATCTCCGCCATCGGACGATGCTGCTGCGGAAGCCACGTCTCGATGCAAATCCCCGTGGCCGATAGCGTCAGCCCGGCAAGGATCCTATCCTCCATGTTCGGGCCAATCCCTCGCTGTGCATGCTCCGCAAATGCCTTCGCCAACTTCGGCTCCAGCATCGGCACCTCGACGAACTGCGCCATGCGAGCCGCTGCACTCTTCCGTGAGATGTGAGCGATCTGCTCCATGATTCCGAGCTTCGCCTGGCCCAGCACCTTTTTCAGCGCGTTGCGCGCCGCGTCGAAGTTGCCCACCCCGCTGTCCTCCGCGGCAATCGCGTCCGCCAAGGCTGCGCCGTAGGCCCGCACCGGGGACGCCATCACATCCTCCTTCGAAGAGAAATAGCGGAAGAACGTGCGCCGCGAAACACCCGCCCGCGCCGCGATCTGGTCGACATGAACCTCGTCAAAGCCAGCCTCGTGAAACAGGTCAATCGCCGCCCGCCAGATCTCCTGGCGGACAAACTCCTGCTTCTTGGTCTGGAGACGGCGATCAGGAGGGACAATGCATGCGTCTTCCATGCGGCAATTCTAACGCAGTGTGCCCATTACGCTCAAATTGTCCCATCTTGACTCAATGGGTTGACAATGGCACAGTGTGCCAATACGCTGGTTCAGTATTCCGCGCAGGTGGCACGTCTATGTCGATCGCTCGCACTCCCCCGAACTCATCCCGCCTTCCTTCTTCTCGAACTGGCATCGCAGCCCTTCTCTTGCTTGCACTTGCGTCCTTTGCAGGGTGCTCCCGCAAGAAGCCGGACGCTTCGATCTCCGTGCCCACGGTCGCTGTCCGCACCGTTCCCGCTGCCGCCCGGCAAGTTCCGGTGTCGCTGCTGGAGACAGGCAGCTTCGTCGCGGACGAATCCTCCGACGTCGCCCCGGCCGTTGCCGGCCGCGTCATCCGCACCCCGGTCTCCGTCGGAGCCTTCGTGCAGTCCGGCGCCATCCTCTGCGAGCTCGACCATCGTGACGCCGAGCTGAAGCTCCAACAGGTGCGTGCCCAGCTGGCGGAGGCCGTCGCGGGCGTTCGCCAGGCACAATCCCGGATCGGCCTCGGCTCCGGCGACTTCGACCCCACCAAGGTTCCCGAAGTCGCCGCCGCCAGGGCCAACTACGAATCCTCGCAGGCCCAGGCCAGGCTGGCCGCCGCCGACGCCAGGCGCTATGCGAACCTCGTCGCCACCGGCGATGTCTCCCAAAGCGTCTACGACAAGCAGCGCACCCAGGCCGAAACGGCCACCGCGCAGGCCAACGCCGCACGCCAGCAGTACGAAGGCGCGGTCAACACCGCTCGCCAGAGCTACCAGGCCATCAACTCTTCGCAGGCCTCGCTGGACGCCGTCCGCGCCCAGGTCGGTGCAGCCGAAAAGGCCCTCGCCGACACCACCATCCGCGCTCCCTTCGATGGCTACGTCAGCGCCCGGCCCATCGCCGCAGGAGAATGGGTCGCGACCTCCAACACCGTCGCGACCGTCGTCCGCGTCAGCACCTTGAAGCTCCAACTGCAGACGCCCGAGAAAAGTGCTGCCGGCCTCAAGGTGGGCATGCCCGTCATGGCCCGCGTCGCCGCGTATGGCAACCGCGACTTCCACGGCATCACCTCCGCACTCAACCCTTCCGTCAATCCCGACTCCCGCGCCTTCGTCCTCGAAGCTCGCTTTGACAACGCCGACGGCACACTCCGTCCCGGCATGTTCGCCAGCGCCCGCGTGGTACTTCCCGGTACCGAAAACGCAGTCTTCGTTCCAGCCCAGGCGGTCGCCCGCGATCGCACCACCGATTCCAACCAGGTCTTCGTCGTCGAAGGCGGCAAGGCTCACCTCCGAGTCGTCACGCTCGGCGATACCGATGGTGCGCTCGTCCGCGTCATCTCCGGCGTCGCTCCCGGCGAAATCATCGCCATCAATCGCCAGTCCGACCTCTACGACGGCGCCCCTGTCAACACACAAGCTGGACGGTAACGGAGTTCTCCCATGCATGCTCTAGCCCAACTCTGCGTCCGCCGGCCAGTCTTTGCGACGATGTTGATCCTCTCCCTCGTCGTTGTCGGAGCCTTCTCCTACTTCAGCCTCGGCGTGGATCTGCTGCCCAAGGTCGACGTGCCTACCGTCTCCGTCACCGTCTCCAACCCAGGCGCTTCGCCCGAAGAGATCGAGACCGAGATCAGCAAGAAGATCGAAGACGCCGTCAACACCATCAGCGGCATCGACGAGCTCCGCTCCAACTCCTCCGAGGGCCAGGCGCAGGTCATCATCACCTTCGAGCTCTCCAAGGACGGCAACGTCGCCGCCGAGGAAGTCCAGAACAAGATCAACCTCATCCGCAACGACCTGCCCCAGAACGCCAAGGCCCCGGTCGTGCAGAAGTTCGATCCCGACGCCGCGCCGATCCTGCAGATCGCCGTCTCCGCTCCGCGCTCCATCCGCGACCTTACCTTGATCGCCGACAAGCTCATCCAGCAGAAGCTGGAGAACACCCGTGGCGTCGGCCAGGTCCGGCTCGTCGGCGGAGCCAAGCGCGAGATTCACGTCGACGTCGATCCCGAAAGACTCCGCGCCTACGGCCTCACCATCACCGACGTCGTCAACGCCGTTCGCGTGCAGAACTTTGAGCTGCCCGGCGGCTCACTCAACGAAGGCACACGCGAGTTCACCGTGCGCACCATGGGCCGCATCACCGATGCCGCACAGTTCAACGACATCGCCATCGCGACCCGCAAGGGTTACGTCGTCAAGGTAAGCGATGTCGGCCACGCCGAGGACAGCTACGAAGAGCCTCGCACCTCCGGCCGCCTCAACGGCACACCCGCCGTCACGCTCGTCGTCTCCAAGCAGTCAGGCGCAAACTCCGTCGAGACCGCCACAGAGGTCAAGCAGCGCCTCACCGAGATCAACGCCACGCTGCCCAAAGATGTAAAGACCCAGGTCGTGCAGGATCAATCCATCTTCATCGAAGCCGCCATCGACTCCATCAAGCATCACCTCATCGAAGGCAGCATCTTCGCCTGCATCATCATCTATCTCTTCCTCGCCAACTGGCGCACCACGCTCATTGCAGCCGTCGCCATCCCCACCTCACTCATCGCCACCTTCGCCCTGATGAAGGCGATGGACTTCACCCTCAACCAGATCACGATGCTCTCCTTGACCCTCATGGTCGGCATCGTCATCGACGACGCCATCATCGTCCTCGAAAACATCTACCGATTCATGGAAGAGAAAGGCATGTCTCCCTTCGAAGCCGCCATCGAAGGCACACGCGAGATCGGCTTCGCCGTCATGGCCACCACCCTCTCTCTGCTCGCCGTCTTCCTCCCAGTAGGCTTCATGGGAGGCATCGTCGGCCGATTCATGAGCTCGTTCGGATTCACTGCGGCCTTCGCCATTGCGGTCTCGCTCCTCGTCTCCTTCACGCTCACGCCCATGCTCTCCTCGCGCTTCATCAAGCCGCCCGCCGTGGGCGCAGCGCATGAGAAGTCCTCCAAATCCTCGAAGGACTCCTGGCTCTTCTCCCACATCAACAGCCGCTACCTCCGCATGTTGAAGTGGTCCATGGCGCATCGCCGCACCGTGCTCGCCATCTGTGGCGGCACCGTCCTCAGCCTCGTCCCGCTCTTCATGATGGTCGGCAAGAACTTCACTCCCGCTGATGATCAATCGCAATTCAACGTCCTCGTG
>Ga0302187_10003368_pt1 | contig 12983 bp, 11 predicted proteins | sample II_Bog_E1_3_FD_202120 | JGI IMG/M metagenome (GOLD analysis project Ga0302187, IMG submission 202120) | Peat permafrost microbial communities from Stordalen Mire near Abisko, Sweden - II_Bog_E1_3 | ecosystem: Environmental > Terrestrial > Soil > Wetlands > Peat | place: Sweden: Abisko...
TGAATACTAACGAGTGCACTGTTAACGAGTTTTACTTCAACCTCATCGTTCCCTGTTTCTAAAGCAATCTGTTTTTGAGCTTTTCCTTGAGCACGCTCTTGTACTTTCTCAATGATAAATTCCATCTCAGCACCATCTAGGGGACGGTCTGGTTGTGGGCGTCTGTAGCGAATCGTATTCGTAACACCCTTTACAAGTTCGCCTGCGATACCGATAACGACGCGCTTTGCTTGAAGACCAGCTTGGTCTTCTGCTTCCGAAAGCGCTTCTTCACAGTTTCTAACTACACCTGCGATATCAGCAATCGCACCCGAGTGCATATCACTAACGTCTTGGCGAGCTCTTCCGACACCAATAATACTTAATGAGTCATCTTCAAGTTTGGCTATTAAAGCTTTTACGAACTCGGTACCAATATCTAGGGCGACTATATAGTCATTAGATGCTGCGTTCTTGCGACTTGCTCGTAGTTTATCAAATACCATAATTACTCCCATTATATACTAAGCTGCTTATGGTCTCAAAGAGATTATATAAAGAGTTGGTAATATTAAATTCCTATTAAATGAGAACAGCCTTGATACGGCGTATGCCCGAGCTGCTTGATTCTTCTTTAAGAATCTTAAATGTTTTGCCCCCATCAGCAAGTTGGCCGGTGTGATCCATGTGAGGGCCACCGCAAATTTCAAAACTAAATCGATCATCGCCTTCACCCATTTGATACACCTTTACTACATCTCCGTACTTATCACCAAAAGCACCAATTGCACCAAGTTTGAACGCCTCAGCGGTTGGATACTCATGGAACGAGATAGGAAGATCTGCATTAATCTTATCGTTAACAATCTGTTCGACTTCACTAATTTGTTCAGGTGTCATCTTTTCTGGATTATTAAAATCAAAACGAAGACGCTCTTCTGTAATATTACTTCCGTGCTGCGTAACGTGATCGCCCAAAACCTGCTTAAGTGCAGCGTACATAAGGTGAGTTGCTGTGTGGTATTTCTTATGAATCTCTGTTTGACCACCAAGTCCTCCCTTAAAGGTACCTTTAGCTGCAGTTTGGCTTCTTTGACGTTGTTCAAGCATTTTCGCATCAAATTCTTCACGCCAGTTTTCGCTGAGAATAATCTCTTGCTTAAATGCTTCTTCAGTACTGAGTTCTACAGGGAAACCGTAGGTATCATAGAGTTTAAAGAGACCTTCTCCATTCAAACCATCGTGTGCATATTTCTTTAGTTCGTTAAGACCTTTTCGAAGTGTTTGACGGAAGACTTTCTCTTCTTTAACAAGTGTCGCAATGACTTCTTCTCGCTGTTCTTTTACTTCAGGATAGTCGTCGACATACATGTTCGCAATAACAGGTACGACTTCTTCAAAGAAGTTCTGTTCGATACCAAGATCGAAGGCGAAGCGAATAGCACGACGAAGCAAACGTCGCATCACATAACCTTGTTCTTTGTTAGCTGGCTTTACGCCATCAACAGCAAGAAATGTGGCCGCTCGAAGATGATCAGCGATCACACGCATGCTTTCCGTGTGGCTTTCATATTTTTTACCGCTTAGTTTTTGAAGGCTCTCAACAATTGGCCAAAGAAGACTGATCTTGAAAACATCGGGACTATTGATTTGGGCTGCTGCAATTCTTTCAAGTCCTCCACCAAAATCAACGTTTTGTTTTGCTAAAGGCGAAAAGCTTCCGTCCTCATTTCGGCGATATTGCATAAAGACTTGGTTACCTATTTCCATAAACTGACCACTGTCACTGGCAGGGTGCGCAAGTCCATACCCTTCAGCATGATTCTCAGGACCAAAGTCATAAAAGACTTCACTATCTGGTCCACATGGATCACCGATTGGAGTTTTATCAAGTCCGCCACCACGACTCCACCAGTTTTCACCATCATCGTAAAAGAAGATTCGTTCGCCAGGTTTAATCCCTCGCTTGTCGCCGTCTTTTTGACTTCCTACTTCAACAATTTTGGCCTCAATGCCTTTTTCTTCAAATACTTTTTGCCAGATAGAAGCAGCTTCGTCGTCTCTTGGAATACCATGGACTTTATCACCAATAAAAGCCGTGACGTAAATTTTATTAGGATCGAGTCCCACTTTATCGGTTAGAAACTCAAAAAACCAGCGAATTTGCTGTTCCTTAAAGTAATCACCCATGCTCCAGTTACCAAGCATCTCAAAGAATGTTGTATGTCGGTTATCCCCTACATCTTCAATATCCTGAGCTCGAAGAGCCGTTTGACTATCTACGAGTCGAACACCAGCTGGATGTGTCTCGCCTAAAAGATAAGGTAGGAGCGGCTGCATACCACTTCCAGTAAAAAGAGTTGTTGGATCGTTATAAGGAATAAGCTTTGCACGAGGAATAATGGCGTGACCGCGCTCTGCAAAGAACTGCAAATATGCATTACGAATTTCTTGGGCATTTTTCATAATTACTGTTATTTTACCATGACTAGATGACAATGCCACCACCTACACAGATATCTCCGTCATAAATAACAACTGACTGGCCAGGTGCAACAGCGCGTTCTGCGTCAGTAAGATTAAGCGTAAAACTATCACCATCTTTACTAAGTTCAGCACCAATGAGTGGCGCTCGGTGACGAACTCGAACACTATAGTTACCGGATTTCGGCGCAGCATTAATCCAATGCATACTCAAAAGCTCAACCGACTTCTTCCATAAAGTAGGGTCGTTAAGATCAGTGGTAACGTAGACTTCGTTCTTATCCATATCTTTACCTACAACATAGTAAGGAAGACCACCGCCCACTTCGAGTCCATGGCGCTGCCCAAGTGTATAGAAAATAGCACCATCATGATGACCGATGACTTTGCCTGTCGCCTTATCAATAATCTTACCTGGCTTCTGGGTGACATAGAGACTCAGGAAATCACGAATTCCAACTTTACCAACAAAACAAATACCTTGGCTATCTTTCTTAGTCGCTGTATAGAGCCCTCTCTCCTTTGCCATTTCACGTACTTCAGGCTTCTTGAATTTTCCTAGAGGGAATAGTGTCTTTTTAAGCGCTTCTTCGGTAACTCGGTAAAGAAAATAGGTTTGATCTTTATTTGTATCGACAGCCTGTTTAAGAAAACCATTTTCAACCTGAGCATAGTGTCCTGTTGCAATCATGTCAGCGCCATCTTCTAAACTTGCTTCAAGGAAGAGTTTGAATTTTACTTCTTGATTACACATAATGTCAGGATTTGGAGTGCGACCATTCTTATATTCATCAATCATATAATCAACAACTTTATGTTTGTATTCATTCTCAAAATCAAATACTTTAAAATCGATACCCAGTTGAACAGCAACTCGTTTTGCATCTGCTAAATCATCAGCCCATGGACAAATCATTCCCGGAAGATCTTGTGTCCAGTTCTTCATATAGACACCCGTTACGTCATAGCCTCGCTCAAGAAGAAGAGCTGCTGTCAGTGAGGAGTCAACACCTCCGCTCATTCCTACATACACTTTTATCTTTTCACTCATTAGATTGAACTCATGTAAAAGACTATTATTTTGCCTACTTCACTAAGCGCTAGAGACCATCCAATTGGTGTCGTCCACCACCAAAACGACCATTCATCATCCGTGAGAACTGGGTCATTATAGATTTTTATACCTTTTGACATCTGCTTAAACTCAAGACTTGCGCGTCGTTGATGATACCCCGAAGTCACAAGAATCACTGTTTTTATATTATGCGACTGAAAAATAGATTGAGCGTTTTGTGCGTTCTGTTGTGTGGTGTTGCTATCCTCGTCCAGAATAATGTTATTTGCTGGCACACCAGCAGCTACAGCTCGTGTCTTCATTACTTCGGCATTGCTAGGACCTGACTTGTCTTCTGCAGCACCTGAGAAAATAAGGGTGCTTGACCATCCGTGTTTATATAAAGCGATAGCCTGATCAGTTCGGGCATTTGTATCTCCCCCGCTAATCGCGACAACTGCATCGACAGGTGCACATGGTGCATTAGTGCCTGGAGTACTACCACAACCTCGAAGATCATCGGGTTGCAAGTAAATACTTAATCCAACTATAACGGCAGTAATCCCAAGGAGAATCCCAACGATAAGCCTAATCATTGAGCGATCCTAGCATATTCCTTAGTGACTTCCTCGATAAGAATAGTCCCTGCTTGTTCTATATTCTCTGGTGTTGAAAGATGTCCAAGACTTATACGAATACTTCCATCAGCAACTTCCGGCTCAAGCCCAATCGCTGTGAGGACGTGCGATCTCGTACCCTTATTGGCAGCACAGGCACTTCCGGTAGCTACAAGAACACCTCTATTTTCTAGACTAAACAACAGTCTTTCGCCATCAATACCAGGGAAAGATACATGAAGGTGGCCGGCTAAACGATGTTTCTCATGACCTGAAAAAACTGCTTCTGGAAACGCTTCTTTTAGTCGTGTCTGAAAACTATCTCGCAGTGTTCGTAGTCTATCTGATTCGAAGTTTCTATGTGCTGTCGCAAGTTCAATTGCCTTAGCGAAGCCTATCGTACCAGCTACATTTTCTGTACCGCTTCGTAACCCCCGCTCCTGTCCTCCTCCAACAATCTGAGGAGATAAAATGACATGGCTTGCAGCCCAAAGAAGTCCGACTTGCTTAGGCCCATAAATTTTAGCAGCGTTAATAGTAACCATGTCGAGACCTAGCCTAGCAACATTCACATCAAGTTGACCGACGCCTTGAGACGCGTCGCTATGAAAGTAAAGTGGCGTCAGATCACCTGCAGCCAAGCGATCGTCTCGTACTTGTTTTACTATCTGAGCAATGTCACGAAGCGGTTGAATCGTACCAAGTTCATTGTTAGCAAGAGCAATACTAATCAGTTCGGTATCACTTTGAATAGCTGCTCGAATCGACTCTGGATCAACGTAGCCTCGATGGTCAACCCCGACAATTGTATGATCGTGGCTCTTTGCGGCAGCAAGGACCGATTGATGTTCGATTGCGGCCGTGACGACGTGACCAGTAATGCTTCCGAAAGCTAGGTTAATTGACTCTGTTGCACCAGCAGTCATGACTAGCTCATCAGGCTTTGCACCGATTTGTTTAGCAATAGTATGCTTTGCTTCTTCGTAATCACGACGAACCGAAATCGCAGGACTATACGGGCTAGAAGGATTATAAAAAGAAGTCGTAAAATAGGGCGCCATAGAATGAAGAACACGCTCATCGAGGGGCGTGGCAGCGGCATGGTCTAGATAAATAAACTCTGTATTCACTAGCTTTATTATATCAGTTAAGAGAGCGCGAGCCCTGTTTTTGGATCACGATTATACACTTCACGAAGAACGCGGTCATGGTATAACTTTGTAGCTTGAATAAAGTTTCCTAATTCTTCAGACCCAATATCGGTAAATCGAACACTATTTTGGTTAGTAGGATTCATTCTTGGATCAGTCACCGCTTTAATAACACGGTCCTCAAGAACTGTGTAATGGTGCGTCACACGGTGATCACTATTTGTAATGTAGTGAAAGTACCAATCTCTGTTTTGTGGACCTTCAACGTGAAAGTCGAGAACTTTTATGCCTTCGTTTTTCTCAAAAATCCGTGCGCCAATACGACCTTCTCGATTAATAAGTATTTCATGAGTAATCGGAGTCGTTTTTCTAGCCTTTGATTGTGGACCTATCACAACCCTACGCAGAGTTGAACGAAAGACATCCGTAATACGACGTGCCATTATGCAGCTTCCTCGTCACTAAGAACCTCTAATCGAAAACGAATAATATTACTACCTATTGTATGGAGCTGACTTATGAAATGAGCCGTATCAACCTCTGGAATTGTGGTAGACTCCGGAGCAGGAGTAAATTCCTGAGCTTGAGATACTTCTTGACGAGCCTCGGATTCCAAAGCGCGTCTAGGAAAATCATACATTGATTCTGATGTCATAACAGGTAACTCTCTTCATTAATTTGGTGATGGATATATCTTTGTTTTAGAGTGCGAATAACGCATGGGCATTTGAGGTTGTAACAACAGCGACTTCGTCATACGAGATATTTCTGATATCTGCATGGTGCTGAGCTATATTCTTCACAAATGCGGGCTCATTTACTTTACCACGAAAAGGGTTAGGCGTCAAGAAGGGAGCGTCTGTTTCAACAAGAAGGTGTGCCAGTGGAATTGAAGCAAACATTGCTTTTTGAATCGGGTCTTTACTAAACGTACTAATACCGTTTACGCCTATATATAATCCCCTATCTAAGGCCTTTTGTAGATTCTCTTTTGTATCTGTAAAACTATGAAGTACTCCTCGTATACCAGAGTAACTATCAAATATAGGCCAAAAGTCATCGAAGGCTTCACGTACGTGAAAGATAGCAGGTAAATTATTCGCTAGAGCAAGCTCAATCTGCCACTGTAATGCTGCAATTTGTACCTCTTTTGAGCTATGGGTATAGAAGTAATCAAGCCCAATCTCGCCTATTGCTACCACTTTTGATTCTTTTACTATAGAAGAAATTCCTTCATATCCTTCTTTGGATTCGTGGGGATGCACCCCAATAGAGGCATAGGTACCTTCATGATCTTTTGCAAATAGAATTGCTTCAGACGAGCTTTTCTCACTTGTGCCAACGCAGATCATCTCTTGCACGCCCGCTTCTCTAGCGTGTTGAAGAGTTGCATCGATAGGAAGTGGATAGTCACTCTCATGGATGTGACAGTGGGTGTCAACAAGCATAGTGTTATGCCTTAGGTTGTTTTGCAACCTTAGGGTCAATCGTATGGATATAGATTTTAGGGAATAATACCGTTTCAAACGGCACGATAACGCCACTTTCGAATGTCTGATGTATACGAGCTGCAGTTGTCGGCATAAAGGGAACGAGAAGATCCCCAATTTGAAGCAATGCTGCAACGGCATAGGCAAGTACCTCGGTCAGATGTTCATCCGATTCGGCATCCTTGCCTCTCTGCTTTGCTATCTCCCATGGCTTCACGTTCTCAATGTACTGATTAAGACTACGAATCATCAACCATACTTCGTCCATGGCTTTATTAAATTCAAGTGCTTCCATGGCTTCATGGTAACTACTCATATCGTGCTCTCCTTGTGGCGCAACACCAATAACACCCGATTGATAGAGAGTAACCATACTAGCTACACGTTGGATCAAGTTACCAAGATCATTACCTAGTTCACTGTTGTAGGCATTTTCAAATTTCTCCCAAGTAAAGTCACCGTCATCTTGTGTCGGGATATGTCGTGAGAAGAAATAACGAAACGCATCGAGACCGTATTGATCAATAAGCTCATTTGGATCTATACCATTACCGACAGTTTTACTTATTTTAGCGCCAGCCACATTAATAAAGCCGTGAACGAGAAGTTTCTTCGGAAGTTCCAGCCCAAGACCAAGAAGCATAGCAGGCCAAATACCTGCATGAAAACGAAGGATGTCTTTACCTATGACTTGAATATCTGCTGGCCAATATTCCTGCCATCCAGGAAGATCCGGGTAGCCAAGCACCGTAATATAATTAGAGAGAGCGTCGAGCCAGACATACATAATCTGTTCAGGATCACCTGGCACTGGAATACCCCACGTAAGGTTTTTCTTAGGGCGCGAGACACTAACGTCTTGAATACCGTCTTTTATGAGCTCGAGAAATTCTTTCTTACGAAATTCCGGAAGGATTTCCATCGTATTGTTTTCGATTGCTTCACGAATCTTGTCTGTAAAAGCACTCGTCTTAAAGTAGTAATTCTCTTCACTTATTTTTTCGTAGGGAATTTGGTGGTCGGGACAAATGCCATTAGTAGCTTGGACTTCCTTGTCTGTAAAGAATGCTTCGTGACCGACACAGTACCACCCAGTATAGGATCCTTTATAGATGTAGGGTTGGAGTTGTTGCCAAATATATTGAACAGCGCCAACATGATGCGGATCTGTTGTACGAATAAAATCTGTGTAACTCGTGTCCATCTTTTTCATAAGATTTTCAAAGTTAACATACATCTTGTCGGTATAGGCTTTAGGATCAAGACCAAGTTCAGCTGCTTTTGCTGCAATCTTATTACCGTGTTCGTCAGTACCAACTTCAAAACGTACTTCATGCCCATTTTGCTTTTGATAGCGCGTCCAAATATCCCCTAAAAGATAATCAAGAGCGTTCCCTATATGAGGATTGCCATTAACATACGGAATAGCCGTTGCGATGTATAATTTTTTTTCAGGTGTTTCCATAACTAAACACTATTGTAACAGATACAGCCACGACCACAATTTTATAGTAGTCTTTGAAGCCTTCTTCTTATTGGATCTTTCGAATGTCGTTATTTCCATATTCGGAGACATATAGAATTCCGCTTGATGAAACGGCAATTCCACTAAGCCCATTGAATGAAGCCGCTGTTCCGGTACCGTTTGTACTTCCACTTGCGCCAGAACCTGCAAGAGTCGTCACAACTCCAGCAGAAGTAATCATACGAATGAGTTTATTATTGTCATCTTCAACATAGACATTTCCCGAACTATCGACGGCGACATTGTTCGGTGACTTAAACTCTGCAGCAGTGCCGGTACCGTTAACCGTACCCGAAACTCCAGATCCAGCGAGTGTGGTCACGACACCAGCTGGGGTAATTTTTCTAATAAGATTATTGCCCATATCAGCAACATATACATTGCCTGAGGAGTCCACGGCAAGCCCATATGGACTAGTGAACGAGGCCGCAGTTCCGGTACCATTGGTCGAGCCCGATGAGCCCGAACCGGCAAGTGTCGTCACGACGGCACCTGGAGTGATTTTACGTATAAGATTATTGTCGAGATCAGCAACGTAGAGATTGCCGCTTGAATCAGCAGCGATGTCTATCGGTCGCGAGAACTTTGCTGCGGTACCCGTTCCGTTAGTTGATCCGTAGGTGCCACCAGCGAACACGCTCGCAACAGCAGAAGTCGTTATTTGATCAATGCCACTTCCGTAGGTATCTGTATAGTATATATTTCCGCTTGGCGTCGCAGTAATACCCCATGGGCTACTTCCCGGGAGACCGGTGGCAAACGTAGTAACTACTCCTGAAGTAGTCACCTTACGAACATCGTTAACATTGGCATCGATTACGTCTAGTGAACCTGACGAGTCAATAGAGAGACCGGTCGGATAGTTGAAACCAGTGGCGAGAGTTGTGACGACGCCATTATTCTGGATCGAACCACCCGAACCGCCTGGGCCACTTTGAGCTGCGTTAGATGGATTGAGCGTAGAACATATTCCTGGTGTTGACTCTTTTATATCCGCAGTTGCGAGAGATTTATAGGTTGCTGCACTAAGGTTATATCCTCGTATGCAGTAATCTGTTGAATTGACGACGACGTCGATAATATCACCCTTGCTTGGCGTTATATTTAGATTGGTATCGACACCATTACCTGAATACCATGGTTCAAAAACATTACTATTTTGTAGTCCAAAATTTGTTTCTGCAGTATCGACGTTATCGATATCAGACTGAACAGCTTTATCGCTAGCCTTTCCTGTAATATTTGTATAAGCAACAATAGTTATAGCTGCCAAAATACCAATAATGGTAATCACGATTAAGAGTTCGATTAACGTAAAACCCTTTGAGAAAGGAGATTTCTTATTTTTCAAAGTGATGCCCTCATGGGACACATTTTAGCATGAGCACTATGAATGCACAATTTTAGTGAGACGCTTCCAGGCCTCAATATCGAGTGCTTCCGCCCTGTCGTTTGGATCAATATCTGCACTCTTTAGAAGACTTTCTGCTTCTTCTTTAGAGAGAGACAATGCAGCAGATATGCTACTTCGTAGTTTCTTTCTCTTTGACGAGAAACCTGCTTTTACGACCTTAAAAAAGTCATCTTCTGGGATATCACCCAGTAGTGAATGTTCTCTTAGTTTTAAAACAACTACCTGACTATCTACCTTAGGTGGTGGAGTAAAGAGGTCTCGTTTCACAACATCTCCAAGGCGTACTTCGGCGAAGATTTGAGCACTTACCGCAAGAATACTCATATCGCCTGGTTGCGCAGCCAGTCTTTCGGCTACCTCTTTCTGAACTAAAAGGACAGCAATTGAAGGACGGTTTGATGCCGAAAGAAGCATCTGAACAATCTTACTTGTAATGTAGTAGGGGACATTAGCTACTACTTTATATCCAATAGGAAGATCAGAGAGGTTAAAAGATAAAATATCTTGGTTAATGACGGTGAGTTTCTTACCAGGGAACTGAGCGGGTAGCTTCTTTGCAAGTTCACTGTCAAATTCCACCGCTACGACTGACTCAGCATGACGAAGAAGTTCGCTTGTAAGCGTTCCGAGTCCTGGCCCAATTTCAAGCACGGTATCTTCTTTACCAAGATCCGCACATTCAGCAATATGAGCGAGTACTTCGCGGTCTTTTAGCCAGTGCTGTCCAAGTGATTTATTAGGCGCTGTCATATATTACCAGTTATGGTGATCCACCCAATAAGTATATGCATTGCTCCAACTACCGTATTTGCCTACCGCATATGAATTACACCATTTCATCTGTGTCACAGGATTTGTTTCCCAGTCAGATCCCGAAGCGGCCATCTTATTACCAGGGGTTGCCTGACAGAGACCATATCCTACTTCCGCGTCAACTGCATATAGTGCTACGTAGCTTACAGGACAACCCGATTCACCCTGCCATCTTGTAGCACACCACTCACCGTTTTCGTGATCGACGATATAAGCTGCAAACCCTTGATCACTGCTTGCGATGCCTGCTTGGGTCATAATACTGACTTGATCGGCAGAATCTCCTGGGCCAAGGACAAGTTCCGTTCCTCTGATTTCAATTTGAACGGTTGGTTGAGTAACGATGACACTTTGAATTTGAGTTTGACTTACCTGTACCCCATTCTGCATATTGACTTGATAGGTAACGATTTGTGAACCGTTAACACCAGCTGTTTGAATGACGCTATAGCCGATGGGTTCATTGGCATCATTAATAGTCTGTGTAGCAAAGGCTATTGGTTGAGTAACGTTCTCGGTCTGAGTTCCATTACGCCATAGCTGAATCGTCATATTAGCAGTAATAGGCTGGTCTTCTGGAACACTAATAGTGTCACTTGCTGCTAACTTTATACTTTTTTCTGTTAATAACTCAGCAACCGTTTTTGCATGCGTACGAATCGTCGTTTCTTGTCCGTAAATGAAGAAGGTTACTGGCGTAGCGCGAGTAATTGTAAGTTGCAGCCCAGCGCCTTCACTCAGATCGTCTATACGCGTTAGTGTTGTCCAGTCCTCAGGATATAAGGTAATGCCTGCATTCGCAGCAATTTGGACTGCCGTTTGATACGGTGTCATGATTCTTTCTCTTACATTCCCGTCAACAACAATAACCGGACGTGCTCTGTAGATATTAACATCGTATTCATCGGCTACAAGTTTTTGGTTAGCCGCTGGCTCTACAGTATCTTCTTTTGCGAGCGTAACACCCGCCTGCTGCAAAGCGCCTCCTATAGTCGTGGCTCTGGTGACGATAACCTTCTCAGTCCCTCGATCATAAATCTTAATCAAACGACCACGCTCAGTCTGATTGGCTTGTTTTGTAGCTGCGTGGCTGATTGATACGATACCAAAAGCAATCGACACCATTACGACAAGTGCGAGCATAACGAACGCAGTGAGCGTCGATTTAGATTTGAATAAAAGGGTTTTCATTGATTAGCCACACCCATGATGTGTCCTTCAAGTATATCAAAATTGTTATATTTTCTCGAGCCGGGCATACTCAGCATTCAGCTTCTTTGTTTGGCCACTATCGAATCGTATGGTAAGTGCGAGTCCATCAACATCAGTCACTTCACCTTGCCCAAAGGCAGCTGATCGGACCCTGTCACCAGGAGTAAATAATTCGTCTGGATAATACTCATCTGTTTGAGTCGTATGGAATTCTTGTGGTGAAATTTGGGCAACCTCACTCCCCATGTCACTCAAAAACCGTGAAGCTGGATTATAGCCACGTTGTCCAAACTGCAAACGACTCTGAGCATACGTTAGGTGAAGTTCTTCTCGAGCTCGTGTCATACCAACATAGGCCAGTCGTCTTTCTTCTTCAAGTTCAGCCGGACCCGCTTCGTACACTCGTGAGTGGGGGAGAATGCCTTCTTCCATACCGACCATAAAGACGACAGGGAATTCGAGGCCTTTGGCGGCATGAAGCGTCATAAGTGTTACCTTCTTGCCTTCACTACTACTGTCTGCACTCGACATAAGAGCTACTTCTTCGAGGAAGTCCGGAAGACTTGCAAAGGTCTGCGCATCAGATAAAAGAGATCCTAAGTTTGCTTCTCTATCTTCTGCCTGAGGAGTTCCATCGAGAATAAAATCCCGATAGCCTGTAATAGTAATTAGCTTCTCTATAAGGTCACTCGGACTCGCGGTGTCAATCATAGCCTGAACGACCCGTAACTTATCTCCGAGAGCTCCTAGGGCAGTTTTAGCGCGACCAGTTACGCTACTTGATTCGTGAACATTCGTTAGAGCGTTAAGAATATCGAGTCCACTACTTGACTGCCATCCCAGAAATTTCTCTAAACTAGTTGCTCCGATACCTCTCGTTGGAACATTTACGATACGACTAAAACTCATCCTATCGTTTGGTTGGTATACAAGTCGTAAATACGCGATTATGTCTTTTATTTCTTTACGATCATAGAAACGAACTCCACCAATTATTTGATAGGGGACACGCATACGAAGAAAAGCTCGTTCAAGTGTATAGCTTTGGGCGTTTGTTCTGTAGAGCACAGCAAAGTCGTCAAACTTACGGGCTCCAATAGCAACATGAGAAGAAATTCTCTCAGCTACCAACTGGGCTTCTTCGGCTTCGTCATAGACGGGATGAACCTGAACAGGAGCTCCTGGCCCTTCTGCTGTCCAAAGTTTCTTATCACTTCTTTGTATGTTCTTGGTGATAACGTTAT
>Ga0302187_10003376_pt1 | contig 12964 bp, 10 predicted proteins | sample II_Bog_E1_3_FD_202120 | JGI IMG/M metagenome (GOLD analysis project Ga0302187, IMG submission 202120) | Peat permafrost microbial communities from Stordalen Mire near Abisko, Sweden - II_Bog_E1_3 | ecosystem: Environmental > Terrestrial > Soil > Wetlands > Peat | place: Sweden: Abisko...
AGCAACAACGCGGAGAACATCTACTCCGCACGCATCAACCGCGTGGAGCCGCTGCACATCCCCTTCGTCTCGAAGTTCCTGGGTCCGGTGCGCTACGACTTCTTCGTCGGCTCGCTCAAGGGTCACACCGACCCCAACGATCCCTGGGTCCACTCCGAAATGATCGCCTTCCATCCCACCAAGGACTTCGAGTTCGGCTTCCAGCGCTCGGTCATCTGGGGCGGCAAGGGCCATGAGCCCGTCACCTTCCACACCTTCCTCAAGAGCTTCTTCTCCACAACGGACACAACGGGTGCGGTGAAGTATTCGCGAGAGGACCCCGGAGCACGCTTCACGGCGTTCAACTTCTCCTGGCGGCTTCCCTTCCTCAGCCACTACCTCACGCTCTATACCGACTCTGAAACCCACGACGACGTCTTCCCCATCAGCGCACCGCGCCGCGCTGCCTACCGCCCCGGCATCTATCTCTCTCAATTCCCTGGGATACCGAAGCTGGATCTCCGCGTGGAAGCCACCAGCACGGACGGAGCTACGCTGGCCAGCGTGAACGGCTCGCATCAATACTGGGAAGTCATCCAGCTCCAGGGCTACACCAACAAGGGCTACATCCTCGGCGATTGGATCGGCCGCGAAGCCAAGGGCGGACAAGCCTGGCTCACCTATCACCTCTCCGGCAACGAGTGGGTCCAGATGAGCTATCTGAACAAGAAGAACGCCAAGGACTTCATCCCCGGCGGCACCACGCAGAACCAGTTCACCATCGACGTGGTCAAGCGCCTCCGCCCCGAACTCGAACTCAACGCCTGGTACACCTACGAACGCTGGAAGGCGCCCACCTGGAAGACCGGCCAACAAACCGATTCCACCATCGCCGCTCAGTTCACCTGGTACCCAAGGATGAAGACGACCGGGCTGAACGGGAAGTGACGTGGCAAGTGGCAAGTGGCAAGTGGCAAGTGGCAAGTGGCAAGTGAAAGACGAAGAGCGGAGCCGTTAGGCTCCGCTCTTTGCCTCTACTCACTACTCATCAATCACTTGCCACTTTTCACTTACCACTTACCACTCGCTCTTCCGCCACACACTCCTTGAAGTAGTCCAGCGATTTGGCAAGGCCTTCACTCAGGCTCACCGTCGGCTCCCAGCCCAGCAGATCGCGCGCCCGCGTGATGTCCGGCCGGCGCTGCTTGGGATCATCCTGCGGCAATGGCTTGAAGATAATGTCGCAGTCGGAGCCAATCAGCGATTGAATCTCCTTCGCGCACTCCAGGATCGTCCACTCGGTCGGATTCCCGATGTTTACCGGGCCATGCTTTGGGGACTTCGAAAGCTTCACAATACCGTCGATCAGGTCCGACACGTAGCAGAAGCTCCGCGTCTGCGAACCATCGCCATAGACCGTCAACGACTCGCCCCGCAACGCCTGCATCATCAGGTTGCTGATCACGCGGCCATCATTCGGCTGCAGCCGCGGTCCATACGTGTTGAAGATCCGCACCAGGTGCGTGTTCACACCGTGATAGCGGAAGTAGGCCGTGACCAGCGCCTCGGAGAAGCGCTTCGCTTCGTCATACACCGAGCGCGGCCCAACGGGATTCACGTTGCCCCAGTAGGTCTCCACCTGCGGATGCACCTCGGGATCGCCGTAGCACTCCGAAGTCGAAGCATGCAGATATCCGGCACCGTATTTCAGTGCTAACTCAAGCGAGTTCTTCGTGCCGGTCGATCCGACATCCAGTGTCTCGACACCCAGGCGCATGTAGTCCACCGGGCTCGCCGGCGAAGCAAAGTTGAACACGTAGTCCACCCGCCCGAAGTCGAAGGGCGTGCAGATGTCATGCTCCTCGAAGCCGAACCTCGGTTCATTCGCGAGGTGAGCGATGTTGGCCATGCTGCCCGTGCAAAGGTTATCGACACCAAGCACGGTGTTGCCTTCAGCAAGCAGCAGGTCCACCAGGTGGGAGCCGAGAAACCCGGCCGCTCCCGTCACCAGAACATTCTGTGATGCCATCAGTTCGTTGAATTCCTCTCGGCCCTCAAGCTCAATTCAGGCCGCAACTCGTTACTCAATTCCGAAAGCTTCACGCCTCAATGACAGCGGCCTCGCGCATCGGCGTTGCCGTCGCGCGGCCGACGCTGAGATACGTGAACCCTGCATCCGCCATGCGCACCGGATCAAACAGGTTGCGGCCATCAATCATAATCGGGTAGCGCAGCAGGCTGTGCAGTTGCTCGAGATCGATCTCCGCAAACTCACGCCAGTCGGTCAACACCAGCACCGCATCCGCATCGCGCACCGCGTCATCCACGGACTCGGCGTACCGCATCTGCACCGAGGGCGGCAGTTCCGCCTTGGCCCGACCCATCGCCGCAGGATCGTATGCCACCACCACGCAACCTTCGCCCAGCAGCATCTCTACCAGGTCGATCGCCGGGCTCTCGCGAATATCATCCGTGTCGCCCTTGAAGGCCAGGCCGAGCACCGCGAGGCGCTTGCCGCGCAGCGTCCAGAGCGCGCTACGCACCTTCGCAAGGAAGCGCTTCTTCTGGTTGACGTTGATCTTCTCCACCTCAGCCAGCAGGTTGAAGTCCACGCCCATCTGGTCGGCGACGGAGCGGAACGCAGCAACATCCTTCGGGAAGCACGAGCCCCCATAGCCAATGCCCGGCCGCAGGAACTTCGGCCCGATGCGCGAGTCCAGGCCCATGCCGCGAGCCACCTGCTCCACGTTCGCATCGGCAGCTTCGCACAGGTTCGAAACCGCGTTGATGAAGCTGATCTTCAACGCCAGGAACGCGTTCGAGGCATGCTTGATAATCTCTGCGCTCTTGGTAGAGGTATTCAGCAGCGGCGGAAGGTTCTCGCGCGAGCAGCAGCCCGGAATCTTCGTGGGGCTGTCGTAATAGCTGCCATCCGTCAAGGGAGCATAGATGGCATTCAGCACCTTCGCGGCGCGCTCGGAGTCCGCTCCCACCACGATGCGGTCGGGATGCAGAAAGTCTTCGACTGCCGTGCCTTCGCGCAGAAACTCCGGATTCGAGACGACGTCGAACGCATCGCGGCGAACCCCATTGCGTTCGATCACGCGCCGGATCCACTCGTTCGTATAAACCGGAACCGTGCTCTTCTCGACGATCACCTTGTAGCTGTCGATGTGCCGTGCGATCTCGCTCGCTACAGCTTCCACGTAAGAAAGGTCGGCGTCGCCGGTCTCCGACTGCGGAGTTCCCACGGCGATGAAGATGGCCCCGCACACGCGGGTCGCCTCGGCGAGGTCTGTCGTGAACCGCACCTGCTGATTGCGGTAGCGGTTCAGCAACTCCGGCAGATGGTTCTCGTGGATCAGGGTATCGCCACCCTGAAGGGCCGCCACCTTGCGCTCGTCATTGTCGACGCAAAGCACTTCGTGGCCCATCTCGGCAAAACAAAGAGCAGCTACAAGTCCCACATACCCCGAACCAACTACGGCAATTCGGACCGGTTCTTTCATGTCGATGCACCCTTACGCGCAAGTCCTGCGGCATGCAGGAACGGATTTCCAAGCTCATTATCACAGAGGTCACGCCAATTTGCGTCCCATAACTGCTTGCCTCAATGTGGTCACCGATTTACATCGCGAATCGCGTACACTGAACGCAATGATTCCGGTCCGCGCCCAGACTTCCCAGGCGAGCGAGTCCGAGGTCGTAATGCCACAGGCTATGCACGATCGGGCTTCGGGCGATACGACCCTATCGGACGCTTGGCTCACCATTCGCAAACGCAAGTACTGGATTCTGGCATCGGCGGCGCTCGGCGTCGCTTTGGCCATGTACCAGAGCGCTACGCAGCCACGCCTCTTCGAAGCGTACGGAAACATCGAGATCCGCAGCGGCGCCTCCAACGAGTACAAGGTCGGCTCAGCAGCTGGCGGAAGCGCCCTGGAATCCTCCTCGGCCCAGCTTCCGACCCAGGTCGCCATTCTTCAGAGCGACACGCTACTCCTCACCGTCGCTCGAGATCTGGACCTCGCCAACAACAAGTGGTTCCTCGGCACACACAAGTCCAAAGAGGCGCAGCCCCACCGCAACATCGATGAGCCCGCCGTCCGGCAGATGGTACTCGGAACCATCCGAAGCGACGTCTCCGTCTCGGTCATCCCCAAGACCGATCTCATTCAGATCAGCTGCCAGACCTTCAACGCCGATCTCTCGGCTGAAATCGTCAACAAGCTCATCCGCGAATACATCTTCCGCAGCCTGGAATCCAGCGCCGAAGCCCAGAAGCGCGTCTCCGACTTCCTCTCCACGCAGCTCGGCGACCTCAAGCAGCAGGTCGAGACCTCGCAGGAGCAGATGATCGATCTGCAGAAGCGGATCGGCATCCTTGGTTTTGATCCCACACACAACGAGATCACCACCAGCCTCGATGATCTCAACAAGGCCGTCGGCGAAGCCCAGATCTCCCGCATTATGGCTGAGGTTCGTTACCACACGCTCAGCGGGATGGATCCCGGCCAGATCGATGAGAGCGTCGATCCGCCCAAGGGCGCCACCGCGGCCTCGCAGCTTCCTGCGCTGCGGACCCAGCTCGAAACGACCAAGGCCGATCTCGCCAGGCTGAACGTCGCCCTTGGCGACAGGAACCCCCAGATCCGCGCCCTGCGTGCCGAGGTGGACACTCTCACCCAGGAGATTCGCAGCGAGGAAGACCGCATCCTCTCCCAGGCCAAGCAGAATTATCTGGCCTCGCGCACCAACGAGCAGCAGACCCGCGGAGCCCTCGAGGCCGAGAAGTCTACCGCCTACCAGCTTCGTGACCAGATGGTGCAGTACACACTGCGGCAGCGGGAGTACGAGACCAATCGCCAGCTCTACGATGGCCTGCTGCAGCGCCTGCGTTCCGCTGCGGTCGAGGCCGGACTCGAATCGACCGAGATCGAAATCGTCGACAATGCCGTTCCGCCCGTCTATCCCAAGCTCAAGCCCCGCTCGACGATCCTCTCGATCGACCTCGTCGTTGCTCTTATCCTGGGCATCATCGTGGCCTTCGTTCTCGATAGCCTCGACACCGGCCTGCGCGATGTGATGGAGATCGAAAGCCTCACCGGCCTGCCTTCCCTTGCCGTGATTCCGAGGACTCGCCGCGCCAACGCCGAACAGAACGCCGCAGGCCTTGTGGCGCGCAATATCGGCGTGCTCGCTGCTCCCAAATCGCAGTTTGCCGAGTCGTTCCGTGGCTTGCGCACCTCACTCCTGCTGGCCACCGCCGGCAAGGAGCCCAAGGTCGTACTGGTCACCAGCTCCACCCCCTCCGAAGGCAAGACAACCGTCTCCACCAACCTTGCGACCGTGTTGTCGCAGCGGGACGTCAAGACGCTTCTGATCGACGCCGATCTGCGCAGGCCGACCGTGCATCACCGCTTCGGCCTGAACGGCAAAGTCGGTCTCAGCTCCGTGCTCACCGGCAGCGTCAAGCTGGAGCAGGCGATACAGCATGTCCCTGAGCTGCCCAACCTCGACATCCTGGTCAGCGGCCCCGTGCCGCCCTTCCCCACCGAGATGCTGGGCTCCGCGATGATGCGAAGCCTCATCGAGCAGTGCCGCGGCATCTATACACATATCGTGATCGACTCGCCACCGCTGCTCTCCGTCACCGACAGCATCGTGCTCGCGCCAGAGGTCGATACCGTCGTCCTCGTCGTGCGCCACGGCAAGAGCGGCAAACAGGCCGTCCGACGCGCACGCGACCTGCTCGTTCGCGCCGGGGCACCTCTGGCCGGCATCGCACTCAATGCGGTCGACCTCAACTCGCCAGAGTACTACTCGTACTACGGCTACTACGGCTACTCGGGCTACGGCTCACAAGGCGTCGAGCACGACGGCTGGGAGTCCAAGGCCGGCAAGCGAAGCTCGAAAGGCTCGAAAGACAAGCGAGGGGAGGAATAATGCGCACGCGATCCACTCATTCCGCAGTGCGTTCCGGCAGCCATGCTGCCTGCTTCGCTCGTCTCTCTCAGATTGCCGCGGCGGCGCTCCTGCTCGCCGCGACTTGTGCTCGGGCGCAGTTCAACGGCCCAGCCACCAGCACGGTTGGGCCGGAGGTCAACCGCCCCACATCCCTGACCACCGATCGCGCACTGCTCTACCCGGCCGTGCACGATCAGGTCCTGACTTCGGGCGATCAACTACAGATCCACATCTTCAATCAGCCCGAATACTCCCCCACCGGGCGCATCAGCACCGACGGCAGCCTCCAGCTTCCCCTTATCGGCGAGGTGAAGCTCGCCGGCCTCACTGTCACCGAGGCCGAGGTAAAGATCTCTCACGAGCTCGACCTGGCTGGCATGTACCGCAATCCGGCGGTCACCCTCTCGGTCACGGAGGGCCCCAACGCCTCCGCAACGATGGTGGGCGAGATGCACGGCACGATTCCGCTCATCGGCTCGCGCCGCCTCCTTGAGGTACTCTCCGCCGCCGGCGGCCTGCCTAACACCGCGAGCCACGTCATCACCATCAACCGCCCTGGGGTTCCAGAGCCCATCGTCGTTGACCTGGGCAGCGATCCGCTGCACAGCGCCCTGGCGAACGTGCCCATCTTCCCTGGCGATACCATCGTGGTCGCACGCATCGGCGTGGTGTACATGGTCGGAGAGTTCAAGGCGCCTGGCGTCATCAACCTGACGCCCTACGCTCCCCTTACGCTCATGCAGGCTACGGCGCTCACCGGCGGACTAGCCTTCGAAGCCAAGCCAAAGGACGTTCGCATCATCCGCACTGTCGGCGATAAGCGCACCGTCGTCAAGCTTGATGTGGACGCGGTCTTCTATGGCAAGGCGCCAGACCCCATCCTGCAGCCGAACGACATCGTCTTCGTCCCGCAGAGCGGTCTCAAGGTCGCAATCCAGCAGGGTGGCCTTGGCGCACTCCTCGGCGCGGTCAGCCTCGCCATCACAAGCATCGCCATCATTCGGCAGTAGCCCGGAACCCATCGACTCACTCGATGACTCAATCACCGCAGAAGAGGGTCCGGCTGGCATACCTCGTCAGCCATCCCATCCAATACCAGGCGCCGCTGTTGCGCCGCATCGCTCGCGAGCCGGACATCGACCTCACCGTCCTGTTCGGCTCGGACTTCTCCGTTCGCTCCTATAAGGATCAAGGCTTCGGGGTCGATGTGCAGTGGGACACGCCCCTCCTGGACGGATACAAACACGAGTTTCTGCCCACCCTGCGCGACACCGGCACAGTGTCCTCCACCAGCCCAATCAGCCGCGGGCTCTATCCCCGTCTGCGCGGCAGCGGCGCGACCCCGGCCTTTGACGCGCTTTGGGTGCACGGGTACGCCAGCGTCAACGCGCTCCAGGGCATCCTGCTCGCGAACGCCCTCGGCATCCCTGTGCTCATGCGCGCCGAATCCTGGCTAGCGGACCGTCCCCGCAGCGCCTGGAAGCTGGCCCTGAAGAAGCTCTTCCTCCGCACACTCCGCCATGGCCTCGCCGCAACCCTTCCCATCGGCCTGGTGAACCGCGAATACTGGCAACACTACTTCGGCCCTGAGTTCCCGCAGTTCCTCATGCCCTACGCCGTGGACAACGGCTACTTCGCAGCCCGCGCCGCCGCCAGCCATTCGCCGCGCGAGGAGCTTGGCCTGGACCCCGAACGCCCCGTCATCCTGTTCGCCTCCAAGCTCCAGGAGCGGAAACGCGCCATTGACCTCGTGCGCGCCTATGAGACGCTTCTGCCGCGCCTCCATGGCCCCGCACCGTATCTCGTGATCGTCGGCGATGGAGAAGAACGCGAGGCCCTCGACGCCTACATTCGCGACCACAATCTGGCTGGCGTCCGTCTCACCGGCTTCCGCAATCAGAGTGAGCTTCCCGGATTCTTCGCCATGAGCGACGTCTTCGTGCTGCCCTCGCGTCATGAGCCCTGGGGCCTCATCGTCAACGAGGCCATGGCAGCGGGGTGCGCCGTCATCGTCTCCTCAGACGTCGGCTCCGGCTTCGATCTCGTAACACCCGGCGTCGAAGGTCAAATCGTTCCGGTTGAGGATGTCCCCGCGCTCGCCAATGAACTCTTCAACGTGCTGGACGAGCCCGGGAAAGCCAACCGCATGGGCCAGTCTGCCGTCGAACGAATCAACGCCTGGAGCTTCGAACAGGACGTCCTCGGCCTGCGGGAGGCGCTCGCCTTCAGCACTCGCAAAATAGCTTTGTCGCCACAAGAGAAACAGCCCTCCTGATGGGTCCGACTGCTATGCTAGGCCGCTAGACATATCAGGTTGCATCTAACAGGCTTAGAAGAGCAGCGCTCACCCTCAGAGCCGTACGCGCACCATCGACGCACAGCCTTCGGGACAGGATCGGAATCATGCCACGCATTCTTCATCTCATCGGTACGGTGGATCCAGCCGCTGGAGGTCCCACCGAGGTGATCCGAATGCTCGCCAGGCACGCACCACCGGGCGTGGAGTGTGAGGTCGCCACCACCGACGACCCTTTCGCCTCCTTCGTCCACGACATGCCCTGCATCGTCCATGCTCTCGGCTCCGCCCGCCGGCAATGGTACGTGCCCGCACTCCGCGACTGGCTCATCGGCAACCAGGACCGCTTCGATGGCGTCATCGTGCATGGCCTGTGGGAGTACACCGGCGTGGCCGCACGCATTGCGCTACGCGGACGGGTACCCTACGCCGTCTTCCCGCACGGCATGCTCGACACCTACTTCCGGGCCGCCCATCCGCTGAAGCACCTCAAGAAGTCCCTGTATTGGCTGACGGAGGAGTACTGGACCCTGCGCGGGGCACACCGCGTCCTGTTCACCACGGAGGCCGAGCGTGATGCCGCGGAGAAGACCTTCTTCCCCTCCCGCTGGAACTCCGTGGTCACCCCGATCGGGTGCGAAGCGCCCCCTCCCTACAACGAATTGCAAGGCAACGCCTTCGCCACAGCGGTGCCTGCGGCCGTCGGCCAGCGCTTTCTTCTCTTCCTCGGCCGCATCGATCCCAAAAAGGGCTGCGACCTTCTTCTCGATGCCTTCACCGCCCCGAACGGCGCGGCGACGCAAGATCCCGGACTTCACCTCGTCATGGCCGGGCCGGATGCCTCCGGCTGGAGCCATGCACTCCGGGAACGGGTCGCACGAACACCCTTTGCGAATCGCGTACACTGGCCGGGTATGTTGCGCGGCGATGCCAAGTTCGGAGCTCTAGCCTCATGTGAGGCCTTCGTCCTGACGTCGCATCAGGAAAACTTCGGCGTGGCCGTAGCGGAAGCCATGGCAGCGGGTCGCCCCGTACTCCTGACTCATCCCGTAAACATCGCGCAGGCGATCGCGGCCGGTGGCGGCGGCCTCACGGATGCCGACACTCCGGCTGGCGTCGCCAGCCTGCTCCATCGCTGGAGACAGCTCCCCACGGAACAACGGGAGGCGATGGGGGTGCGTGCCCGGCATCTATTTTCAGAACGCTTTGACATGCCTCGCAACGCGAAAGCCATTCTCCGCGTCTTTCAACATGAAGCCGTAAATATATCCGGCTCCCCCGTGGAGGGTCTCTCTTGATGGCGCGTACCCCGGACTATCGCGCGCAGGAGGGTCTGGACAATGCAGACGCCTACACGCGGCCTTCGTTCTCCCTCGTCAATCGCCTCGCTCGCCTGGTGTGGAACATCACCTGGCTGCTGCTTTACCGTCCCTCCCCGCGGACCATGCACTCCTGGCGCGCAATGCTGCTGAGGTGCTTCGGTGCCACCCTCGGGCCGGACTGCCACTTCTATCCGAGCTCCAAGGTCTGGGCGCCCTGGAACCTCCTGTGTGAGGACCACGTCGCCGCGGGCGATGGCGTCGAGATCTATAACCCCTCGCCCATCCAGCTCGATTCGCACGTCATCCTCTCGCAGGGCTGCTATATCTGCGGCGCCACGCATGACGCCGATGACCCCGCCTTCCCGCTGCTCTCCTTCCGCATGCACATTCAGCGGTATGCGTGGATCTGCGCTCGCGCCTGCGTCGCCCCGGGCGTCACCGTGGGAGAAGGTGCCGTCCTCGGCCTCGCTTCCGTGGCGACACGCGATCTTTCCTCCTGGACCGTCTACAGCGGCCACCCCGCTGTCGCCATCCGCGAGCGGGACCGCACCATCGATGAGGCCGGTCAGCCGCTCCGTGCGGAGTCAGAAGCGCGCGGAGTTCCTGCCGATTGATCCCCACCAGCGGCATCTCCGTCCTCATCCTCACCCGGAACGAGGAGCAGGACCTGCCGGGCTGCCTCGATTCCCTCGCGTTCTCCGACGACATCCACATCCTCGACTCCGAATCCACCGACCGCACCCGGAACATCGCCGAGTCTCGCGGAGCGAAGGTCACCGTCCGCCCCTTCGACAGCTACGCCAGGCAGCGTAACGCCGGCCTCGCGCTTCCCTTCGCACATCCCTGGGTCATGGTCCTCGACGCCGACGAGCGCGTCACGCCGGACCTCGCTGCCGAGATGCAGCAGGCAGTGGCTCTCGCCGCACCGAACATCGCAGGCTTCCGCATCCGTCGCCGCGACTTCCTCTGGGGAACCTGGCTCAAACACGCACAGATGACACCCTTCTACGTCCGCCTGCTCCGCGTAGGACAGGCCCGCTACACCCGCCAGATCAATGAGGTCGTCGAGGTCGATGGCGACATCGCCAGCCTCGCCGCGCCGCTCGACCATCACCCTTTCTCCAAGGGCATCAGCCATTGGATGGCGAAGCACAACACCTATTCGACGATGGAAGCCCAGCTCCTCGTCGATCGCACCGACGACAACGCTGCCTCGCTCCGCCAGGCACTCTTCGCGAAGAACTTCCACCAGCGCCGCGTCGCGCAAAAAGCCATCTTCTACCGGCTCCCGGGCCGCCCGCTCATCAAGTGGATCTACATGATGTTCGTACGCGGCGCAGTCCTTGATGGCTCCGCAGGCATCACCTACGCCACGCTGGCCAGCTTCTACGAGTACCTCATCGAGCTGAAGGCAAGAGAATTAAAGCGCCAGCGCGCCGGGCTGTCGAGCTAGCTATTAGGTACGGGCTATACCCTCGCACTGCCGCCCGCAAAGCAAAAAGGCGAGATGCAAGCCTCAGGCTCTCGCCCCGACTCGCATCTCGCCTCTCGTATCTCGAATCTTCCCTTACGCCCTCAGCTTTGCCAGCAGATCCGTCGGATGCACGGGCTTCGCCAGAATCTCGAACTCGTGGCCTTGGGTGCGCGCACGCTCCAGCAGATCAGCCGTCGCGGCCTGGCCACTGAATAGGAGGATCTTGCAGTTGGGCAGCTTCGTCCGTGTCTGGATCGCCGCCTCAATGCCCGTCATTCCGGTCATGATCACGTCGGAGATCAGCATATCCGGCTGAAAGTCGTCGAGGGCTTCGAGCGCCTTCTCGCCGCTGTACACGGCGCGCGCTTCAAAGCCTGCTTGATTGAGAATGATGGCAAGGGTGTTGGCGATGACCTGCTCGTCGTCTGCCACCAGCACACGTGGCTTCGCCTTCGGAGTCGTTGCGTCAGACATGAATAGATTTCCTGTCGTACTTGGAGTCAAACTGGGCCCGGGTGCCCTGAACGTTCGCAGGACGTTTTGACGAGCAGCGTTTCAGCTGCCATCATACGACGTTCCAACTGCCGCCGATACTCGGGACACTCACTGCGGTACGATGCAGCCCCGGAGCCAAACGCTGTACGGTGTTACGCTTATCTCCGATGGTCGACCTGCACCACCACCTTTTGTTCGGGATGGACGACGGCGCCAAGGACCTCGAGGTCTCTCTCGACATGGCCCGGGTCGCTGTCGCCGACGGCATCACCCACGTCGTCTGCACCCCCCACGCCAGCGGAAAATACACCTTCGAACCCGGCCTCATCGCCGAGCGCCTCGCCCTGCTCCGCGAAGCCCTCGCCGCCGAGGAACTCCCCCTCACCCTCGCCACCGGCTGCGACTTCCACATGAACTACGACAACGTGGAAGATGCCCTCGCCCACCCGCGCAAGTACACCATCCGCCAGACCGAGTACCTGCTCATCGAGCTCCCCGACATGGCCATCTCCCGCAACCTCGGCGAGACCCTCTACGACCTCCGCCAGGCCGGGATGACGCCCATCCTCACCCACCCGGAGCGCAACCCCACCCTGCAACGCGACCCCGAGCGCCTCCGTGAATGGATGCAGGCCGGACTCCTCTGCCAGGTCACCTGCCAGTCCGTCACCGGCGAGATGGGCAAAGCCGCCGAGAAGATGGCCCACCAGCTACTCACCGACCGCTGGGTCCACTTCCTCGCCACCGACGCCCACGATCCCATCCGCCGCCTGCCCCGCATGACCGCCGCCCGCGACTGGGTCGCCCGCAAACACGGCGAAGAGTACGCCGAGCGTCTCTGCCTCACCAATCCCATGGCCGTCTGGGAAGGCCACCCCCTCCCCGAACAGGACCCGCCCCGCAAGCTCTTCGACGACGAAGACGACGACGCCCCCCGCCCCTGGTGGAAGAAGATCTTCAATCGCTAGGGAGCGCCTGATCGCCAGGCAACGTCTTATCTCTAGGGAACGTATGACCGCCAGGGAAGGTCTGCTCAAGTTGCACGAACGGTAGGTCACGGCTTCAGCCGTGACAAAAAGCCTGCAAAATCAATGCGGCTTTAGCCGCTGAGGGAATGTTCGTGGCGTAATCAGCCCGTCTCTGGAGTAAGTTCCTCTGAGGTGTAGCCCCTTTTGTTTGTCATTCCCGAAGGGAATCTGCGTTTTGCCTGAGGTTTGGTATAGCACTGCCGCTATGCCGACTTGTCGGTAGTAGTAAAACGGGCTATTTACGGCGCAGCGAGATTACCACTTGGGCTAAAGACAGAAGTAAACCGAGCACAGTCAAAGTCAACATGAAATCCTCCGGGGGCGAACTGCGTCGCCAGACCGCTTCACAGTCCTCATGCTGCTCTTCTCTGAGGTTTAGAAGTTGTATAACTTGTTGCACACA
>Ga0302187_10003378_pt1 | contig 12958 bp, 11 predicted proteins | sample II_Bog_E1_3_FD_202120 | JGI IMG/M metagenome (GOLD analysis project Ga0302187, IMG submission 202120) | Peat permafrost microbial communities from Stordalen Mire near Abisko, Sweden - II_Bog_E1_3 | ecosystem: Environmental > Terrestrial > Soil > Wetlands > Peat | place: Sweden: Abisko...
TCGTTTCGAGCCAGCACTCCGAGGCCGTCAGCAACGAGGATCTCCACGCCGACATCCTCAAGTACGTGATTCAGGCCGTGCTGCCCGCCAAGTGGCTCGACGAGCACACCAAGTACCACATCAATCCCACCGGCCGCTTCGTCATCGGCGGTCCCATGGGCGACACCGGCCTCACCGGCCGCAAGATTATCGTCGACACCTACGGCGGCATGGGCCGGCACGGCGGCGGTGCCTTCTCGGGCAAAGATCCGACCAAGGTGGATCGCAGTGCGGCTTACATGGCCCGCTACATCGCCAAGAACATCGTGGCCGCGGGACTGGCGGAAAAGGCTGAGGTCCAGTTGGCCTACGCCATCGGCGTGGCCGAGCCGGTTTCGGTTCTCGTCGAAACCTTCGGCACCGGCAAGCTCAGCGAAGCCAAGCTCACTGAGCTCGTCCGCAAGAACTTCTCGCTTACGCCCAAGGCCATTATCGAGAGCCTGAATCTGCGCCGGCCCATCTTCCAGAAGACCGCGGCATACGGGCACTTCGGCCGCACCGAGCCGGAGTTCACATGGGAAGCGACCGACAAGGCCGCCCAACTGGCCGAGCAGGCCGGCGTGGCCGTGGCGGCAAAGTAACGCATCCCTCCCCGGAACAAGGGCGGCTGCTCAATCAGCCGCCCTTTTGCTTTTGCCGGGTGCCCCACCCCGCGCCAATGACTTAGAATGCTTCGGGACGCCATAAACGTCTATAGTTCTGGAGATACCGATGCGCGCCACTGCATTTGCTGCTTTTCTGCTCGGCGTTTCAACCCTCTGCGCCGCGCAAAGCGGAGCCAACTGGACCTACGAAGGCAAAACGGGACCGCTGGTGTGGGGCCGGCTCGATCCTGCGTACCAGGCCTGCTCAAAGGGACACCAACAGTCGCCGCTCGACATTCGCAACACCCACCGCGACAAGAGCTTGCAGCCGCTCGAGTTCCACTACGTTGCCGGACCCATGACGCTCGAGAACACGGGCCGCGGCATCATCGCGCGCGTCGATCCGGGCAGTGACATGGTGGCGAACGGCATCCGCTACCACCTCGTCGAGCTCGACTTCCACCACCCCAGCGAGCACCCCATCAAGGGCAAGCTCGCCGACATGGAGATCGATCTCATTCACCGCAGCGACGACGGCAAGGTGGCGATTGTGGCAGTGCGCCTGAACCAGGACCGGGGATTTCCCAATGCCCTGCTGTCGAGCCTGTGGTCGCACCTGCCCAAAGTGGCCGGCACCAGCGCCAAAGTGACAGAGCTGGTGAGCGCGGGCGGCCTGTTGCCGGAAGACCGCGGCTACTGGACTTACATCGGCTCCGAGCTCACGCCGCCCTGCGCTGAGGGCGTGCGCTGGTACGTCCTTGAGGAAGAGCTGAGCATCAGCCGCGATCAATTCCGCGCCTTCGCCAATCTCTACAGGATGAACACGCGGCCCATGCAGGACCTGCACGGGCGCAGGATCGAGTCGAACGAGTAGGGCAGCTTCTAGTGCAGTGCGTCGTATATTTCGAAGGTCATGCGGGGTCGGCGCAAAGCCCCCGAAGGGGGCGCCAGATGGTAGCCCCAGGCGTCAGCCTGGGGAAATCAATCGAATTCGGGAGAGTCAGCCCGCTTGAGCGGGCGAAAGAAACCTTCAGCGTGGCCCCGCCAACTGCGTGAGCCGCAATCCAATCTCGCCGCCGGTCGTCTCCGCTTTCACCCCGGTTAAATCCCGCACCAGGTAGTGGGCGGCGTCGAGCGATTCCGCCCGATGCGAGAAGGTGGTTGCCACCACCGTGCATCCCGCATCGCGTCCGGCCTGCGCGCCGGATGCTGAATCTTCAAAGACCACACAATCTTGAGGCGCGACGCCGAGCAGCGCCGCCCCGGCCAGGAACGGCTCGGGGTGCGGCTTGCCGCGCGTGACGCGGTCCGCGGTAACGAGCCGCCGGGGCACGGGAATGCCTCCGGCGGCCATGCGAATGCGCGCCAGCCGCTCCGTGGCGCTGGTGACCACGGTCCAGCGATCGGCGGGCAGCGCGGCCAGCAATTCCAACACGCCGGGCAGCACGGTAAGCTCTTCGTTGTCGGCGATTTCAATGTCTTCAATCACCTTGAGCTCTTCTTCGGGGTCGAGATCGGGGCGCAGCAGCGCAATGGTTTCGACTGCGCGGCGGCCATGGGCGGTTTCCCGCGTCAGAGCGGCATCCACGCCACGCAGATGCGCCCACTTGGTCCAACTGCGCTCCACCGACGCAATGGACGAGATAAGAATGCCGTCCATATCGAAGAGGATGCCTTTGCAATGGATGAGAACAGGGGAAGAAACGGGGGATGAAGCCATAGCCTCATTCTAGAACTGGTTGCATAAACACGCTTCGTGAAAGGGCACGACTTGCCGGGGTCCCCGGCGACAGGTCTTCGTCGCTGGGGTGGCTTCAGTCGTGCCGAAAGCCACCGAAAAGACAGTGGGCTTTACAGGCTGCGGAAAAACTCCGTGAGGCGGGCTTTGTAACAACGGCACGGCTTTAGCCGGGCCTCATAAGCCCATCAAAATCGTCGGGGCTTTAGCCCCTGCTGCCCTTGCATTCACGAAAAGCTCCGGCTCCATGGAGTTTTTCCGCAGCCTGTTTAGCCCCTGGGGGATGTTTTTCATTCGCCTCCGGAGATTTATGCGACCGCCTCTAGTTTGGCTGCAATCATCGCAGTTTCGCAGCAATCTGCTTCGGCGCAGCGAAGCTGACCACCGGCGGATCGCCGAAGGTCACGGTAACCTGCACGGATTGCTTGCGCGCCCCCACCGAGACGAGGTTCTTTTCGAGCGTGAGCCCGCCGTTGGCGATTGCCGCGTCGGCGGTCCATGTAGTGAAGCGGCCCAGCGCCGCAGGAACAGGTCCCGCCTTTGAGGATTCCGAAGGCTGGTTGCCGATGGCGCCGCGCCTGCACTCGAAGTGCAGCGCGCCGTGGGCCGAGGCAGCGAGATCTTCCGCGGTGTAGCCCGCGAGCTCGATCTTGCCGTTGCCGCTCAATGGATCACCGGCCCAGCGCAGCCCGAGCAGGGCGCCGATAGCGGTGGCATCTAGCTTCTGGAAATCGCCTTCGAAGGTGTAGGCAGGCTTGCCCTGATCTGAAGCGGGCTTCACCAGCGATCCGCCGAGATGAATGCTGCCGCCCAAAATGCCGGCGTCAACGCTGGTAACCTCCACGCCCGTGGGCAGCACGCGCAGGGCCGCCGACACCCCATGGAGCTTGACGGGGCCGAGAGTGAGCGCGTCCGCTTCGACTGTGCCCTCAACCGCGGGCCAGGGCGGAGATGTCGCGGGATGGAAGCGATTAATCAAATCGGACAGCAAGGTGGTTTTTTCTTTCGCGCCCAGCAATGCAGATTCGAGTGTGGCCGCGTCAAGTTCGTCGAACTGCAACTGGAACTCGACGGGGCAGGGCTGCGGCTCGACAAGCTCGGCCGGGCAGTGGAGAGGTACGCTGAGGCTGACGGTTCCCTTCAGCGGTCCGTAGGAAAATGCCACCGGATCCCAGCGCAGGTTCGCTCCGTCCAGATGCAAGGTGGCTTCGGCAATCTGCACATGGCTGGCCAGAAAATCAGCCTTCCAGTTGGCATTATGCAGCGTCACTGTTCCCGTGAGCGTGTCGGTCGAGGGGATGATGTCGGCGCTGGCAGACGGCGAGGTCGCAGGCGCAGGCGATTCTTGTGCGGCTGCCGGAGCTGAAGCACCTCCGGTGTTCGCGGCGGGAAGAACCTCTTGCGGTATCCAAGGCCCGGCGGCGATAAGGTCCACAGCGAGAGGTTCGCCAGCCAGCGCCGCAAGCGCCTGAGATTGCGGAATGCCGGCAGCGTGGGCCAACTCGCGGGCGCGCGCGAAACTCGCTTGGCCGCGCACACCCACCTGATAGCCGGAGTGCGAGAAACGCAGCGTGAAGACAAGAGGCGTTTCGGCGCCTGCGGGAATGGCCACAGTTCCGGTGAGTGCTGAATCCGAGGCATGCTGGGCAGCGGAGGGCTCGAGCGTGAGCTTCGGCGCCTGCACGGGACGGCTGAGGCCGGCGCCCGTCAGAACCAGGTCTGCGACCGTGAGGCTGCCGGTAAACGGGCCGGTGGGCTCCGCATCGGTTTTGATCCCGTGAGTCGATTTTCCGGGCTTCTTTGCGGGCCGGTTCGCGAGTTTCGCGGGCTGCGCGGCGCTGTCTGTGCCGGCGGCGTAGACAATTTTTCCACTGACCGTACCGCTGGCCTGGAGGTCGGGATCGAAGCCGCTGCGCAAAGTGCGCAGCGCGTCCAGTCCGGCCGCGACGGGAATGCGATCCATCTCCACGGTGAACTGCGGCGGCGTGTCGAGGCCGAGTTTCTCGCCGCTGAGGTGGAAGCGACCGTCGCCCAGAGGGGAATCGCAGGCGAGATTCTCCAGCATGCGGCGCGTGTGGTGGTACACGAAGCCGCAGTGGGCGTCGAAGTCCATGGGGGCGGCCGGGGCAAACTCGGCGCGGTGCACGCCTGTGGCGCGCAAGCGCATGGTGACTTGCGCGGCGTCGGCGGTGCCATCGATATGCAAATCGCCGGTAAGGTCGCCGCGCCAGCCGGGATCGGAGCCGGCAATAAGGCGCGCGAGCTGGCCCAGACGCGCGTCGCGCCAGTCTAGGTCGACATGCACCGGCATCTCGCGCAGTGCGGGCGCGGCGCGCACACTGGCCTCCATGCGCACTACGCCGGTTTCTTCCTGATAGAGGCTCACGTCGGTGCGGGCGGGCTGGCCGCGCAGGCGAATGCGCCACTCCCCGGGACTCGCCTGCCACAGCGAGATGTCGGCATTCAGCAGCGAGAAGGGCAGTTTTTCCGCGCCGTTCTTGAAGTTGATGCGCGAGTTCGTGGCTTCAAGCGACGGCAGCCGTGGGCTTCGCGCGCCGCTATTGGCCGATGCGTTTGTAGGCGCGCTTCCCCCGATAGGAATGCCGGTCTGCGCCGCCGCAGTGCGGAAGATGGGATCGAGGTTCCATTGCCCCGGTCCGGCGCGCACCAGGTTGAGACTGGCTTCGTCCACACTGATCTTGTCGATTTCGAGCTTGCCGCGCCACAACGCCAGCAGGCGCAGCGAAGCCGTCACCTTGGTGGCATGCAGCACCGGTTCGACGCCGTAGGCGGGATCTTCGGCAACGCTCAGGTCGGTGAGCACAAAGCCGGGCCACGGCAAAAGGCGCACTTCAACCGAGGAAAGCCGCACCGGCCGCCCCAGCGATTGCGCGATGAGGTGCGTGATCTGGCCCTTGTAATGGCTGACGCTGATCAGCGGAGGCACCACCAGCGCCAGCACCAGCACCGCCAGGACGGCCAGAGCTATCCGCAGCCGGTCGTACAGTTTTTTTTTGCGGTCAGCGCCGTTTGTCATTGCGTTCCACGGATCATTCTAGCTGCTGAGGAGCAGCTATCACATGTGAGCTTCCTGATCCATCGTGTGAGAACCGCCTTCCAACCTGCAACGGGCAGACTCTGGGCTGTTGATTCCGATCCGCTCCTCGCGAATTGGGTCGCTCATCGCTCGCGGGAATATCGCTCCCCCGCCCTCCTGCCCCACGGCAAAGGTGATAGATTGCCGTCATGCTTAACGTCTTGATTCAAAGTGCCATCCCGTCTCGGGGACATGGCATTACCTCGGTGCTTGGCCACCTGGGAGCATTCGGGCTCTTCTTCGTTGCAATTATCGATAGCTCTCCATTGCCAACATTTGGCGGCCCGGACATTTTGACGGCAATTCTCGCTGCCAGGCAAACCAATGCGTGGTGGGAGTTTGCGGCAGTTGCAACCGCGGGATCGGCGATCGGAGCCTACCTCACGTTCAGGCTCGCACGCGGGGCCGGATCTGCTTACCTCCACAGCAAGTTTGGAAATCGGAAGGTGGATTCCATGCTCCATTTCTTCCAAAAATGGGGCACCGGCGCGCTGGTCGCGTCAACCGCGATACCGTTTCCCTTCCCTACAAGCTTGTTGTTCGCTGCGGCAGGGGCTTCAAAATACAGCGCCACGAAATTTCTGACGGTCGTAACGATTTGCCGCGGCGCACGTTACACACTTGTCGCCATCATCGCCGATCATTACGGACGCCATATTGTCCGTGTTTTGCGCCATCCGGTCCAATATTGGGGCTGGTTGCTGCTGTTCGCGGCGCTCATCCTCAGCGTCATCATGGCGGGGGTCATGCTGAATAAACGGCTCGCGGCCACAACCGCCGCTTGAAGCATGACGCAGTCCAAGACCTCGACTGCCGCGAGAGAACTTGTAGCGCCGGTCTCCAGACCGGGGCCCCCGGCAAGCTCGTTTTTGGCTTGCTGGGGTGGGAGACCGGCTGTAGCGGGGTCTCCAGACCCCCGCAGCCCAAGACGGCAGTTAAAAATGACCCGCAATGCCCGCCGTCGAATCGCCTGTGATAAATGAGAGCTAGTTCGGCGCCTCCCAGTCGTCCGTCGCGGTCTTGCCGCCTTTGGCGTAGGTAACCTCGATGGTCTGGTAATCGAATGTAATCACCTCGTTGCCGCCCGCGTAGCGAATGCTCGCGACGGTCGCGTTGGTGAGCACGATCTTCTGGGCTGTCTTCTCGTCTCCGGAGCCTCCCTCGAAGATAATCGACACTGTCTTCAGCGTCTCATTTGAATTCAGCGCCGTGGCCAGCTTGGGCGACGCCGCGTCCAGCTTTCTGGTGACGGTGATGGTGGAGTGCATCCGTTTGCCGGCGGGCACGCCGCTCCCCATTGGAGCGTTGCGGACGACGCTGACCAGCGGGATTTTATCGACCGTACCAACGCTCCTGATGGGCCCTTGCTTGCCGCCCGTCACCGTCATGTATGCATTGACCGCGGCCATGGCCGGCACTGCGGCCAGCAGCGCAGAGGCCACACCGCAGAGCACAAACAAACGTCCTCGATGAACGATTCGCATGGTAAACCTCCTTCTGTTTTCAATCCGTGGGAAGCTATGAAGCGGGGCGCGCTGATTCGCGCCGTTAATTCGCAATTGCTACTACTGGTTTTGGTGGCGCCGACTCGAGCCGGCCTGCGCAGGATGAAATTTACCTACTCCTCCACCGAAGCCGGAATCTCCATTTTGGTTGTCCGGCGGCGACAGTATATCGCCAGTTGCCGCTGCTCGATAGCTTTTTTCTGCGTGCGTTCGAGAGCCAGAAAACGCGGGATTCGCAGGTACACGATGCGACCATCTCCGGACAGCCGCCTCGTCTCCGGCTTGAAGCTGGTTCGGCCGTGAAGAGGCTGAAAGCTGAGAGCTGATCGCTATCGCGTGAGGTGGAGCGTCCGGCTCCAGCGCGTGTCGGAGAAGAAATGCGTCACCACGTGGACCATCCAGGCGATGCGCTCGCTCGTCTCGGTCTGCTCGTAGGCCGCTTCAGTGGATTTGAACGACCAGTAGTTGAACAGCGGCCGGCCCACGATGTTTTGCCGCGGCACAAAGCCCCAGTAGCGCGAGTCGAGGCTGTTATGGCGGTTGTCGCCCATCATGAAGTACATGCCGGGCGGCACCACGAGATCGCCATCGACAACATGATTGGGGAAATCCACGATCCACGTGTCGGGAACCTGAGAATTGGCCTCCGGCGGTCCCCCTCTCGGAAATTCGTCGAGAAAGGCCGGGTCGCCTCCACCGGCGTCGTCGGAGCCATCCTTCGGCGGCGGCTGCGCCACTCCGTTGAGGTACACAATGCCTTCGCGGAGATGAATGTGGTCGCCGGGCACGCCGATGAGGCGCTTGACCAGGATGAAGTACTGGGGATTTCCGTCGACGTCGGGCTGCGGCTCGGCTACGGGCTTGATAAAGACCACGATGTCGCCGTTCCGCGGTTCGCGATAGTGCACCAGGGGCATCCATTTTGCGGAAGGGGCCAGCGAGATGCGATCAACAACGAGATGATCGCCAATGAGCAGCGTCTTTTCCATCGATCCCGAGGGAATGACGAAGTTTTGCGCGAGAAAGGTAAGAATGTAGAGGCCCACCACCAGCACCGAGCAGATGCTGGCCACTGCCTCGAAAAAGGTTTCATCGGGTTTCACGGGAACGGGAGCGGCTTCAGCACGCTGGCCGGAAGCTTCATTCGCATCTCGCGTCTTTTTCTTCGCCATTCTGTCGCTCAGTTAGTGGTTAGTGGTTAGTAGGTAGTGGGTAGTGAACACCGGACGCCCCCGGCTAACCACTAATCACTAATCACTTTCTTTCAATGCACTACGTGGAAGATGCGCCGCCAGCGCGCAAACGCGGCCACCTTGGCGGCGAGTTCCCGTTCGTGTCCGAGTTTATCATCCGGAGCGGGCCGCGCTGGCTCCTGCGGCGGAGGCTCCACGTCGGTGGGCGAGGTCCGGACCAGCGAGAAATAGATGACCAGCGGGCGGCCCACGAAAGCATCGCGCGGCACAAATCCCCAGTAGCGCGAGTCCCGGCTGTGATTGCGATTGTCACCCAGGACGAAGTACTCCCCCGCAGGCACGGTAAGCTCGCCGCCGCTCGTGAGACTCCACATCTGACGCCGCCACTCAGGATCGACCAGCCGCGGAGGGATTTCGCCGGGGAAATTGTCGCGCCCCAAGTCGGCCTGCGCCTGCTCGAAGGCCGCGTAAGGCTCATTGAGGGCGACGCCGTTGATGAACACCTGGCCATCGGCGATGCGTAGCCGGTCGCCGGGAACGCCGACCACCCGCTTGATGAGCATGGGCGGATCGGGATGGCGGAAAACCACGATGTCGCCGCGCGCGGGGCTGCGATAAGGCAGGAGCCAACGGCTGAGTAGGTCGGCGGGCGCGTAGGTCTGCTTGTTGAAGAGCAGAAAATCGCCCACCAGCAGCGTGTGTTCCATGCTTTCAGAGGGAATAAGCAGCGGCTGCACGATAAAGGTAAGAACAAACAGCGCCACCACCACGGTCTGCATGAGCGAAGCCAGGGCGTGAGGCAAAGTGGGCAGGTGCGCGCGGAACTCGGCGAAGTGGCTGGGCGCCGGCTCGGGCCCCGTTCTGTCCGCTGCCACAGACGCCAGATTCGCCGCTGGCGAGGGCTCCGATTGGGGCGCTGGGGAAGAAGCGCTCATGACGCCGCGGTCTCCTCATCGCCGGTATCAACTTCTGCGCCGGACTCCGCATGAGCCGAAACTGTGCCGCCGGCATGACCGCCTGTCTGTTCCAACTGCTCCAGCGCGCGTCGGGCGGCATCCTGTTCGGCAAACTTTATGGTGCTCCCCACGCCGCGGGCCAGGGGCTTTCCGCGCTCTCCGGCCGGGCCTTTCACGCGCACCTCCACGATAAAAACTTTGCGATGGTCCGGGCCGCTCTCGTTCTTGACGCGGTAATAGGGAGCGCCGGCATGCGCCGCCTGCAAACGCTCCTGCAAGGCCGATTTATAGTTGCCCAGTGCGGCGCCGGAGCGCAGCTCGACAGCCAGGCGTTCGGCAGCTTCGCCCATCACCTGGCTGCGCACAAAGGCCCGCACCGGTTCCAGACCGCCATCGAGATAGAGCGCGCCCATCACTGCTTCCATGGTATTGGAGAGCACCGTGCTCTTGAGGCGCAGGCCGCTGCGCTCTTCGCCGCGGCTCAGGCGCAGATGCTTACCCAGGCCGATGGCCTCCGCCACTAGCGCCATGCGCTGGCGGCTTACCAGCCCGGAGCGAATGCGCGTAAGCTCGCCCTCGTGCCATTCCGGATGCTCGGCATAGAGCGCCTCGGCCACCACCAGCCCCAGCACCGCGTCGCCAAGATACTCCAGGCGCTCGTTATCTTCCCTGCCGCCAGCCGGGATGCTGCCCGCAGCCGCGATATTGCCCGCAGCCTGAATACTGCCATCGATCTGCGCGAGCTCATGCGCCAGGGAACGATGGGTGAGCGCGCACACCAGCAACTCAGGACGCGAAAACTCGTGCCCGAGCGCCGATTCAAGCTCATGCAGACCGGATTCCATGCGCCCTTCGCCCACGTTGCACCATTCTTTAAACATTTACACGTTTGCGGGATCCACACCCATTTGTGCCCTGCCGAGCCGCAGACTCCTGGGGGGAACTATTGCGGCTTCGGCGCTGCCTGCGTTTGCGTGGCGGGCTTCGGGGCCGCGTTGTCCGGAGGTTCTCCGTCCGCGTCCTCGTCGCAGCTATGGCCCTTCACAGCGTAGGCCGTCTTCAGGCCGCGTTCGGCGGCAAGATGCGTATCCTGCCGGCCGTCGCGCACCTCCAGCGCCGCTTTGTACTCGGTCACGGCCTGGTCGCGCTTGCACTCCAGATCGAGCACGCGGCCCAGATAAATATGCGACCACGCCAGCAGCCGCTGGTCCTTGCTGGTTTCAAGCGTCTTTTGAAATTGCGCAATCGCCCCATCGATAGTTTTCTCCGCATCGTCTTCCGATTCGCCGGGATGCACGCTCAGAAGATCGGCGCGGGCCAGGATGAAGTGCGCGCGTGCCGCATCGGCCACACTGGAAACCGTGTCCGTCTCTTGCGCCAGCACTTTTTGCGCGATGCTGCTGGCCGTGCCTATATCGCCCGTCGAAAGCCTTGCCTCAGCCAGGTCGAGCCCCGTGAGCTGGTGCGGCCGGCTGCGCTGCAACACGTCCGCGTCGGCCTCTTTGTCGAACTGGGTTTGGCGCGCGCGGTGCACCTGCTGGTCTATGTCCATGCCGTAGACCATTTCGCCCATGATCTCTTTCAGGCCCACATTGTTCTTCTCAAACTGGATCATCTGCTCGTAGAAGTATTGCGTCAGCACGAAGCCCTGGTGCATGTCGTGCTGCACCGCGGCCCACTTCACCGCGTCGACCCTTTGTTGATAAAGCTCGCGCTCGTGCTCGTAGCGCGGCAACTGCGAGCGGTCGATGCCGGCAGGAATCTTGTACTCGGGAACGCCCGTATCCATGGTGCGCGCTTCCACCGCCTTGATCAGGCACTCCACCGTCAGGGCCGTGGTATCGGAGCGGAAGCGGAAATCGAGCGGCGCGTCGCGAATCTCTTTAAGGATGGGCTGCTCGCGGTCCAGTACGCTGGTCCGCGCGTAGAGCAGCGGATCGATCATGTAGTGCAGATAGGTGTGGCGCACCGACGCCATGGGAATTTTGCCGTTGTCCGGAGAAACCACCACAACGTAGTCGGTCCCATAAATGCGGGCGTTCACCGTCGCGGGCGAGAGCTGCGGCTCAATCACCACAATGAACCTGCGGCCGTCGTAGGTGGCCGCCGGCATCTTCAGGTAGAGATCGGTGTCCACGATCATCTTCGAGAGCGGATCGTGCACCTTGGCCGCCTCTTCGTCGTAGGCGTGGCGCACGGTCAGCCAGATCCCATGCAAGTCCACCGCGGCCGCGAATTCACGCAGAATCGGCGCGATCTCCGCCACCTGCGTGGAGTCGGGCGGCATCTCAGTCAAATCGGCGGTGATTTCAAGCTCCGGCGGCGGCGTCAGGTAGAGCGACAGGGAGATGTACTGCGCAATGTCCTGCTCGGTCCCGGTCATGCGGTGCTGCGCGATGTAAAGGCACAGGGCATCGCGCTTCTGGCGTGCCTCCTCGCTCTTCGCAAAAGCCTGGTTCATCTCGTCGCGCACGCGCTGGCGCACCGGCGAACTGTCTTCCCGCCCTTCGTCGTAGCCGCAGGCGTTAAGCCCGGCCGCCATCGTAAACACTGACTCCGAGGGGATCAGCGACACCGTCGGCCCCGCGGGATCGATCAGCGACGGCGCCTTTTCCTGCGCAAACACCTGCCCGCCCGAAGGATTTTGACTCGAAGAACCCTGACTTGACGAACTTTGCCCGGCCGGGTTCTGGCTAGACGAGCGGCCCCGCGAGCTTGAGGAGGACTGCGCCGGGGAGATCGTGGCCAACCCGGTCAACGAACCCATAATCACGCCCAGAATTGCGGCGGAATGAAAAACAAAGGAGTGCGCGGAACGAAACGTCATGAAGTTGCCCTGCCTGCAAGTCTAGTTTGACGCATCAGCAGGGTCAAACGGCACCCCCTGTCGCCGGTCCCCTGACTGGCTGTAGTGCGGTCCTCCAGACCCGCGCCCGTCAAAAACCGCAAGATGGTTTGTATCAGGGCGCGAGTTTACTCGCGCCGGAAGAGGGCCAAAATGAACAAGGGGCTTTAGAGGCTGCGGAAAAACTCCGTGAGGCGGGCCTTGTAACAACGGCACGGCTTTAGCCGGGCCACATAAGTCCATTAAAATCGTTGGGGCTTCAGCCCCTGCTGCCCTCGCATTCACGAAAATCTCCCGCTCCATGGAGTTTTTCCGCAGCCTGTTTAGCCCCGGAGGGACGTTTTTCAATCGGCTTTGAGCTTTTATGCAACTCGCTCCAGGGACTAGGTCTCTGACCGACTGTAGAAGAACCTTCCCGTGCCCCATCCATTCGCTTTTTTCTGGCGAATGGGTGGGAAACCACGAAAGCCAAAAGCACGAATTCATGCGGTCGAGGCACTAGAGAACCGTGGCCGGCTCGTAGCCGACAGCCTTTAGCCCGCTTCAGCGGGCGTCAGATGGTAGCCCCAGTCGTCAGACTGGGGATTTGCGCATCCCTCATCGCCCGCAGCCCGTTTCAGCGGGCGACAGAACGTCGCGCCCAGGACTTGGTGAATGGGATACGGAGCATTCAGCGTGAGCGAGTCCAGGCGGGGTGCCGTGATTCGCTACATTCAGGACCAGGAACAGCATCACCGGCGCATTTCCTTTCAGGAGGAACTCCTGAAGCTGCTCACGAACCACGGCGTAGAGTTCGACGAGCGCTATATTTGGCAATAGTTCTTACGCCCGCTGAAGCGGGCTTGCGGCGCGCAGCCGCTCCGATATCCCCTGGGGCTACCGTATTTCGCCCGCGTTGCGGGCTTGCGGCGGCATCAGGGTAACTTCCCGGGTACGCGAGCGAGGCCCGGAGACGCCTATAGCTTTTAGCCCGCTTGAGCGGGCTACAGATGGTGGGGTGA
>Ga0302187_10003385_pt1 | contig 12944 bp, 11 predicted proteins | sample II_Bog_E1_3_FD_202120 | JGI IMG/M metagenome (GOLD analysis project Ga0302187, IMG submission 202120) | Peat permafrost microbial communities from Stordalen Mire near Abisko, Sweden - II_Bog_E1_3 | ecosystem: Environmental > Terrestrial > Soil > Wetlands > Peat | place: Sweden: Abisko...
CCGCACCTTGCCGATCAGCTCCATGCCGCCCATCACCGGCATATTGATGTCCGTGAGAATCAGGTTGGGCCTCAGACCCGCATTCAATTTATCCAGCGCCGCCTGGCCGTGACCAGCGGTCTCAACCTGAAACCCGTTCATGGTCAGGCTCGTCTTGAGACTCAACAACATGGTGGTTGAATCATCGACGACCAGAATGGTCATTGCCATGGAAGCTCCTCAGACGGCAGCGCAGCACGCGAGTTCGCACCAGCGCTGATCACGCAGTTCAACAGGTGTATGAATGCTCTATCGGCGAATCCCGGGGGAAGGTTAGTGTTTTATCAGCGCGCTGAGCTGAGAATGGCGCCGGCGATCGACTTCAGGGGCAGGACCTTGTCCACGCCGTTCAGCTTGATCGCCTCCTTGGGCATTCCGAACACCACGCACGTTGCCTCATCCTGCGCAATCGTGATGGCGCCGGCATTTTTCATCTCCAGCATGCCGCGTGCTCCGTCGTCGCCCATCCCGGTCAGGATGACTCCCACAATGTTCTGTCCCGCGTACCGCGCCGCAGAGCGAAACAGCACGTCCACCGACGGGCGGTGCCGGCAGACCAGCGGTCCGTCTTTCACCTCAACGTAGTAGCGCGCCCCGCTGCGCTTCAGCAGCAGGTGATGATTGCCGGGCGCAATCAGTGCCCGTCCGCGCAGCACCGTGTCGTTGGTTTCGGCTTCTTTCACGGTGATGCTGCACAGCCCGTCCAGACGGTTGGCGAAGGCCCGCGTGAACAACTCCGGCATATGCTGCACAATCACAATGCCTGGCGTATCCGCCGGCAGGGTTTCGAGCAGCGTTTTCAGCGCCTCGGTGCCGCCGGTGGACGCGCCGATCACCACGACTTTTTCTGTTGTCTCGGCCATCGCGTGCGTGGCCGGCGAAAGAATGGCGTCTGCCGTGAGCTTGGGCTCAACCGTGTGGCTGGGACGCAGAACCCGGACCTTGCATGCCGCTGCGGCTTTGACTGCCTCGCACAGCGTCACCCGCGCGTCCTCGATAAACTGCTTGGTGCCCAGCCGCGGCTTGGTGATGATCTCCACCGCACCATACTCGAGAGCGCGGAAGGTGCTCTGCGCGCCTTCCTCGGCCAGGCTCGAACAGATGACGACAGGAATCGGATGCTGGCTCATGATCTTTTTCAAAAATGTGAGCCCATCCATGCGCGGCATTTCAATGTCCAGGGTAATGACATCGGGAACCTGCTCGCTGATGCGGTCGGCTGCCACAAACGGGTCGCCGGCCGTGCCGATCACCTCGATGTCCGGATCCGACGATAGCACTTCGCTCAACGTCTGCCGCACCACGGCGGAGTCATCCACAATCAGTACGCGAATTCTGCGTGTCGCCATTGCAACCGCCCTTCTGTCCTTCCGCGCCCGCCAACCTTGCGCGTTCTGTTCACCGGATCAATTGAGCCGCCGCAGCAGCACTTCTCCGCTTTCCGTGTTGAACTTGAGATTGACGCCACGGTTGCCGCCCAGGCTTGAGGCCACTACCTCAAAGCCGAATTCGCGCAGTGTTCTGAGCGCTACCTCGCTGTTCAGGCGGCCGACGGTAGGCCGTGTTGAAGCGCTGATGGCCGCCAGCACGTCGGCGCCGCCAAACAGCTTGACCCGCACTTCCGCTCGGTGCGCGCCCAACGCATCAAACTGGTCTGCGAGGTCGCGAATCGCAAAGTCCACATAGCGTCGGCCCTCGGCCAGGTCCGGACCGTTTGCGACCTTGGGTGGGCAGGTGGGCAGCATGGGATGACAGAGCGCCCCGACTCCCAGGCGCGGAATCAGGAAGGCAATCCCCACGCACGAGCCCAGCACCGTGCGCAGAATCACCGGTTCGGTGACCAGGTGCGATTCGCCCGGTTGCACATAGATCTCTCGCAGCACTCCCTCAAGCTGCTGCATCGACCCTCCGATAGAGTGCCGGAGCGACCGGGGCGAGGGGCAGGTTCATATCGTGCAATGTTTCCGAGTGGCCCACGAACATGTATCCCTGCGGCGCAAGCTGGCCTGCGAGTCGTCCCAGAATGCGCTCCTGCGTTGGCCGGTCGAAGTAGATGATGACGTTGCGGCAGAAGATTGCGTCCGCCTTGCCCTCGATGCCGTAATCGGCATCCATGAAGTTGAGCCGGCGAAACTCCACATGCTGGCGCAACTCCGGAACAACCCGCATCAAATCTGAACTGCGGTCGCGGCTGCGCAAGAAGTACTTCCGTTTGAGGGCCGCTGGAATCGGCGACGTGACCTGAGCGGTGTAGACACCGCGGTCGGCCTTGGCCAGCACAGTGGTACAGATGTCGGTGGCCAGAATCCGGAAGCGAAACCCGGGATGAGTGAGCGCGTATTCGCTCAGCACCATGGCCAGCGTATACGGCTCTTCGCCCGTCGAGCAGCCGGCGCTCCACACCAGCAGCGGACGGCCGCCGCGGTTGCGCGCGATCAGATCAGGCAGCGCCCGCGCAGTCAGGAAGTCAAAGTGCCCGGGCTCACGGAAGAAGTCTGTCTTGTTGGTGGTGACCACGTCAATCAGGTGCAGCATCTCGTCCTTGGGCCGCTCGCGAGAGAACAGCAACGCACAGTACGCGGCGTAGGAGCCCAGACCGAGTGCTTTCAGCCGCCTCTTGATGCGCACTTCCAGCATGGTCTTCTTTTCTGCGCTCAGCGCGATGCCCGCTTCGCGATAGATCAGCTCGCACAGCCGCGTGTAATCCCGTGCGGAAATGGACTCGTCGTGGGCGCTCATGGCGTGGTCGCTCTGGCGCCGACCGGACGGCTCTGCCCATCAGGGCCCTGCGTAGGACCGTGACGTCCCTCACTCTCCCTGCTCATGCAGCAACCTCTGCCATCTGCCGGACCGGCACATCTACGCGCACCGCGGCCAGTTCATCCGCAGAGAAAACGCGGTCGATATCCAGAATCATGATGAACTGCGTGTCGCGCTTGCCCATGCCCTTGATGAAATCGGTGCGCAGCTGGGTTCCGATCCTGGGCGCCGGCTGAATCTGGTCCGGCTCGAGGTCGATGACTTCCTCAACCGAGTCGGCCAGCGCGCCGATCACGGTGGATTCATTTTCGAGCAGCACTTCGACCACCACAATGCAGGTGTTGCGCGTGCTCTCCGTCTTTGACATCTCGAAGCAGAGCCGCAGGTCGACAACCGGCACCACGCTACCCCGCAGGTTGATCACTCCCGCCATGAAATCCGGGGTGCGCGGAATCGAGGTGATTGCGGTCAGGTCAAGCACCTCCCTGACCTTGGCCACATCGGTCGCGAAGGTTTCATTGCCGAGTTTGAAGGTGAGATACTGCCGTGTTTCTGTTATTTCGCTGACACTCATCGTTGAACTCCTGTCGCCCGTTCGTATTGGGTGGGTTCCCGGTTTGCGGTCGCTTAGAAGCGCTCGAACTCCGGGTCCTGTTCGCTGTGCGTCTCTTTGAGACGAAGATTCACGCCTGATTTTGACGCTGGCCGCGAAGAGCCCGCCGCGCCGTTCTTTCCCGCGCCATGCCTTCCGTTACCCGTCGACGCAGCAGGTTCTCCGCTGCTGGATGCCTTGACGGCCTTATCAGACTCCTGTCTTACTTTCTCTATCGGCTTGCCGAAGGAAACCGGCAGGGCCGCCAGACGCCCGTCCGCGCCGGCGGAGGTTCTTCTCCGCCCGCAGGCCGTGCAGCAAGTCGCCGTTCGCCTCCTTGATATACATCAGACCCTCGAAATCGACCGAGTCCATGTTTGCCGGCGGGCCGGCCACATTTCTCAGATTCGGAATGCCGATGAATCCCATTGCGCCCGTCATTCCTCCGGAAAAGATGTGGGCGCAAATCAACTTCCTTCCAATCTTCATGTGATAAGACCACTTCATCATGTAGCCTCCTGAGAGTCCGCGCACAGATATCCGCCGCCGGGGAATCCCGGGGGAGGCAAGTTGAACCTCCTCCCCCAGCGATCGGTGCAGGTTTACTTCCCGGTAGTCCGGCTGTGCAGGGCGGGGTACCCGTTAGTAGCGTTCAAACTCCCCGTCCAGATCGCTGTGCTTGTCGTTGAGCCGCAGCGCAACCCCGCTCCTGGTTTGCGGCTTGGGCACGGCCGTGGTGTGGTTATTGCCCTTGCCCGTACGCGCTGGCGCGGCATCCGCAGCGCGGACCGGCTGCGCCGCTGCCCGGTGCGGCCGCCCACCTTGCTCGTCTCCGGTGCGGAAGAACGACAGCGCGCTCACCAGTTGATCCGATTGCCCGGTGAGCTCTTCGGTTGTTGAGGCCATCTCTTCTGATGCCGAGGCATTCTGCTGGATCACCTGCTCCAACTGCTGCAGGGCCTTGTTGATCTGTTCGGCGCCGGTGTCCTGCTCCTTGCTGGCGGCTGTGATCTCCTGCACCAACTCCGCCGTGCGCTGGATGTCGGGCACCAGCTTGTCCAGCATCTCGCCCGACTTTTCCGAGACCTTGAGCGTCACGGCGGAGAGCTGATTGATCTCCCCGGCCGCCTTCTGGCTGCGTTCGGCCAGCTTGCGGACTTCGGCCGCCACCACCGCGAAGCCCTTGCCGTGCTCGCCGGCCCGCGCGGCTTCAATGGCCGCGTTGAGGGCGAGAAGATTTGTCTGCCGCGCGATCTCTTCAATGATGGAGATCTTGTTGGCGATCTCCTTCATCGCCGCAACCGCTTCGAGAACAGACTTGCCGCTCTCCTGCGCGTCCTTGGCGCTCTTGTTGGCGATCTTGTCCGTCTGCTGGGCGTTGTCGGCGTTCTGCTTGATGTTACTGACCATCTGCTCCATCGACGACGAGGCCTGCTCGGCCGCCGCGGCTTGTGAACTGGCGCCCTTCGACACTTGGATCGAGGCCGTCGAGATGGACTGGCTGGCTGCCGACACCTCGCCGGCGATCGAGCGGATATCGGAGACCGTGCGCGTCAACCCAGCGACCATCGCCGCCAGCGCCTGCATCAGCTTGTCCTCGGGTGAGCGCTCGCGCAGCGTCACCGTCAAGTTCCCGCCGGCGATCTCCTCGGCAGCCGCAGTGATCTCCTGCATCGCCCCAATCAGCGTGTTCAAGTTGTTTTTGATCAGGTTGAAGTCACCGTGATAGGTGTCGGTGATTGCCGGCGGAATGTCCCCTTTGCTGATTCGATCCACATAGCCGGCAGAGAAGTTCAGCGGCGTGATGACGGCGTCCAGAATGGCATTCACGCCGCGCACAATGTCCGCATAGGCGCCCTTGACCTGCTCCGGATGGCCGCGCTCGGAGAGCTTGCCGTCCCGGGCGGCATCGGCCAGCCGCACCAGCATGTCTTGCAGCGTCTGAAGCACCTCGGCCACATTGTTGACGGCAACTTTCATCTTCTCGTGGTCGCCCTTGTAGGTCTGGGCGATGAGCTCGTCGATCTTGCCGTTCGAGATCTGGGCCAGAATGCGGTTGCCCTCGCCGATGGGCAGCAGAATTGCGTCGAGCATGGCGTTGACGCCACGGACGATTTCGGCATACGCGCCCTGGAAGTTCTCCGGCTTGCCGCGGTCGGAGAGCTGGCCCTCGCGGGAGGCCTCGATGAGCCGCGCCAGCTCCTTCTGCAACGCCTGCGTCACGATGGCCACATTGTTGACGGCAACTTTCATCTTCTCGTGGTCGCCCTTGTAGGTCTGGGCGATGAGCTCGTCGATCTTGCCGTTCGAGATCTGGGCCAGAATGCGGTTGCCTTCGCCGATGGGCAGCAGAATTGCGTCGAGCATGGCGTTGACGCCACGGACGATTTCGGCATACGCGCCCTGGAAGTTCTCCGGCTTGCCGCGCTCGGAGAGCTGGCCCTCGCGGGAGGCCTCGATGAGCCGCGCCAGCTCCTTCTGCAAAGCCTGCGTCACGATGGCCACATTGTTGACGGCAACTTTCATCTTCTCGTGGTCGCCCTTGTAGGTCTGGGCGATGAGCTCGTCGATCTTGCCGGTCGAGATCTGCGCCAGAATGCGGTTGCCTTCGCCGATGGGCAGCAGAATCTCATCCAGCGTGTTGTTGATCCCTTCCACAATGCGGCGGAAGTCGCCCGGGTGCCGGGCCGCGTCGGCGCGCGTCGTGAGCTTGCCCTCAGCGGCGGCCCTGACCAGTGCGTCCGTGTCGGCAATCAGCGCCTTCAGGTTGGTCCGCACCTGCTCGATGGTCTCGTTGATGAAGGCTTTCTTGCCGGGGAACCGTTCGAGCTCGGCCTCAAAGTTGCCCCGGCCAAACTCCGCCACGCAGGCCATCGCCTTCTTCTTGACCGCGACGTGGCCGGCCACCATATCGTTCACGCTCTTGGCCATGCCGCGGAACGAGCCGAGGAACTTGTCCGCCGGCAGCGCCACGTCGATGTCCCCCCGATCGTGCTCTTCGGCCATGAACTTCATGCCCTCGGCAAAGCCGGCGAGCTGCCCGTTGAGCGCGTCCTTGATTTTGCCCACCTGTTCGGTGCGGTCCCCAGGCGAACACACATCGTCCAGGCCGATCCCGGCTGAGCCCAGCATGCGCTCGATGGTGTTCATCAGGAACGCGTCGCCGATCGACTGCAGATCGAGGTTGAAGACCCGCGAGACGGCCCACTCGATCTGCTCCACCCGGCCCTGGTCGTCGAAGTCCCGGCGCAGGTACTGGCTGATCAGCCTTTGAAACTCCGGATACGAGCCGACATACCACTTGAACGGAAGGTTGATCCGGTCGTGCACCATGCCCACATGGAGCCGCTTCTCGAAGTAGCGGGCGTCCCAGCCGATCTGGGCGCCGGCAAAGACCTCGGTGATGTAGCCCACCTGCGCCGCCTCCAGATGCACGCGCAGCTGGCTCAGGGGCATGTTGCGCGAGGCGGCGATCGAGTCGAAGAACTGCCGCGTGGGCGCGAACTCGAACTGCCAGTCGTAGAACTCCCGCGCCACATCCGCGGCCACGCTCTGCGCCCACGGCGCCAGCTCGCCCAGCAGCGCGCGGTCGCCCTCGCTCAGCCGGATAAACTGCCGCCGCAGGGCGAGATTCTGATCATCCATGCCGTAGCGCCGTCCAATCGAGTCCGCACCGCCGGCTGAAGGCCAGCTGACATGGACTGGAGCATAGCGGGCCGCTTGCGGCGCCCGTTCGGCAACTGCCGCGGCTCCCGTCTTTCCGTTGCGTGCCGCATGCGATGGAGCGATTGACTTTCCGTTCGTTCTCGTTGTCATATCCTTCTTTCCCCTTTTCTCTCGTCTGTTGCCGCCGATCGTAATCGGGTTGTGAATTTGCTAGTGCGCCCTGGCCCGTGCCGCGGCCGCAGGATGCCCACGGGGCCCGGGCCCCGCGGCTTTGATCGCGTCCTGCACCAGACGCTCGGGATCGAGAATCAACGCCACCCGGCCGTCGCCCAGGATGGTTGCGCCTGAAACGGCCTGCACATGGCGGTAAAACCGGCCCAGGCTCTTGATCACCGTCTGGCAGTTGCCGAGCACCTGGTCGACCACAAAGCCGAACCGGCCCTCCCCGCTTTCGACCACCATGATCTGTTCAAGCTCTGGCCGCGGCGCGCTGATCCGGAAGTGCTCGCGCAGCCGGATGTAGGGAACAACCTCGCCGCGCACGTGGGCCACATGCTTCCCGTTTGCCTGCTCGATATCGGCGGTGCTCAGCTCAATACATTCCAGAGTCGAGGCCAGCGGCAGCACAAAGCATGCCTCTTCGACGCTTACCAGCAGCCCGTCGATGATGGCCAGCGTCAGCGGCAGGCGCAGCGTGACCCGGGTCTCAAGTCCGGCCCGGCTCTCGACGTCGATCGATCCGCGCAGGCTCTCGACGCGCTGCCGCACAACGTCCATGCCCACTCCGCGGCCTGAAACGTCAGTCACCTGCGCGGCGGTCGAGAACCCCGGCTCAAAGATCAGCGCGAAAGTCTCCGCTTCGCTCAGCTTGGCTTCCGCGCCGATAAGCCCCCGCTCGACGGCGCGCAGCCTGACCCGCTCGGCGTCGATTCCGCCGCCGTCGTCCTCGACCGCCACCAGCACGCTCGCTCCGGAGTGGCGCGCCGACAGGTGCAGCCTCGCCGTAGTCCGCTTGCCCCGCTCGCGGCGCAGTGCAGGAGGCTCAATGCCGTGATCCATGCTGTTGCGGATCAGATGCATGAGCGGATCGCTCAGCTGGTCGATCACCGTCTTGTCCAGCTCCGTGTCCGCCCCGTCCATGGTCAGTTCCACATCCTTGCCCAGATCGCGGGCCAGGTCGTGCACCAGCCGGCGGAACTTCTCGAAGGTGGCGCGGATGGGCAGCATGCGGATGTTCATCGAGTTTTCTCTCAGCGCCGAGGTCAGCCGCTCGATCTCCTCGGCCACCGCGGCCACCTCCGGGTCGTCGCGCCGCGCGCTCAGCTCTCCGAGCCGCGCCTGCACCGTAACCAGCTCGCCCACCAGGTCGACAAACTGGTCGAGCTTGGCGGCCGGCACCCGCAGGCTGGTCGCCACATCCGGCTTGTCATAGGCTCGGCGCCCGCCGCTGGTAGCGCGCGGCTCGGCCAGGGCCTGCGCCGCAGCGTCGCGCAGGGCGGCCGTCGAGGTCTCCGCTCCTGCGATCGGCTCGATCCGCAACTCGCAGCTGTCTTCGACAAAGATGAACACGTCGTGGACCGCGTCGCGGTCCCGGGCTGCTGCCAGCACCATCTCCCAGCTGATATAACAGCGCTCTGGGTCGATCTCCTCAAGCGGCGGAATCATCTCCATCGCCGCCCGCACCGAAAGGCCGCCCATCTGCCGCAACTCGGCAAACAGCAGCAGGGGATTGGAGCCATTCAGCAGAAACTCGGGTCCCGGCGCAAAGTGAATGCCCCACTGCAGCACCGGCCCGCCGCAGGCCGCAGCCTGCTGCGTCCCTGCGGCCTTCGCCGCCTGCCTGGGTTGGTTCGCGTTGCCCGTCAGCCGCCGCACCTTGGCCAGGATCCCGGCGCAGATCTCGCTCTCCGCCGAGCCCTCCCGCTCTTCCAGCATGGCGCGAATCTGATCGAGCGCTGAAAGCGTCAGGTCAACCAGCTCCGCGGTCACCTGCAACCGGCCGTTGCGCACCTCGTCAAAGGCGTTCTCCAGGTTGTGCGTGAATACCGCCAGGCCCTCGAAGCCGAACATGGCGCCTGACCCCTTGATCGTATGCAGTGCCCGGAAGACACGGCTTACCAGCTCCTGGTCCTCGCGGTTTTCGTTCAGTTCCAGAAGCGCCGCTTCCAGATCGACGAGGATCTCGCGTGCCTCTTCGCGGAAGCTCTGCTTGAACTGCTCGGCACTGCCTGCGCTTGCCACCCGCGTCCCCCTTCGTTCTCCCTCGCCCCGCCCACCCTGGCGGACTGTCAACCCCGGCCACGCCCTATTCGGCTTCGGTCAGCGCCGGCAGTTGTGCGAAGCCGGCCTCGGCCAGCGCGGCCGCCAGGCCGTCGGGGATCCCGCCCGCGACTCCAAAATCCGCGCCTGTCTGGCGCGCCCTCCGTTCGGCTGCCCACAGCAGCTGCACCGCGGTCACATCCAGATACGTCACAGCCTCCAGCGACACGGCCACCGCCCGGCCTGCTCTCAGCGTTTGCACCAGCGCCGCCTTCAGCTCCGCGGCCAGCGCGATGTCGATTGCGCCGTCCAGCCGCACCACGCTCCCGGCCGTCGATTCTTCCAGGACAATCCCCATGTCCACCCCCCTGCATGTTCGCGACCGCAATTTGAAGACATTTCCAGGCAAGGATTTGCGCCCAGCGCCAGGGGCGCGGCTCGGAACTCACGCCCATCCCTCAGACACCACTTCTTCAGCGAATCACAATGAGTGCATCGCAAGGGAATTGAGCAATTTATGGGTCATTCTTGGGTGGGTCTGGATTAGGCTTCTCTCAGGGGATATCGGCAGCGCCGGCCGCAAGGTCAAACGCCAGCGGACACCCCTTGCACACTGCCGTTCGCCCGCAGTGCGCCTTGCCGACAGCCACGGTGAGAGCATGCATCTCGTTGTACAGGCCCGCGCGATTGCCCTCGGCATCCGCTCGAAAGGCCTGCCGGGTGAGCGTAGCCAGCGCCTCGTAGCCCTTGCGCCCGGCAGGCGGCGTCAAGAGCCCGTGGCGCATCGCTATCCGGCGCAGATACTCATCTGCAACCGGCACCGGATGATGCAGCGCATAGAGCAGGATCGCATCCGCGGTCTCCGCGCCCACGCCCGCAAGCGCCATCAGGCGGAGACGTGTGGCCGCGGCGGGAGCAGCAGCCAGAACCTCGAGCGAGCCAGCAAACTCGTCGTCCAGCATGGCCACAAACGCCTTGATCGCCGGCGCTTTGCGCGTCTGAAATCCGCTGGGTCTAATGAGAGCCTTCAAATCTTCAAGAGACGTTGCACGGATTCCCGCAATCGTGAGCGCCCCCGCCCCGCGCAGGTTCGCCAGCGACCGTTCCACCGATTTCCATGCGGTGTTCTGGGTGAGGTATGCGCCCAGCACAACCTCGAAGGGCGTCTCGGCCGGCCACCAGCGCTGCTGACCGTAGGCCCCGAGCAGCACGTCGTGCATTCTGCGCAGCCTGGCGGCCGGGCTCGGGGTCCGCTTCACGGCTCGAAGTCCGGCTCGCGGGGCAACAAGAGCTGCTGCTTCCACTCGAGGATCCGGGCCCGCGCCGACGCAGCTTCCGCCTGATCAATGTGTCCGGCCTTCTGCAGCGCGATTGAAAGCGCCGTATGCGCCACAGGATCGGCCGGGGTCAGCGCCGTGAGAGCCATCGCCGCAGCCACCGACTGGTTCAGCTGCCCCGCGTCGCCCAGCGCGCGCACCAGCCCATGATGCGCCTCGACATGTGCCGGGTCAGCTGCAATGGCAGCGCGAAAAGCCGTGGCCGCCTCTGTATTCAAACCCCTCGCCAGCAGGTCCAGCCCCTGCTGCCATAGCACATCCGCTTTGTCTGTCTCCGTCACACCTTTAGGATAAGGGGTGAATCGGCGCCGCCTCAACTCCTCAACTCCTCGGCTGCCAGTGTCGCTTCTACTTCTGCGCCGCGCCGTCGTCGATGTCGAAAAGCTGGAACTCGCGAATCGCCGCCGCGTCGGTGCTGGCGAGAATATTCAGCCGCACCCGGGTCGCGGTCACGGCAGGGAAGCTGTCGATCTTCTTGTGCCCGATCGCCTCGGCCCCGGCAACAGACCTCCATCCCGTCCCAGTCCAGATGTCGATCGAATACTTCTGCACGTGCTGCCCGTCATTGAGCCACTCCATGGTGAGCGCTCGATTGAAGGTGATAGGCGCAGGAAAGCTGACCTCAAGCGTGGCGTGATGCGACCCGGCAGGCGCGGTCCAGAACGTATCCGCGTTGCCGTCGAGCGCAGCCGACACCTCGGGCGAAGCTGGCCCGTGGGCCAGAGCCAGGTTGTGACCGTAGCGAGTTCGCAGCGCCTCGCCAAACTCCTTCAGCCGCGCCACATCGCTCTCCGGCAACAGGCCGCGGCGGTCCGGCGCCAGGCCCAGCATCAGTTGCGCGCCGTGGCCCACGGTCTCGTCGTATGTTGTCAGCAGCTCATCCAGGCTCTTCAGCGAAGCCTCATCGTTGGGATGCCAGAACCAGTGTTCGTTGCGCAGCGGCGTGTCGGCCTCAACCGGCCGCCAGCGCAGATACCCATGCCGGTCGATCACGTTCCAATTTTCATACGGGACGCGGCCACTCTCAGTTCCCACCCAGCGGGCGTCGCCATATTCGAAAAGGCCGGTATCGGCAAAAACAATCGTATTCGGCTGGTAAGTGCGCAGCGTCTCAACAACCTTGGGGAAGTTATACACGTGGCCGCCGCTGCCCGCGCCATCGAGCCAGAACTCGACTAAGTCGCCATAACTCGAAGCTAACTCCGACAACTCGGCCTGATAGTAATCATCGTAAGCCGCGGAGTCCTTGTACTTAGGCTCGTGCCGGTCCCAGGGCGAGAGATAGATGCCGAACTTGAGGCCGTATTTCCTCGCCGCAAGCGCCACATCGCCCACCAGGTCGCCTTTCCCGTTCTCCCACGGGCTGGACTTCACGCTGTAGCTTGTCTGTCCGGTCGGCCACAGGCAGAATCCATCATGATGCTTGGCCACCAGCACCACATACTTCGCGCCCGAGTCGTGAATCGCCCGCATCCATTGGTCGGGATCGAAGCTGGTGGGGTTGAAGACCGCCGGATCGGCGGTCCCATCACCCCATTCGCGATCAAGAAAGGTGTTGGTCGAGAAATGGATGATGACCCCGAATTCGAGGTCCTGCCAGGCAGTCTGTTGTGGCGAAGGCTTGATGTCCGAAAAGTTCTGTGCCGAAGCGAGCGCAGCGATGAAGAAGAGGGCGAAGGCGGCTAGGCGGGTAGTCATAGGCAGTTCCTTGATGGACGGCGATGGCATCGATTGCAGCGCGGAACGAAAGGCCAATGCAGGTCCTTCGACTCCATCCGCTTCGCTTCGGTCGCTCAGGATCACAAGTCAGTGGAGTCGGGATTTATTGATGACGCGGCAAGTAATTCCAGATCGCCGGATCTTCTTCGCCTAGAACCCAGGAGCAAAAGCCTTGCAGGCCATTTTTCTGGACCAGTTCGTAACGATCTTTGAACGTGTGCAGGTCGGTGAAGAAGATCCACTCGCGCATCTGATCGCGATAAAACCAGAAGTACGCACTGTGGTCGAACTCGTCCCATTGCACTTTGCCGTCATACGCCGTAGCCAGTTGCATGGCGTTGGCATAGCCGATGTAGTCGGCTGTCGGATTGGGCTTTTCCTCGCCGGTAGCCGGGTCCTTGCCGGGCACGCCCGCGTACCAGTGATAGCCATAAACCGGAATACCCAGCGAGAGCTTTTCTGGGGGGACAACCTTGAGAGCATAGTTCAAGTTGTCCACCGTCCACTGCCAGCCGGCGACGGGGCCGGGCATGGTCCAGCGCGTGTTCTGGTCGTAGGTCATCAGGCACAGC
>Ga0302187_10003393_pt1 | contig 12928 bp, 10 predicted proteins | sample II_Bog_E1_3_FD_202120 | JGI IMG/M metagenome (GOLD analysis project Ga0302187, IMG submission 202120) | Peat permafrost microbial communities from Stordalen Mire near Abisko, Sweden - II_Bog_E1_3 | ecosystem: Environmental > Terrestrial > Soil > Wetlands > Peat | place: Sweden: Abisko...
CGGGGCAATGATCGGGGCCGGGGCCAAGATCCTCGGCAACATCGAGGTGGGGGAGTACGCCCGTGTCGCGGCGGGCTCCGTCGTGCTGCGGGCGGTGCCGGCCCACACGACAGTGGCCGGGGTTCCTGCCAAGGTGATCCGCACTGCAACCCCGGACGAGCCGGCCCGCGCCATGGACCAGATTCTGAGCGACCTGTCCTACGGCTCGTTCACCTGGACAATCTGATCGGGTTTCACTTCCCCAACGCGGCACTCAGAGAAAATCGCCTTCCGGCCCAGTCGGAGCGCAACGCAGAAACGTGCCCGTCGTCGGGATCGGGCAGGAGGGCGAAGGTCCGGCGGGGATGGCCCGCACGTCACCGTTCTGGAACAGGCTGAGCAGCGCGGCGATCTCGTAGGCGCAAACGCAACCTTCGGCCGTGCCAGCTTGCCCGCCCAGCTTCCCAGAGCCAGCCATGTCCCGTTAGCCGAAGTTTTCCGGTGGTGACCCCGATCGAGGTAACTCTTTCGTTGACGTCAGTCAACGCAACGGATATCACCCCCGGCATGCGGTTAGGCCGCCATTTAGACAGATGCACCAGCAGGCACGAAACGAAGTTCTGTAACGCCGGAGACCCCACATGCGTTGCCTCATCTATGTCGATGACCGCCGATGTTCCGCGCTGAAGCCCTGCTCCTTGAACTATGCCCTGTTCCGGCGCACCGATATCGTGCCGATCCTGCTCCGACCAATCGGAGGAGACGAATTCGGCCCCGAGTATCTCGAAGCCACGGCCCATCTGCATCGGTTTGACGTAGACCTGAAGGCTGACCTGATAAGCGAGACCAATCGCTTCCGCGCCTGGTGTGCGGAACGCAAGCTCGAACCGGACACTTTCTGCTGCATGACCGAGCCGCGGCAGGAGTATTGGCAGGCCTTCGCCCGCCAGATCGGCGTGGGGCGCCTTCCGGCAGACGTGGTCCGCGCGCTTCGTCACAAGCCCACCATGAAGGAATGGATTCGTCGCGCGGACTTTGCAACGGCGGCCTATGCGGAGGTTTCGGTCACCGACGATGTGCTGCATTTTGCGCGGAGGCATGGCTATCCGATCGTATTGAAGCCGGTTGATGGCGGAGGGTCGGAGGATACGTTCGTTCTGCGCTGCACGACGGACGTTCTTGACCATGCGGATATCTTGTCGAGCGAGCAGATGATGGTCGAAACCTTCATTGCTGACCGCGAATATGAGTGTTGTGCGCTCATTGCGCAGGGCAAGGTGCTGGATGTGTATCCGTCGATCGTACCGGCATCGATGCTTGAGGCTGCGAACGGCGCCATGAATGCCGATATCAGCGTGGGCGGCCAACTCCATTGGATACCAGTGAACGATCTGCGTTCCGTCATCCAGCGGCTCGTTTCCGGCTTCCGCCTGACTGAAGGCTATCTCCACCTCGAACTCTTCGCCCCATCCGATGGCAGCCGGCTGCATATCAGCGAGCTGGCGCTGCGCTATCCCGGCTGCGAGGTCGCCAAAAATCACGGCCTGGCGCTCGGATTCGACATCGCACGCGCCACGATCGACACCTATCTCGGCCTGGTACCGGACCTCCGCTACACCAGGAACCGGTGCGTCGGCGATCTGATGCTTCCCTACAAGCCAGGTCGCATCCGCAGGCTCTCCACGCCCGACTCGCTGCGCGCCAATCCCGGCGTGATCGAAGTCCATCTCGGCGTATCGAAGGGCGATGTGCTCCCCGAGGTACCCAAGGCCTCATTTGTATCCTCGGGATGGGTGCTGGTCGAAGGCGTGGACCCACCGGAGGTCGAGCAACGCATGCGACAGGTCCTCGACCAGTATGTGCTCGAGACGGAGCCCGTACGAGAGGCCGCATTCGCATAGGGTTGGTTTAGTTGCGGTCAGTCTCCCTTTGCAAGTTACGATGAAGAAACGGCGACTATGGGTGCGATCGATCGAGGTTTGAGATCAATAACCCGGCCAGCCAACCCCGGCGCGGCGGCAATCGGGCTGATCGGCAATACACCGCTGGTCGAAGTTACCCGCATGGATGCCGGACTCTGCCGGCTGTTCGTCAAGCTGGAAGGCGGCAATCCCGGTGGCTCGATCAAGGACCGCCCGGCGCTGACGATGGTGGAAGCGCTTGAAAAGCAGGGCCTGCTGGCGCCAGGGGGCACTCTGGTCGAAGCCACCGCGGGCAACACCGGCCTCGGCCTGGCCGTGGTGGCGGTCGCCAAGAATTATCGGCTGATCCTTGTGATTCCCGACAAGATGAGCCGGGAAAAGATCTTTCATCTCCGCGCCATGGGGGCGGAGGTGGTGATGACCCGCTCGGATGTCGGCAAGGGGCACCCTGAGTACTACCAGGACATGGCGGAGCGCATCGCCGCCAACACACCAGGCGCGGTCTACGTCAACCAGTTCGCCAATCCCGCCAATCCGCTGGCGCACGAGCGAGGCACTGCGCCCGAAATCTGGCGGCAGATGGACGGGGACGTTGACGCGGTGGTGTGTGCGGCTGGCTCGTGCGGCATCGTGACGGGGATCAGCCGCTTCTTTGCCGTCGCCTCACCGTCGACCGACATCGTGCTCGCCGACCCGGTTGGCTCGATCCTGGTCGACGTGGTGCAGGGGCGGCAACCGGGACCCGTCGGCAGTTGGCTGGTCGAGGGTATCGGCAAGGACTTCGTGCCGCCGGTGGCGGACCTTTCGCGCGTCACGCATGCCTATGCGGTCTCGGACGGCGAGTCGTTCGCCGCCGCCCGTGCGCTGCTGCGTCGCGAGGGCCTGCTGGTTGGCTCCTCCAGCGGCACCATCCTGGCCGCAGCACTGCGCTATTGTCGCGAACAAACCACGTCGCGTCGGGTGGTCGCTCTCTCGCCCGACAGCGGAAGCAAATATCTATCAAAGATGTTCAACGACTATTGGATGATCGACCAGGGCTTCATCAAGCGCCCCCGCATGGGTGATTTGCGCGACCTCGTGGCTCGCCGCCACGACCAGGGCGCCACGGTGGTCGTCGCGCCGGACGACACACTGACCATCGCATGGTCGCGCATGCGGCTCTATGATGTCTCGCAGCTACCGGTGCTGGAGGGCGACCGGCCGGTCGGCATGATCGACGAATCCGACCTGCTGCTGGCGGTGTCCAACGACCCGGCGCGGTTCATTGCGCCGGTGTGGTCAGCCATGAACGCTGCACTGAAAACGGTGTCTGTCGATGCCACCATCGCCGATCTATTGGCGCTGTTCGCGCAGGATCTGGTGGCGGTGGTGATGGATCATGGGCAGTTCATCGGCCTGATCACCCGGACCGACGTCATAGACTATCTCAGAGGGACGATCGATCGGGCATGAGTTTGACCCCGCGCTAAACACCGGCGCATGCCACAAGGGCGCTCGCGGTCAGCACGGCAGGCCAACCAATATGCGGCGCTTCGCGGGCGCCCCGGTAAGCTTTACGCTGACGGTTGTGATCGTTGCCGGATGCCGTGCGGAGAACGCCGCCAAATCGAAACGCCTGGCCGTGAGGGCAGGAATCCGAACCCGGAGATCGCATATGCGCTGCCTCGTCTTCGTCGATGACCGTCGCTGCTCCGCGCTGACGCCCTGCTCGCTAAACTATGCACTGTTCCGGCGCACCGATATCGTGCCGATCCTGCTCAGGCCGATCGGAGGCGACGCGTTCGGTCCCGAATATCTCGAAGCCACCCAGCATCTGCATCGGTTCTACGTGGACCTGACGGCCGACCTGACAAGCGAGACCAATCGCTTCCGCACCTGGTGTGCGGAACGCAAGTTCGAACCGGACACTTTCTGCTGCATGACAGAGTCGCTGCAGGAGTATTGGCAGGCCTTCGCCCGCCAGATCGGCGTGGGACGCATTCCGGCAGACGTGGTCCGGGCGCTTCGTCACAAGCCCACCATGAAGGAATGGATTCGTCGCGCGGGCCTTGCAACGGCGGAATATGCGGAGGTTTCGGTCACCGAAGATGTGCTGCATTTTGCGCGGAGGCAAGGCTACCCGATCGTATTGAAGCCGGTTGATGGAGCGGGTGCGGAGGATACGTTCGTTCTGCACTGCACGACGGACGTTCTTGCACATGCGCAGATCCTGTCGAGCAAACCGATGATGGTCGAAACCTTTATTGCCGACCGGGAATATGAGTGTTCTGCGCTAATCGCGCGGGGCGAGGTGCTGGACGTGTATCCGTCGGTCATGCCGGCCTCGATGCTTGAGGCCGCCAACGGCGCCATGAATGCCGATATCAGCGTGGGCGGCCAACTCCATTGGGTGCCAGTGAACGATCTGCGTTCCGTCATCCAGCAGCTTGTTTCCGGCTTCGGCCTGACTGAAGGCTATCTCCACCTCGAACTCTTCGCCTCATCTGATGGCGCCCGGCTGCATATCAGCGAGCTGGCGCTGCGCTATCCCGGCTGCGAGGTCGCCAAAAATCACGGCCTGGCGCTCGGATTCGACATCGCACGTGCCACGATCGACACCTATCTCGGCCTGATACCGGAGCTGCGTTACACCAGGAACCGGTGCGTCGGCGATCTGATGCTTCCCTACAAGCCAGGTCGCATCCGCAGGCTGTCCACGCCAGACTCGCTGCGCGCGATCCCCGGCGTGATTGAAGTCCATCTCGGTGTATCGAAGGGCGATGTGCTGCCCGAGGTAGCCAAGGCCTCAGATGTCTCCTCTGGATGGGTGCTGATCGAAGGCGCGGACCCGCACGAGGTCGAACAACGCATGCAACAGATCCTCGACCAGTATATGATCGAGACGGAGCCTGCACGAGTGGCCGCTTTCGCATAGGGCCGGTTTCGTTAGGGGCGGTCTGCTTCCGAAAGCTGAAAACCAAGGAACACCGACTATGGCTGCGATCGATCAGGAGTTTGAGGTCGGTGGCGCGGCCGGCCAGCCCCGGCACATCGGCGATCGGCCTGAAGCCGCCCGCCACAACAGATACGATCGAGCATTCTCTGACGGAAGCTCGACCGGCACCTTGTCCCGGCGTGACCGCACCGCGTCATCCCAGCGCCACCCGTCAACTGTTTCAATATGTCCCCAGCTATGATCACCTTCAGCAAAGAGAATCTCCTCACTTTTTTCCTCCGAGAGACTGGAGCGAAGGGACGATTTGTCCTCGGATTAACCGTCGCATGCGGCTTGCTCCAGGCAGGATTGATTTCTGTCCTTGCGTTCTGGCTCGGCAAGGCGAGCGGGCACCAGGCGTTGCCTGTCGCAATCGGCTTCATTGCCGGTGCATTGTTGCTGCTGGCAGGCGACCATTTCGCGCTGCGCCGGGTCAGCGAACTGTCCGAGCGCGCGATTGGCAACGTCACGCTTCGGCTCACAGCCCGCGCCCGGGCGATCGAGTTGCTTGAGCTTGAGCGAATCGGGCCACAAAGACTCCTTGACCTCACGGCACGGGATCTCGCGACGGTGTCGGCGCATCAGCGGGCGGCGTTCGCCGGTATCGAGAATGTCGTATTGGCAGTGGCACTTGTGATCGTTCTACTCAGCGTTGCGCCGCTGATCGGAACGTTGATGATTCTGACCAGTGTGGCATTCGCAAAGGCGCCCGCGTTGCGGCGCATCGCGGCCGAGGAAGCGCGAGCCAGCAGCGTCGAGCGACGTTTGTTGGGCCTGAGCCGTTCTGCGATCTCGGGATTCAAGGAGCTGCGGCTTGATGGCGACAAATGCGCCGATTTTTTTGATAACGCTCTGCGGCCCGCGGTGGAACAGACCGTTTCGCCACGCATTTGTCTGCGACGACTGACCGTCCGGGTCGCCGCCGTTGAAACCGCGACGTTCTACATCGTTGCAGCACTGGCGGCGTTCTGCGCCCCGTTCCTCGGCTTTGGCCCCGCAGCGGCGGCCACGACTTTTCTCGTCTTGTGCGCGACCTACCCGATCACGGACCTGATCTCCACCGTGGCGGATCTCGCCGCCGGCAACAGCGCCGTCCAAAATCTCTATCAACTGGAGAGGGAACTTGTGCGGGCCGAAGCGCCGCCACCAGCATCACCCATCAGACGGCGCCGATTTGCCTCGCTGCGGCTGGAGGCTGCATGCTTCACCTATCCGGGCAGCCGATCGGAGCGTCCGTCCGGCATCGGCCCGGTTCACCACGACCGATCTCTCGACCGGACAGCGAAAGCGGCTCGCGCTGCTGATCGCCATCCTGGAAGACCGGCCGGTCTATGTGTTCGACGAATGGGCGGCCGACCAGGATCCCGCGTTCCGCAGGCTCTTCTACAAGACGCTGCTGCCAGACTTGAAGTTGGCAGGAAAAGCGATCATCGCCGCCACGCATGACGATCGGTACTTCGATCTATGCGACCGGCTGATCATCATGGAGGGCGGTCGCATGGTGACCCCTGCGGCACCGATTCTCTTCGCCGAACGATCCCCGATCGCCGAGCGCATCCCGGTGCGCGAGCGGACACTGGTGAACTGATGGAACTCTGGCGTCTTCTCCGCACTTTCGGCCGAGCAACATTGTGCCGGCTGGCGGTCATCGTGGTCATCATCGGCATGGGCTATGCCGCGACCAACGCCATTCTCGCCCAGGCTGCGCTTGGTGGGGTGACCGTCGGACACTCGCTTCTGCTGGCGGCAATTCTTGTCGTTTCGCTGACGGCGGCAACGTTCGGCAGGTTCCATGTTATTGCGACTCTGAATGAGCATGTGCAGCGTGCAAATGCGAAGATCCAACTGGGTGTTCTGCAGCGCGCGATCGCGACGGAGCTTTCGGTCATCGAGCGTATCGGACTCGCCCAACTGATCGGTTCGTTTTCGCGCTGCGCCGCATTCATGGCCGCTGCGGTCGAGCTGATCTCTCATCTGATCTACCCGGCCTACGGGGTGATCGGCGTCGTCATCGTCCTCGCGCTGCCACCGAGCCCCGTGCTCGCGGTGTTTGTCTGCATGCTCGCGATCTTGGTGGCTGGATGGGCGTTCAGCCAGGGCCTGCTATTGGCGCGACACCGGCAGGCACTCGCGAGCGAGCGGCGTCTCTCTTCCGCGCTCGCGCAGTTGGTTTCAGGTTTCAAGGAGATCAAGCTGTCGCCGATCAAGGGGGTGGACCTGCAGAAACAGCAGATCGCTCCGCTGGTCGCCGCTGCGACCACCGCCAGGGCCGGCGCCGGGTCGATCATCGCTCTGAATGAAGTACTCGTTAATGCGGTCCCGCTCCTTCTGATGGGGATCACCGGGTTGCTGGCGCCCGCCTTGTTCCCCGGGCTCGCGAAGGCCGGCGCTGTCGCCACGACTGTGATCGTCATGTTGCCCACAGGGATATTGGCAATGGTGGGAAACATCGCCCGTTCGAACGCCGCTTACGGCGAGATCGCGGACCTGGAGCGGCGGCTCAAACCATCGGATGCGAAGCCTGCAGCAGACCGAAACGGTTCGGTGCGGCCAGAGACTGCCGGTTTCGAGAGCGTGGCGTTCAAGGATGTCACATTCAGCTATCGGGACGCGGACGGGCGGCCAGGCTTCGGCGTCGGCCCGCTGACGTTCACAATCCTGGCCAACCAGATCACATTTATCATTGGGGGAAATGGTTCCGGCAAATCGACGATCACGAAGCTGCTGACCGGCTTCTATCAGCCAGACCGGGGACAGATCCTGCTGAATGGTGTGCCCGTGGGGCTTCGCGCGTCCGGTGACCTGTTCGGCGCGATTTTCACCGACTTCCATTTGTTCGATCAGCTCTATGGACATCGGACGGTGGACGAGGCCCATGTGAACGAGCTGCTTGGTCGCTTTGGGATCGCCGATGTGACGCGGTATGAAGGTGGCCGTTTCACCAACCTCGATCTGTCAACAGGACAGAAAAAACGTCTAGCGATGGTGGTCTGCCTGCTCGACGACAAGCCGGTGCTGGTGTTGGACGAATGGGCTGCAGATCAGGACCCCGATTTCCGTCGCATGTACTACCGGCAATTGCTGCCCGAGCTGCGGGCGGCCGGAAAGACCATCATCGCGGTGAGCCATGACGACCGGTATTTCGACGCCGCGGACGATCTTATCAGGCTCGAATATGGCAGATTGGTTCAATCGCAACTGGCGTTCTTTGATGCCTGGAAGAGGGAGATAGGTCTGTGCCGCAACCTGCAGGGCGATGGCTTTTTCAAGGTTCGCGACCCAAAAGAACAGAGCGAGTGCATGCCTGGTTGCCAATGCAGTAACGCTGTCCAACGGCGACCTGGCTGAGATTCTGTCCACCAGGGCAACGGATGGCCATACCCTCACCCCTGCCCTCGGACGTGAATCAGCTTGCTCCCATATTATCCCAGGGCGCCAGTAGCCTGTCCCAGTGCGATTGGTTGGGTGGTCACGTCGAACACCTCGTTCACCCACAGGTCAAACCTGGCCGAGCCAATTCCACTGGTGGTAAGTTTCCCATGACGAATAAGCCGCAGAAGCGCCTTCGAGTCGATCGGGTAGAACTTCAGCACCGGAAACCCGCGCAGATCCACCAGGACGTAGCGCTCAACGCTCTCGATGGAGTCGATCAGATCGTCCTGGGTGGCCTTCCTGCCAGACCCAATGAACTTCGACTTTTGAAACTTGATCCCGTTGGTATTGAAGCAGCGCACGCTGATATCGAAGCGGCCCATATTGCCGAGCGCGATGGCCCCATCCGAACCGGGATGGTTGGCATTGGCGTGCTTCTTATAGCCAAACAAACGCTCGCCCCAAATTTCCGCGAACCACGAAGTGATCCGGGGATCGCGAAACTTCTGGACAACGTCGTCGGGTGTCAGCTTCAGCGCGGCAGCGATTTCTTCAAGCGAAAACGCCGCCTCGACCACGGTTATTTTTTCTTTTTGCATGACGCGACCTCAGCCTCAAGGCGCGCGACCGCCGTTTCGGCATAGAGGCGGTCAAGTTCGATGCCAACGCCGGATAGACCCAGGCGTTCAGCAGCAACCAGCGTCGTTCCGGCCCCCAGGAACGGATCCAGCACAACGGCATTTTCTTTCCCGTGCATCTGGATGCATCGCAACGGCAGATCGACTGGGAACCCGGACGGGTGGTCGAATTTCTGGGAGCGCGATCTGACTGTTTTGTAGGGAATAAACCAGACATTCCCGCCACAACGGCGGTCCTGTTTATGACCCCATCGCGAGATATTGGATTTATCCTTGAACGGCACCCCTATGGCCAGCCGATCGATTTCATTGTCTCCGGACTTTGAAAAATGGAAGATCGATTCAAAGTTGTTATTCAGGAACCGCTTGCTGGATATCGGCTTGAAGTGACCAAACGTATCCGATCCGATGCTCACCGACTTTACCCAGATGATATGGTTTTGGAGCGTAAACGACTCATTGAAGGCACGGGCGACTTCAAGCGCGATCCACGGATCGACGCTGGTGCTGCCAACATTCAGAAAAAATGAGCCGTCCGGGCGCAAGACGCGGCTGATTTCCTTTCCTACGTTGGCCATCCACGCCAGATAATCGTCCTTCGGCATGCGGTCGTCATGAAAATTATACGCAACGCCAATGTTATAGGGCGGCGATGTCACACAGACGTCGATACTCGATGCGTCCAGCCGGCCGATCTCCGCCAGGCAATCGCCAAGGCTGATCTGCTGGTTGCCCCGCTCCCACCGCGTCGCCGCGGCCGGACGCCGGTTGCGCCGCTCGGCTTCCGCCCTCTGAAGCAATGGGAGTTCTCCGTACTCTGATCCGATTCGGAAGCGAGTCTAGAGAACAAAGCCAATCCGTACAAGCCCCAATGTGGTCACGCCTTGTCACCCGTCCGCCAGGAAGCGCCGCACCGCCGCGATCTGCCCGGCATCCATCAGCGCCGGCGCGTGCCCCGCCTCCGGCACCACCAGCGCCTGGGCGCCGGTCTCCTGCATGCGCGCCAGGGTGTCCGCCGTCAGCAGGTCGCTCGACCCGCCGCGGATCGCCAGCACCGGGATGCGGCTGACCGCCGGCCAAAGCGCCCACAGGTCCGCGTCGGCCGGCTCGGCCTCGCAGAACGGCACCGTGATCTTCGGGTCGTAGTGCAGCGTCAGCCGCCCGTCCGGCAGCGTCCGCGCCGAGTGGCGAGCCAGATGCGCCCATTGCGCGTCGGTCAGCGGGCCGAACGGGGCATGGACCTGCCGCAGGTGGCGCTCCAGGGCGGCGATATCGGCAAACCCGGGCAGCGCCGTCGCAGACAGGTAGCCACGGATGCGCGCGATCGCCGCTTTCGGGATGAACGGGCCGACATCGTTCAGCACCAGCCGGGTGATCGGCTGGCCCGGCATCGACGCCACGATCATGCCGACGATCCCGCCGAGCGAGGTGCCGACCCACATCACCTCCCGCCCGATCGCCGCGATCAGGTGCGTCAGGGGCGAGACGTAGCTGGGGGGCTGGTACAGCGCCGCGTCGGGCAGCCAGTCCGACGCGCCCCGCCCCGGCAGATCCGGACAGATCACGCGGAACCGGTCGGCCAGCCCCTGCGCAAGCAGATCGAAGTCCCGCCCGTTGCGGGTCAGCGCGTGCACGCAGATCAGCGGCGGCGCGGCGGGATCGCCCCACTCGACATACGCCATGCTGTGGAACGCGCCAGGCAGCGCGTAGCGGACCGACCCGGACCGAGGCGTCATCAGATCACCCCCTGCGCGCGAAGACCGGCCAGCGTGGCCGCATCGAACCCGAGCTGTTCGGACAGCACCTGGTCGGTGTGCTCGCCGAGCAGCGGTGGCGGAAGCCGGTAGTCGGCGGGCGTTTCCGATAGCTTCACCGGGTTGGCAACCACCTTCACGGTGGCGCCTGAGCCGTGCGCCATCTCCACCACCATGTTGCGCGCCACGACGTGCGGATCGGCGAACACCTCGGATAGCCGGTTGATCGGCCCGCAGCCGATCTTGAGCGCCTCCAGCCGCTCCACCCACCATGCCGTGCTGTGCTGCCGCATCACGGGCGCCAGCGTGTCGGTGACGAGTTGGCGGTGTTGCACGCGCGCCGCGTTGGTGGCGAAGCGCGGATCGGCGGGCAGATCGGCCAGCCCGAAACTTTCGCAGAACCGTTGGAACGTCGGGTCGTTGCCGATCGACAGCACGATGTGGCCGTCCTCGGTCGCAAACACCTGATACGGCACGATGTTCGGGTGCTGGTTGCCAAGCCGCACCGGGTTTTCCCCGGTTGCGAGGTAGTTCATGCCCTGGTTCGCCAGCCATGCCACGTGCGTGTCCAGCATGCCGATGTCGATCTGCTGCCCCTGCCCGGTCTGGTCCCGGTGGTGGAGAGCCGCCAGGATGCCGATGCAGCCATACAGCCCGGCAAACATGTCGGCGACCGGCACGCCCACCTTCTGCGGCAGGCCGTCCGCATCGCCGGTCAGGCTCATGATGCCGCCCATCGCCTGGATCAGGCCGTCATAGCCCGGCCGCGGCGCATACGGTCCGGTCTGGCCGAAGCCGGTGATCGAGCAGTAGATCAGCCGGGGAAACGACGCGTGAAGTTGCTCGTAGCCGAGCCCGTATTTCGCCAGTGTGCCGACCTTGAAGTTCTCCGCCAGCACGTCGCAGGAGGCGATCAGCCGGCGCGCGATCGCCTGCCCTTCCGGCCTGGCGATATCCAGCGTGACGGACCGCTTGTTGCGGTTCACGCCGACGAAATAGGCGCTTTCGCTCGTGCCCGGCATGGTGGGCGGAGCGAAACCGCGGGTGTCGTCGCCGGCGCCGGGGCGCTCGACCTTGATCACGTCGGCGCCGAGATCGGCCAGCATTTGGACGCAGGCGGGACCCGCCAGGACGCGCGTGAGGTCGAAGACGCGCAGGCCCTTCAGGGGACCGGTGGGTTCGCTCATCCGTCGCTCCATCGTGCGGGGGCTAGCTTGCCGGGCGGCTGCCGCCGGGTCCAGACCGGGGGCGTGGTTGCAGACCGCCGCCGGGCGGGTGACGCGCTACGCGCCGTACGTCCACGTTAATCGGTAAACGTCGAGCCGATCGTCATCGGCTGATGAATATGCCATGCCGTTACCGCCTTGCCCTAATGTGAGATACACGCCAAATTCTGTTCGCGTCTGGCGGATCAGCGACTGCCCGCCATGCTTGGTTCCCGTCGGAGAGAAATAGTGGCCAGGGCAAACGTGACACCGGAGGGGCGGATGGGCCTGCCCGCGGATGACCGGAAGCGGCACGGACTCGCCCAAGGCGGCGAGGTTCTCGTCGAGGACACGGACGACGCCATCGTGCTGCGCACCCTGGACCAGGTCGTCGCACGTGCGCAGGCAACAAGCCGCCGCATTGCCGAGGGCCAGCCGGGCGCCTCGGTCGATGACTTTCTGGCTGAACGACAGCGTGAAGCGGATGCCGAATGACACGGCCGGTGCTCGACGCCTCGGCCCTGGTCGCGTTGCTGTTGGGCGAACCCGGCGCAATAGATGCGATTCTAAACCCGCTCTCGAGCACTTCCGAGCGACCGGCTCACATTTCACAAAGTTATACAGATATAGCCCTTAATCATGGAGGGTGATGTTTGGCTTTCGAAGATCCTTGAGGTGTTAGAGGAATTCTCTTCTGAAGAATTCCAAAAAAGAATATGGCTTGGTGGATTGGGCCCAGAGGTGTCTTCTTCTGAAGAGGCATTGTGTAGGCTATTCGATGATCTTGGGTTTTCACGATTAATTGATTTCGAATGGCGACAGGCCGGCTTGAATGAATCGCAGGTGATGCCGCTCAGGGTATTTAGAGAAAGGCTTCTAGATTTCGATAGAGATATACCGGAGATCCCTAATCCTGCCGACGTTTTGAATCATTGGTCATGGAATGATGTCCGTGAATCCGCAGAAAACGCGGCCGAAACTTTGAGGCTACCCTCTGGGTGATACGCCGGCCGATGCCGCAAGGCTTTCACGCAACGGCTGATCCCGCGCCGCTTCGCCGCCTTGTCCACCCCGCGACAGTACT
>Ga0302187_10003398_pt1 | contig 12914 bp, 5 predicted proteins | sample II_Bog_E1_3_FD_202120 | JGI IMG/M metagenome (GOLD analysis project Ga0302187, IMG submission 202120) | Peat permafrost microbial communities from Stordalen Mire near Abisko, Sweden - II_Bog_E1_3 | ecosystem: Environmental > Terrestrial > Soil > Wetlands > Peat | place: Sweden: Abisko, Stordalen...
ACCGCGATGCCCGAAGTGTTGATCCCGAAGGCCGAATAGGCGTAGTAGAGATGAAACTTCCCATTGAAGAACGAGACGTCGGGAGCCCAAAGCTCTCTTGTCTTCGGACTCACCTCACGAATCCATTGAGGGATTTCGTCGAAAACCTTGCCGCAGTACTTCCAATCAGCCAGATTGGTTGAGCAGCGAATGGGGAATTGCCCTCCGCCGGGCGCCGCGCCAGTCGCGAAGACATAGTAGTTTCCGCCTTCGCGCGCGATCGAAGGATCATGTGTCATCGGATAGTCGCCTGAAAGCGTGAGAGGCGTGGGCGCCTGGCCAAAAACCGGCATGGCGATAAGCAAAACAAGAGCGGCAGAAAATGAATGAAGGACTCGCATGCGCACCTTTTTCTTTTGATCGCAGGAGCGGGCTGCTGCCTCGGCGGCAGCCCGCCTTCTGGTCAGGCCGGCAGCATCGCCGGCCCGGTTATTCGATATACGGCCAGCCATCGGAGGTAAAACCCAGGCGGTCAATGCCCAGCGTGGGCGTTCCGTTGTTGTTGCCGTCGTAGTAGTGGTAAACGATGGTGGGCAGTGACTTCGAACCGTCGCTTCCCGTGTCAGTAAAAACGCTTGCGCCGCCAGGCCCGTTAATGTTGCCGTGCGCGCTGATTAAAATCGTTCCGCCGCCTGAATTCAGATCGATACCGCCGCGATCGACAAACGGACCAGTCGGCGATGTCGAGCGGCCAACAATTTCGTGATAGTTACTCGAACTTCCCTGGCAGCACACGTCAATGGGCGCGAAGTAGTAGTAATACTGCGTGCCGTTGAAGACGTACGGATAAATGAAGGGACCCTCTTCTCCTGCGCTGCGATAGGCAATCTTGGTCCAGGTGCTGGTACTGCTTGAAACCGGGAAGCCGATTGTCGAACTTGAGGTTGCATTCGACGGATCCTGTAGTTGCAGCACGCGAATACCGTCAGACCATGAACCGTATACCAGCCACCAATTGCCTGAGGAGTCGATGAACGGCGAAGGGTCGATTGCATTCCAGGTTGTACCTGTGGCGAATCCCCATGGATTGGGCGAAGGAACCGCGCTTGTTGTATTGGTCCACGAAGTGACGACGTAACCCATGTCAGTCCACGGGCCGTTTGGTGTAGCACTGGTGGCGAGACCGATAACTGCTTCAGCACCCGCGGAAGGCTGGTAAGGAATTGCGTAGTACTGATAGTAGGTTCCGTTGGCGTAAAGTACGTCCGGTGCCCACACGTCAGTGTTCTTACCGCCATTGTCAGCGAGCGGTGTCTGCAGTCCGGTCCAGGAGGCAAAATCAGGGCCGACAATCGGGCAGTGGTTGTCGTCCGTAATCCAAAATCCGCCTTCAGTCTGCGTGCATGCGCCGTACGGCGTTGAAAGCGTGGTGTAAGTGAAGGTGCTCAGGTCAGTGGAATATGCGATGGTCTGATGGGTTCCATACAGCCAATACACATGCGTTGAAGGGTCTTGAAGCATAAAGGGATCGTGCACGTAAATGCCGGTTCCCGAGACACTCATCGGCGCCGGATATGCCGCGTTGCCTGTCGAAGTCAACTTCCACTCCTGGCAGGTGCAGCCGGGTCCCGACGCGCCGCGTGAACCTTGATCGATGGTGGCAGAAGAGCTGGTTCCAGAATTCGCATCTTCCAGATACAATCCGCTGTTTTCATTACGAACGAGGTAATTGCCATCGCCAAGCAGATAGAACTGCCAGAGATGATCGTTGGTTCCGTTGTCGGCGTAATCCAGCACTTGCGCGCCGGCCGACATTGACGCGTCGCTCACACCCATCACCTGATGAGTAAGCATGTTCTCAACGTTGTAAGAACTGTTGCCCATTGGAATGAAATGCCAGTCGATGTCTGTAGTGGTAGTCGTGGCAGATTCCTGCACAACGCTGGTTCCGGCCGTCTGGCTCTGGCCTGAGATGCCCAGTACCATGCTGCTGGCGGCGTTGGTGAGTGTGTATTGGTTGTTATCGCTCACTGTAGTCTGCGTGCCCATGTCGTAAGTTGTCCCACCGCCACCGCCGCCACCGCCCGATCCACCGCTCGAACCGGAGCCGCTTCCACAGCCGGCAACGCTAACGAGCGCCACAAATACAACACTGAGAGCCGCTGTGAATTGAAAGTGAAGCCTCATTTAGTAACTCCCGGCGTGGATAAAGGTAAGTGAATCTGTAGCGCCGCACACAAGTCTCTGCTGGCGTATGAAAGGCCATGTGGGCGTCCCCGGCTCGCCTGATGCGAGCCGGGGACTATGCAGCATCAATAGTCGATCTTTATGTGGAACTGGACGTTTCTCGGCCCCTCTTCCAATCCGCCGATCTGCCCGACGTTAAGAGTGGCAGAATTCAGGTTGGAGACAGGCCTGGTGAAGATGTGCCGATTGAACGCATCGAACATCTCACCTCTGAAGTCGACCTTGATTCTTTCGTTGATGGGAAAGACCTTCGAGATTCCGAAGTCTTCGTTGCTATACCCGAAGCCTCGAATGTCTGAGGAGTTGCGCGGCATGGTGCCAAAGCGCCATGGGTTGCCCTCGCCCGACGCGCCCACTCCGTTGGGATCGCGATTGGTAAAGAGGTTGGGATCGTAGAACGCGGCACAGTTAAAGTAGCCGGTCTCGCAGGCTGTCGCGTTTGAAGTTGAGTTGAAGAGCAGCGGGTTCTTGTACGCCGAGTTCTTCACCGGTTGACCGGCAACTTTGTCGAAGCGGACGCTGGAGTTTTTGCCCGGAATTCCGGTGGCGCCGAAAATGCTGATCGGCTGACCGCTCTCGTAGTGCTGAATGCCGCTGATGCTCCAGTTGCTGATGAGCATACTCACCGGCTTAGGCGTACCGGCAAGAAAGTGCTTGCCATTGCCGACAGGCAGCTCGTAGATGTAGCTGATCACAAAGTTGTTTGGAATGTCTTCGGCGCTTACCGCCTTTTCACCGCGCAGGTTTTCCGGGTCCTGCACAGCGCCACCGTTCTGCAGCGTGCTCCAATAAGGCTGAATCACGTCAGCATCAGTCAGTGTCTTTGAGAAGGTGTACGAGGCAAGAATGTTCAGGCCGTTATGGAAACGCTGTTCCAGTTTGGCTTCAAGCGCTTCGTAAGTCGACTGCCCGAGATTCTGCAGGTAGCTGTCCATGTTGATGTAGGTGATCTGCGGGAACGGGCGTAACGCCTGTGCCTCAGAGACGCCCCAGGCCCAGGTACAAGTGGGAGGGCCGGCCTGGCATGTGAAGTTGCTGTAGGGCTCCATCGGAGGGCCATTCCAGCCGGCTGGCCCGGGAGCAGCAGCCCACCAGTTCAACCAATCGCCAAGCGCCATATCCTCGTCGGGCATGTCGTTGGCAAAGTCGAGCATGGCATGCAAATGAGTCGCGTGATTCCCCAGATAACCGAGGGTCGCAAACAGGTGCGGCTTGATCTGGTACTGAGTTTCAAGCGCCCAGTTCTCCACCATGCCCGGGCGTCCATTGCCTTTTGACACGAAGTCCGCGGCTGTTTGTGTGCCATCAAGCTGGTTGGGGTTCAAATCGGGCGTGGTGCTCAGCGCTTGCAGGCCGCTGTCAAGCGGCACGCCATCGAGCGGATCGGGGCTGAAGAGATTGCCCTGCACCGTGAATCCTTGCACTGTACCCTGGCCGTAGTCGGCATAAACCAGCGGTCCATAATAGATTCCCGCACTGCCGCGAATCACGGCTTTGTGCTCAAGTGCATCGGGCTCCCACGCAAAGCCGGCGCGGGGTTCGAAGTCTTTCTTGTAGACCGAACCCCAGGTTTCATTCACGCTGCCGTTGCGACCCGCGCCCTTGCCGGCAAACACCAGCGCACCCAGAGCTTGCGGTAAAGTCCCCGCCTGGGTTGCCGCATCGGGCAATGTGGGATCCCAAATCGCAGTGTCGCCATCGGCTTCATGCCGCGGTGTGGTGTAGCTCCAGCGCAGCCCGAAGTTGACTGTCAGGTTTGGCTGCACCTTCCACGTATCGCCTGCAAACAGCGCCAAATTATGCTCGATCCAGCGTGGGGCGTGCAGATCGTTTAGGTTGATTGCCGATCCAGTCTCGCCAATCTCGAAGGCTGCGAAGGAGTTGCCGTCCTGGCCCCAGAAGTCTTCGTCAGAGGCCGTCTGGTTATCCCAGAATTGGAGACATCCCGCGTTGCCGCTGCACGTGCCGCCAATGCGGCTCACCCACGAATACTGGTGATATTGCCCCTCGCCGCCAAGTACAAAGCTGTGCGCGCCGCGCTGCCAGTGGAGGGTATCGTTGAGGGCAACAACGTTGTCGGTATCGGTTGAGTCTTCCTGCTGACCCAGGCTGCCGAAGGTATTGCCGTAGAACTCAAACACCGGGAAATCGTTGCTGAATCCGTTGGGAATGTTCAGCTTTTGATCCCAGTCTGTTCCCATCTGCGAGGCCTTTGACTTGTTGATATTGGCTGAGCGGTTGCCGCCAACGGTCAGCGAGTTGAACAGATTCGGCGTTATGATCCAGTCCCATCCGGCCCTCACTAGCTTGCCCAGTTGGTTGACTGTTCCACAGCAGGTTTGGATCGGCGGAGGCATGTTGGAGTTTCCGCCTGAATCAGTGTTCTCGCGCGAGCTCCAGAATCCCCACACTTTGTTCTTGGGACCGACGCTCTCGTCGATGCGGAAACTGTAGGCCGTGTTGGTGACCGTGCCCGGGCTGCGATAAGCGTAGTTGTACGAGCTGTTCCCGGACACTTCCTGCTGCGCCAGCGGCATCAGGTACGTGCTGATAATGTTCGTTGCAACTCCACTGGCGCGGCCAATGGGAATCTTATTAGTTGGAGCGCCGGTTGCGACGTACGTACCCGGTCCGCCAGTTACGGTCTGGCCGAAGCCGGCGTAGCGGCAGGGCACACTTGTGTTGTCGTATTGAGGATCGAAGATCTCACCCGCATACACGGCCTCGCCGCAAGGAGAAGTTCCCAGACTGCCACCGAGCAGTGACGAGAAATCGAAATACTGGCCATCCGCGCCCAATTCGGCGGGCGTCGGCAATTGACTGGTGATTGTGCCGCCGTAATTCTGCCGCCACTGTTCCCAATTAAAGAAGAAGAAGCTCTTGTTCCTGCCGTTATAGAGTCTTGGAATAAGAATCGGACCGCCCAAGTTGCCACCGTAGTCATTCTTGGTGTCGGCGGGGCGCTTGTATTGGGCTTGCGCAGCCGCCGTATTACCCTGCTGGGCGATGTATCCGTTGTCGAACCAGTTGTTGGCGTCGAGGCCCGCGTTCTTGAAGAACTCGTACACCGCGCCGTGGAAATCGTTGGTGCCACCCTTGGTGTTGTAGTTGGCCAGGCCGCCCGTGGTGTTGCCCTCATCAATAGGCAAACTGGCGATGCTGATGTGGAACTCGTTCACCGCGTCCACTGACGGCGACAGAATGTTGAAGCTGCCAGAACCATTCTCCTGGCGGTTGGTTGTAATGCCATCTATCAGAAAGTCGGTTCCCTCTTCCTGGCCGCCGTTGATCTTGATGGTGTCGGCTGCACCGGCAACGCCAGCGCCTACTACGCCCGGCACCAGAAGTTCCAGCGTCTCAAGCGAGCGCCAGCCGCCAACCGTGAGCGGAAGCCTGTCGACCTGTTCGGGTTGGATGGAGTCGTCAATAGTCGACGTGTCCAGTTCCAGCGTCTGATCGTTGGCCGTGACGCTCACGGTTTCATCCGTCGAGCCGACCGTCAGGGTGACATCGACAGTGGTTGCGGTTCCCACAGCAACAACCACGCCGCGGTTCACAGTCGATTTGAATCCTGGCACTGACACTGAAAGGTCGTAGCGCCCCGGCCGGACCAGCGGAAAGTCGTAACTGCCGGTGGACGAACTAACCGCGGAGAAAATTGTCCCCGTGTCGATGCCCCGCACAGTAATCGCCGCTCCCGGCATCACTTTGCCGGTCGGATCGAGTATCGTTCCGGTGATCGATCCGCTATCGAGCTGAGCCGAAGCCGGCGCCGCAAACCAGAAAATCGCGATCAACAGCGCCAGCCAGACTCCCAAAGGCGCAAAAGCCGGCATTTTCGCCCGGCTCCGCGCCACCGTCACGCACTCAGTGCTCACTGCAATCATCGTATCTCTCCTGAGTAAACGCTTACCGGAGTTCGCCTGCCGCCCCGGTTTTGTGCCGCATTTAACGCTTCTCCCGCTGCGTTACAACGCATATGCCCCAGGCGCCTGCGGCTGCCGCGCCTGATCTCGAGAAACTTTTACCCCGCTCCTCCCTCAATCGCGGCGCGGTCGGGATTTTCCACTGGAAGTTCCGTCCGTTTGCGCGCGATCTGGGAGGCGCGATCGTCATGTACTGCCCTGCTCTCGGCCCTCAAGCGCAGAAAATTCTGCATGGCTGCCTGAGCCTCGTCGATTTGATGAAGCCTGCGGTACACCTGCGCCAGCCTGAAATAAGCGCTGATGGCGCGGTCGTTCTTCGGATCGGCCGATATGGCCTGGTTGAATTCGCTTATCGCCTCAGTGGGCTGCTCAGTTGCTGCCAGTCCCACTCCGAGGTAATAATGCGCATCGTTGAGCGATGGGTCGCCGTGCAAGGCATCCCGCAAAAGACTCACGCCCTCCACCGGATTCTGGCTCAGCACCAGCAGGCTGCCCAGCTTGTACTTCGATGAAGTTGCATAAGGATCGATGGTCAGTTCATCGCGGTAGTCCGCAGTTGCTTTATCCAAATCACCCACCACCCAGTATTGATCTGCCAGTTCTTCGTGTAGCCCCGGCTGGTGGGGAGCAATCTTGACTGCCATCTCAAGCTCGGCGATGGCCTGCTGATTGCGGGTGGCCTGAGCGTAAGCCTCGGCCAGCACCTGGTGCACGCGCACTGAGTCGCGATTGAGTTGAAACATCGCTGCGTAAGACGCATTAGCCACCAGAAAATAAGCGCGTCCGCGGTGGTAAAGGATATCGACGTCGTGAGGATCGATAGCGTATGCCTTGTCGAGCGCCGCAATTGCTCCCTGTGGATTGTCTTCAGCCAGCCGGCATACTCCCAGCCACATGAATGCCTTGGCGTTGTGGGCATCGAGTACCGTTTCCCGTTCAAGGCGCGTCTCGGCGTCCTTGAACCGGTTCTCACGGTAGTCGATTAGACCAAGGAAGAGGTTGGCCCCAAGCAACCCCGATTTCAAAGTCAGCGCCCGAGCAAGTTCCGGCCGCGCATTGTTGAGTTGGCCGCTCTGGAAAAGCGCCAGTCCGAGGTTGAAGTGGGCTTCGGCTAAATCCGGCTGGAGATGGGCGACCGTAGAGTAGGCGGTCACCGCCCCGGCAAAGTCGCCGGAGGTCATCGCCTGAGTACCCTGCTGCATCGCATGCTGAATGAAGTCGCCAGCTGGATTCTGGGCCGAAGCACAAACCAGGCCACCCATGATCAGAACAGACGCGCAAACGCCTGCCGACATCCATCCGGTGCGATATGTTGTGTGCGGAAAGAGATGAAGAACTCCCTTGAATGCAGGACGGCGCCGCCCGCCCGTGTCGGGATTCGAAGCTGGAATTGGAGTCAGCAATCGGATCATGATGACAACTATGGGGTAGGTCGGCTTCGTCTGTGTATCACCAGCCGCATCCGAAAAGCCCCATTCCAAAAGCACACGAATCAGAACACCGGGTTTATTGCGATGTAAAGCGGTTAACGGATCAGGCGCACGTTACGAGCGATAAGTCATTTAAAAAGTGATGCTTAAAAAGTCGAACGATCAGCCCGTTACGAGCTGTTTTTGATCGCTAAACAACGTCCGACACAGAGTTAACGCGATGTTATAGTAGGGAACTGAGGAGAGGTCAGAGTGAGGAATGTCGCCAGCCGGTCCATCTTCGCTCGGTGAGCCGAGAGTGCTCGATCCAGAACAGATCAGCCTGGTCCGGGAGCACCTCGAAAAGATTCTGGCGAGTCATGTCTTCGCCGGGAGCAGGCGCACCCAGGACTTCCTCCGGCTGATTGTCGGCCACGCGCTCGATGGCGACGTTGATAACCTCAGGGAGCGGATGATCGGCGCCGAGATGTTCGGGCGCCCGGTAAGTTACGACACCGGAAGCGACTCTGTAGTCCGGGTCAGAGCGAGCGAAGTCCGCAAGAAGCTAGCGCAATACTATAGCGACACCACCAAAGAAAAATCTGAAGTCCGCTTCGAGTTGCCGAGCGGTTCCTACGTCCCGCGATTCCACTTCGAACTCCACGAAGAATCAGCCGCGATAGCCGCGTCTGCGCCGGACCTCTCGACAATGCCACAGGCCCAGCAGAGCATCTCCGCTACCGTCGCCGGGGGCCAGTCGCAATCGAAACGTTCACGGTTCAAGCAGCTGCTGACTCCTCGATTTGCAGCGGTCGCGGGCCTCGCCCTTTGTCTGATTATCCTCACCGGTTTTTGGGCGGCAAAAAGGTGGATGAACGGATCCAATTCCCCGAAAGGGATTCACTCCATTGCGATCCTGCCGCTCGAGAACCTGTCCGGTTCTCCCGATCAAAATTACTTTGCTGACGGCATGACAGAGGAACTGATCAACGACCTGGGGCAAGTGTCCACGCTACGCGTAATCTCTCTGACATCGTCAATGAGCTACAAGGGCACAAAGAAAACGCTGCCCGAGATTGCCCACGAGCTTTCAGTCGACGGTGTTGTTGAGGGCGGAGTTCTGCGTGAAGGCAACCAGGTGCGCGTTAGCGTCCAGCTCATCGATGCAAGAAACGATCGCCCCATCTGGGCTCACACTTATATTCGCGATCTTTCCGGCGTTTCTTCCTGGCAGGGCGAAGTGGCCCAAGCCATTGCCGACGAAGTCAGCAGTGACGTAACTCCGCAGCAGCAGGCGCAACTGACGCGTAAAAGTTCTGTCGACCCGGCGGCCCAGGACGACTATCTCCATGGAATCCTGTTGCGTGAGGCCGACAACTGCAAGGACGCCATCGCAGTTTTCAATCGTGCGTTAGCCAAGGACCCGTCCTACGCACAGGCACATTCTGCCCTGGCCAGTTGTTATGGCATGTTGGGCGAATCGGGGCGCATGCCGTATGAGCAGGCTTTTGGTCTGCAGAAGACTGAAGCTCTCAAAGCCATCGCGCTGGACGATTATCTGTCAGAAGCCCACGCCGAATTAGCTAATACTGCCATGACTCTTGACTGGGACTGGCCCGTTGCCGAGGCGGAATTTCACCGTGCGTTGTCGCTCAATCCCAATACCGCAACCAATCACGAAAAGTACGCGTTTTATCTGGTCCGCACCGGCCATCCCAATGAGGCTCTCGCAGAGATTCAGCGCAGCGTCGATCTCGATCCGGTTTCAGGCAGCACCTTTCACGCCGAAGGATTCGTCTATTATTTTTCGCACCAGTACGATCAGGCCCTCGATGTCGCCCGAACGGTGCGCGGTTTTAAGATCAATCTCTCTGACTGGAACCTTTTAACAGGCGCAAGCTACGCTGAGAAGAGGATGTACAGCGACGCCATCGCAGCCTTTCTGAAGTCGGGTAATGGCGCGTATTCTCTGGGCCATTTGGGGAATGCCTATGCCCGCGCGGGCCGCAGGCAAGCCGCGCAAAGACTGATATCTCAGCTTGAAGAAGATGTGCGCAAGCAAGGGGTGGGGCGGTACGAAATCGCGCTCGTATATGCCGGCTTGGGCGATAGTCGCGATGCATTCAAGTGGCTCGACGACGCTTATCGCTCGCACGACGTGGGGCTGGTCTATCTCAAGGTCGACCCCTGTCTCGATTCGCTGCGAGCAGACCCGCGATTCGAAGACCTGGTACGGCGTGTAGGTCTCGCGAAATAAAACATAGTCGCCTCCGAGACTCAGTCGGCGCAATCTACTCAACCGGCAACTCAAGCCAGATGCCAGGATGCTCAAATTGACTGGAGTGAATTGGCATTGGCTCAGGCCTGCCAATGCAACACTGCTTGACTCGACGGGTGCCTCCCATCGGCTCTACCCAGGCACTGCTTGACACGCGTCTTCGGAGATCAGGCGGGAAACCTACATGTCTTCCCCATCCAAGAATGGTGTAGTGTGACTTCTTCCCGACATCGGCGTTTCTGAGAGCCAATCCTTGAGGAAACGCAGCCCGACTCTGAGTCAATTAGTGCATTGATTGTTGTCGGATTAGGAGGCCATTTATCGCCACCTTGTGTTGCTTCACAACTTACAGCTACCCGTTCACAACCGCATCCGGTGGCCCCCGCATTGAGCGATCATCGCTCAACCCACATTGAAAGCAAAAGACGCGGAACACCTCCTGTTACTGAGGTGGCGCCGGTAACGCTGATCGTGCCTGCAGGTTGGATCGCCATTTCAGTTTGAAGAGTTCTTTGTCCCGATAGGCTTTCTGGAGAATGAAGAAAGCCTGTTTCTTTTCGCCTTGATGTGAGATCAGTCCCTTGAGGTTATAACCGTCCTCCACTCCGGGTAGCATCCGCCTTGGGGAACGAAAGTCTACTAGTATCCACGGGCTCATGCCACCCAATTGAGGGATTCGGTTCAACATGCCCAGTTGATGACGAAAAACATTCGCCTGGTATTCCTCTGTCCAACGTACAGTCTCCGCACCGTGCAAGCCGGCCTTTGCGTCTGCGCCAAATTCGCTGATGATGAGTGGCTTGTTAAAGGCGATGTGCCACACAGTGGTATCGGCATCCTGGGGCCGTTGTTCATACCATCCGATGTACTCGTTGGCGCCAATCACATCGAGAGCATCGCCCAGCGAGTCGTCAATGTATTTATCGTGGCCCTCGGTGCGAACTAACAATGCTGCTGTAACCAGGCGAGAGGAATCGAGAGCGCGAACATTGCCGGCGAGGGTTTTGAGGAATCGTGTTCGATCGGGGGTATTTGGTGTTTCGTTGGCGATGGACCAGAGAATAATCGATGCCTTGTCACGATCGCGGCGAATCTCCTCATCCAATTGTTGCTGCGCCTTCTTCAGGACCGCAGGGTCATCAAAATGTTCGGCCCAGTAGACCGGAATCTCCGACCAGACCATGATGCCCATGCGGTCAGTAGCGCGAGTCATCCGCTGGTCGTGAGGATAGTGGGCGAGCCGCACATAATTACAACCCAGTTCGTGCGCCCACCCAAGCAGCGTCTCGACGTCTTTGTCGTTGTTCGCGCGCCCCCCGCGGAAAGGCGCCTCCGCGTGAATGGAGACACCGCGCAGAAAAGCAGGCTTTCCGTTCAGCAGGATATGCTGGCCGTCTGTCTCGATAGTTCGGAAGCCGACTTCATCTTCAAGTTTGTCATCTCCCGCGGAGAGCGCGATGCGGTAGAGTTTGGGACTATCAGGAGACCACAGTTGCAAGCCATCTGCGGGAATCCGGATCAATCCTTTTCCACTGGAATCCAATTGCGCGGTTACCGATAGATTGGCCTGCGGGATGGCGACAGAGACGGTTGTTCCGTGGCTTGCATCCTGCACATGTATCCAGCCCTCAACCGCTGTGCGTTCATGATTGAGGTGAAGGTCGTAGTCGTCAATGAAGCTGCCGGGCACTTGCACCAGGGCTACATCTCGGGTGATGCCCCCATAGTTGAACCAATCAGTTGTTGTAGTAGGAACTCCGTCATCCTGCCTGGTTGCATCGACCGCAACCACGACGAAGTTCTTTCCGGCGTGCAACTGCCGGGTGGCTTCGCAGTCGAAGGCGGTAAAGCCGCCCTCGTGATCGCAGACATGTTGCCCGTTGATCCAGATTAGCGCTTTGTAGTTTGCCGCGCCGATATGCAAGAACGTTCTGGCGTGGGCTTTGGGCTGAAAGTCGAAATAGCGCTGATACCAGACCAGGCCTTCGTAGTAGAAAAGCTGGGCGCTTTGTGTATTCCAGTCTCCGGGTACTTTCAATGTGGGGGACTTTGCAAAATCGTATTCGACCAGGTGATCGCTTCCCGGCTCGGCGGCGCCGTTCAGGTAAAACCCATCCTCGCGCAATTCGTGGTGAAAAGTATACAGACCGGTCTTGTACGGATCGACGATGAAATGCCAGTCCCCGTTGAGGCTCACGCTCTGCCGATGATCCACATCGACCAAAACAGTTGAAGATGATTGGGCGTAAAGAAGAATTTGACCAATAAAGAGAAACGCAATTCCTATGCAGAGCTTGGCTTTCATCGAGTGTCCTTCGTGGGACTGGGCATTACCAAAAATAAAATGAGAACGGATGAAGGCACCCGTCCCCGCAATGGGAACCGAATGCAGGTTCACCTTAGATCCAAGGCTCAACTCAATCAGGATAAGTCGACATTGTTTGTCTCTGAGGTTGGCCAGGAATTGAATGTCATCCTCGGAATGCCGGCAGCTGAAACCGATCAAATCGGAGTATGTGGATCACCCTGACAAATTGGCTTCGGCTTCGTGTAGCGGAGATCGACGACGTGCCCTTCCCCCCATGATCACGATCGGAAGAGCACGTCGGTTTTTCACTCGTTTCGAGTTACGTTAGAAGTTCAAGCGTCCGCCCAATTGGATGATGCGCTGGGTGCCTGCCGCCGACGTGATCTTTCCGTAGTTGCCCGACGCGAGGCTTGCGGTTGGATTGTTGAGACTCACCCAGTTGAGGATATTGGTGGCCTCGCCGCGGAGCTGGAATACGATTCCACGCTCGAACTTAATGTTCCGGAAGAGCCCCATGTCCATATCTTTGAACCCGGGCCCATAGAGGCTGTTGCGGCGTACGTTGCCGTCTGCGCCACCCGGGCCAATGCCCCCAGTCACGCCGGGCCCGTTCGCTGTGTAGGCTGTCGTATCGAACCACTCGGTCAGCACGCCGTTGGTGGCGCAAACCCGGCAGCGGTGAGGGTCGAGCACCGGATTTTGGCCGGCAACCGCATCCGGGCGTTGATTGCCGGTGCTGTCAAAGCTCTTGTTGGACCCTGTGGTCA
>Ga0302187_10003401_pt1 | contig 12907 bp, 7 predicted proteins | sample II_Bog_E1_3_FD_202120 | JGI IMG/M metagenome (GOLD analysis project Ga0302187, IMG submission 202120) | Peat permafrost microbial communities from Stordalen Mire near Abisko, Sweden - II_Bog_E1_3 | ecosystem: Environmental > Terrestrial > Soil > Wetlands > Peat | place: Sweden: Abisko, Stordalen...
CGTATCGCGTGCAGGTTGCGACCACCATCGGCGCAGGCGATGGCTTCGCCTCCGGATTCCTCTATGCCTACACCCAGGGCAAATCGCTGACCGACTGCCTGCACTACGGCAACGCGGCTGCAGCCATCGTCGTCAGCCGCGTGCCCTGTTCGGAAGCCATGCCCACGCTTGCAGAGGTCGAAACAATGATCCGCGAACAGAAAGCGATTCCCGTCCCCGCATGAGCTTCTCGAGCAAAACCTTCTTTCCCGACGCACTCCTGCACGCGCTCATCGACGCGCGCGTGGAGCGACCGTCGCTCGCGCTCGATGCAGCGCAACGCCGCAAGCGCCGCGACAAGCTCACTCTTGATGGCCGGCTCAACATCATCGCTGCGGATCATCCCGCACGCTTCGTATCGAACGTCGGCGCAAACCCGTTGGGCATGGCCGACCGCCGCGACTACCTGGCTCGCATTCTCCGCGTGCTCGTGAGCGATGGCGTTGATGGTGTGATGGCGTCGATGGACATCCTCGAAGACCTGCTGCTTGTCGATGCCCTGCGCGCCGAACGCGACCTTGCACCGTTACTCGAAAACAAGGTGCTCATCGCCAGCCTTAACCGCGGTGGCCTTGCTGGAGCAGCATGGGAGTTGGACGATCCCATGACGGGTCCTTCCGCCGCGACCTGCGCGCAATGGAACCTCGATGGAGCAAAGACACTGCTGCGCGTCGACATCCACGAGCCCGCATCGCTCAAGACCATGACGGCTTGCGCTGAAGCCATCACCGCCTGCAATGCGCTGGACCTCCCCATGTTCCTCGAACCGCTTCCTGTCGCAAAGACCGAGAAGGGCTATCCCGTCACGAAGACCGGCGAAGCTGTAGCGCGGCTCGCGGGCGTCTCCAGCGCACTCGGAGATTCCAGCCGCAACCTCTGGCTGAAGCTTCCGTACACGGAAGACTTCGCCACGGTCGCGCGCTCGACCACGTTGCCCATCGTGCTGCTTGGAGGCGAATCCGCCGGCAATCCCAAGCCGTTCCTCGAGCAGCTACACACAGCCATGGATGCGGGCTACAACGTGCGTGGCGCTATGGTCGGCCGCAACGTGCTCTTCCCAGGCGATGGCGATCCCGGCATCATCGCGCGTGCCGCAAGCGCCATCATCCACGGCAAGCTCGATGCGCAAGCAGCCTTCGATGGCTTCGCAGCTCCGTTTGACGCGCCGGACACGCTCTATCCCGGAGGCACACGATGAGTACGCGACGCTTCACGATGGCGCAGGCCCTGGTGGCCTACCTGAAGAACCAATACGTCGAGCGCGACGGCCAGCAGCATCAGTTCTTCGCGGGCATGCTTGGCATCTTCGGGCACGGCAACGTCGCAGGCATCGCGCAGGCGTTGCAGGAGAACCCCGACTTCCGCTACTACCCCATCCGCAACGAGCAGTCCGGCGTTCATCTCGCAAGTGGCTTTGCGAAGGCCAGCAATCGCATGCGCGCATTCGCGTGCACGTCATCCATAGGCCCTGGCGCCACGAACATGATCACTGGTGCAGCACTCGCGACGATCAACCGCCTGCCTGTGCTGTTGCTGCCTGGCGACATCTTCGCGACGCGCAAGGTCGCGCCCGTACTGCAACAGCTTGAGTCGCCGTTTACGCAGGACATCAGCGTCAACGACTGCTTCAAGCCCGTAAGCCGGTATTGGGATCGCATCACGCGACCTGAACAGATCATCACCGCTCTGCCCGAAGCGATGCGCGTGCTGACCTCTCCTTCTGACTGTGGCGCAGTCACACTCTCACTGCCGCAGGACGTTCAGGCCGAGGCATACGACTATCCCGAGGAGATGTTCGAGCGACGCGTATGGATCATTCGCCGTGCCGAGCCAGACACCGTCTCGCTGCAGCGTGCGATTGAAGTGCTGCAGAGCGCAAAGCGCCCTCTCATCATCGCTGGCGGTGGCGTGCTGATGAGCGAAGCATCGCAGCAGCTCGCGGCGTTCGCTTCAGAGACCGGAATCCCCGTCTGCGAAACACAAGCAGGCAAAGGTTCGCTCGCGTGGGATCATCCGCAGAATCTCGGTGCCATTGGCGCAACAGGCACACTCGCCGCCAATCGCATCGCGGCGAACGCCGACGTCATCCTCGGCATCGGCACGCGCTACTCCGACTTCACCACTGCGTCGATGACCGCGTTCCAGAACCCTGACGTCCGCTTCATTAATCTCAACGTGGCGGAGTTTGATGCCTACAAGGTCTCTGCGCTCGCCCTCGTTGCAGATGCACGCGCGGGTCTGGAGCGCCTGGCTACAGGACTCGGCGACTTCAAGGTCGGACCGACATACGCCGCAGAGTATGCCGCACTCATCGCGGAATGGCTCAAGGAAGATGCCCGCTTGCTTTACATCGGGAGCGACGGCAAACCCGCTCAGAGCGCGGTGATCGGTGCTATCTGGGATGTTGCCGGGGATCGCGACATGATCGTCTCCGCAGCCGGAAGCCAGCCCGGAGATCTGCACAAGCTTTGGCGCGCACGCACACCCAACAGTTACCACATGGAGTACGGCTACTCCTGCATGGGCTATGAGCTTCCCGGTGGGATGGGTGCGCGACTCGCAGATCCAACGCGCGATGTCTTCGTCTGGGTCGGCGATGCTACCTATCTGATGATGCCGAGTGAGCTCGTCACCGCCGCGCAGGAAGGCATCAAGATCATCGTCGTGCTGGTGGACAACAAGGGCTTCGGCTCGATCGGAAGCCTTAGCCGCTCGCTGGGCATGGAAGGCTTCGGCACAACCGTGAAGACGCGCACCGTCAGCGGCGCACTCGATGGCGACAACTTTGTTGTTGACTATGCGGCTAACGCCCGCAGCCTCGGGGTCGATTCCGTGAAAGTCTCCACCATCACCGAATTCAAAGACGCATTGAAGGCAGCCAAAGCATCACCCAGGACGAGTGTCGTCGTCATCGAAACCGAAGGGACACGCGGCGTCCCAGGCTACGACTCATGGTGGGACGTTGCCGTACCCGAGGTCTCCACCATGCCCGGGGTGCAGCAGGCCCGCGCAAACTACGAAATCGCCCGCAAGCGCGAGCGCTACTTCTTCAACAACAGCAACCATTGATCACCGCTGGAGGCGAGAGAAAACCGATGAAGCCGTTCCTGATCGGCAACGCTCCCTGCTCGTGGGGCATGCTGGAATTCGAAGAGGCAAAGAGCGCCGAGCCCATTGGCTATCAGCAGATGCTCGATGAGCTCGCCGCCTGTGGATACACGGGGACTGAACTTGGCGACTGGAACTTCATGCCGTCGGATCCAGCCGCCCTTCGCATAGAGCTCGCGAAGCGTGAACTCACCATGCTGGGCGCATTCGTCCCTGTCGCGTTGAAGGACGAGAGCGCGCACGAACACGGGATCGCCAACGCCGTAAAGACGGCGAAGCTGTTGGCAGCAGTCGCCACAGCGCCAGCCCCGTATCTTGTCCTCGCAGACAACAACGGAACGATCCCAGAGAGATCGGATATTGCAGGGCGGGTCTCAGCCGGCAACTCGCTTACGGACGATCAATGGACGACCTTCGCACTCGGTGCGGAGCGCGTGGCGAAGGCAGTGTTAGAAGAGACAGGCCTGCGAACCGTATTCCATCATCACTGCGCCGGTTACGTCGAGACGCCGTCCGAGATCGCCACGCTCCTGGAACGAACCGATCCCAATCTCCTCGGCCTCGTCTTTGATACCGGCCACTTCGTCTTCGGTGCTGGAGAGCAAGGTGCGGATATGATCTCCTTCCTCGATCGCTTCGCCGATCGCATCTGGTACGTCCACGCCAAAGACTGCTCCGCTTCCATTGCCGCACGCTCCCGCAGTGAGCAATGGGACTACTTCGCTTCTCTCCAGCACGGTGTCTTCTGCGAGCTGGGCAAAGGCACCGTGGACTTTGACGCTCTGCTCCGCTGGCTCCGTAGCCGCGCTTACTCCGACTACATCATCGTTGAGCAGGACGTGCTCCCCGGCATGGGCGCACCGAAGGATAGTGCGGAGCGCAATCTGAATTTTCTGCGCGGAGTCGAATCCGCACTCGCATAGATGTTGGGGTAACACAACGTGAAAGGCATCGGTCCCTTTTGAAGCAAGACCCTCTACGTATCGGAATTATCGGCGCCGGCCGCATTGGTCGCGTGCATGCCGAATCCATTGCCTTTCGGCTACCACAGGCAAGGGCTATCGCCATCACGGACGCAAATCGCGCCTCTGCTGAAGAGGTCGCGGCCCTCTACGGGATCCCGACCGTCGCAGCCTCAAGCGCTGAGCTGCTCGCCAATCCTGACATTGACGCCGTGCTCATCTGCTCCTCCACAGATACCCATGCGCAGCTCATCGTCGACGCTGCCTCAGCGGGCAAGCATATCTTCTGCGAGAAGCCGATTGCGCTCGAGCTGAACGATATCGACCGCGCTCTTGCTGCGGTAGAGAAGGCTGGCGTGAAGCTGCAGATCGGCTTCAACCGCCGCTTCGATGCCAACTTCGCGCGTGTGCAAGCAGCCGTGGCCAGTGGAGAGATCGGTACCCCGAGCCTCATGCACATCATCAGCCGCGACCCTGCCCCACCGCCGATCGAGTACGTGAAGGTCTCAGGCGGCATGTTCCGCGATATGACCATCCACGACTTCGACATGGCGCGCTTCCTCATCGGCGACGAAGTGGAGAGCATCTATGCCGCGGGAAGCGTACGCGTCGATCCAGCCATCGGTGAGGCTGGAGACATCGACACGGCGTTGCTTGTGCTTCACTTCCGCAACGGGGTCATCGGCACAATCGACAATAGCCGCAAGGCTGTCTACGGCTATGACCAGCGTGTTGAGGTGCTCGGCTCCGCAGGCAAGATCGCTGCGGAGAACTGCTATCCGAACCAGGCTGTCGTGAGTTCCGCCACCAACGTCTATCGCGATCTGCCGCTGAACTTCTTCATGGATCGCTACGCCGCGAGCTTCACCAGTGAACTTAGCAGCTTCGTGCAGGCCATTCAGGAAGATACCCCCACGCCCGTCAACGGTCACGATGGCCGCATGCCGGTCGTCATGGCGATGGCTGCGCGGCGCTCACTTGCCGAGGGGCGGCCGGTGAAGTTGAGCGAGGTCGCTGCGATCTAGTTGATCTCCACGGAAATGAAGGAGCGGCAGAGCGGCTCGTCGCCGCACTGCCGCTTTGCCGTTTAGACGTTGATGCCCGCTGCATCGAGGCACTTCTTCATGCCTTCCCAGCTTCGGATCGTGGAAGACTCAGGCGACTTGCCATCCTTCCAATGCGTCTCAAGGTTCGTCGCATTCTTGTACCCCACGGCCTTGAGCGCCTTGAACTGTGCCGTCCAGTCGATGTAGCCAACATCCACCGGTGCCCATTGCATCTTGCCATTGGCGTCCTTCTGGGCATTCTTCACATGGCAGTGATGGATGCGATCCTTTGGAATGGCGTCCCAGCCGCCGGGGAACGCATCCAACTCACCACGCATCACCGCATTGCCCGGATCCCAGTTCAGCGCCAGATGCTTCGAGGGCACACCGGCGAGCGTAGCCGCGGCCTCGCGACCCGTCGCTGTGTTGCAGGCAAACTCGTTCTCCAACACCAGCATGATCCCCTGTTTGCCGGACTTTTCGGCGGCCTCTTTCAGCACATCGTTGATGGCCGCACGAAACGGCTTCTGATCATCGAGGCGCCAGAAGTCGAAGCAACGCACCTTGTCCGTACCAAACTGTTTCGCGAGCGAGATGGACCGCTCCAGGACTTCATCCTGCTGCTTGAAGTTCTTCTCGTCGGCACCATGCAGATCCTCCTTGGAGGAGTATTGCGAGTGCGGCGCACCGGGAAAGTTCACCTTGTAGAGTGGGCTTCCAATGTCCGTGACGGTGAGTTCATACTTCGCGAGGATCTTCTTCGCTTGGGCAATCTCAGCATCCGTTGAGGACTGCAGATTCTTGCCCCACATCTCGCGCAACTCCACGAAATGCAATCCGAACTGCTTCGCAATGACATAGCAGGCGTGGTCGAAGTCCTGCGAGATCTCATCCGAAATCACTCCTACGTGGAACGGTGCCGTGGCTGCCCACATTCGCAGCGGCATCGCCCATGCTGCCGCTGTCCCCATCATTGCTCCCGCGAACTGTCGCCGGTTTAGAGCCATCTGTCCACACTTCCCTTCGGTGTTGCTTACGTGGTGAAGCCGAGGACGCGTCTGCATCCTCGGCGTGAAAGCGAAGCCCGGTCAGCGTCCGCTGCCCGGGCTCGCCCGTTGGTATCAGATTAGAACGTAAGTTTGACACCGGCCTGAAGGACACGAGGGCCACCGACGCCGTTGACGTTGCCAACACCGCTAGCCACGATCGACGTGACCTTGCCGAAGTTGCTCGAGGTGAGAGCGGAGGTTGGATTTGCGAATGCTGGTGTGTTCGTCAGGTTGAACGCATCCACACGGGCCTCAAGTTTGAAGTTCTCGTGAATCGGGAACGTCTTGAACAGCGAGAGGTTATCAGAGAAGTAGGCGGGTCCGCGGAACTGATTGCGGCCCGTGTTGCCCAACGCACATGCATTTGGGTTCGATGAGGAATACGGTGTGCAAGCCGTTGGATTTGCGAATGTTGCAGGATTGAACCACGTCGGCGAGGTCGTGTTGATCACGCTCGTCACAGAGTGTTGCACCGAGTAGGCCCCGGTCAGATTGCCCGTCTGCGTGGTGCCGGACGTCGAGCTGGAGGTAGAAACGGTGAAAGGCAAGCCCGAAACCGCTTGAATCACCGCCGACACTCGCCAGCCGCCGAGAGCGAACATCGCTGCCCCGTGGTTGAAATATTTGTGCCCCACACCACCCGGCAGTTCGTAGGTCACCGTCTGCGAATAATTGTTCGTACGGTCGAAGTCCAGCACGGTGTAGTTCCGCGAGACCGGGCCGGCATAGAACAGCAAACCGCCGTCCTGAGCGCTGGTGACATACCCCTGCGCCTTACCAAGGGTGTAGGCCGAAGTGAAGGCGAGACCACCGCTAAACCGCTTTACCAGCTGGACCTGCAGGGACTCGTAGTTGGTCGAGTTCCCAACGAAGTACTGGGTTACTGCGGCGGTCTTGCCGAAGGTAAGATTCAACGGATCATACGCTGCGCTCTGTCCGTAGATCGATGGCAGGTTGATGTTCTGCGCCATGCTGATGCGGGTGCCGTGGTTTGCGACATACGCGACCTGCAGGGACATGTCATGCGGAAGCGCCTGTTGCACCACCGCGTTCCAGCTGCTGACGTTCGGGTTCCTGAAGTTGAGCGGGATATAAAGGTTCGCGAGGCCGAGCGTACCGTTGCCAGCCGTCTCGACCAGCGTGCCATTCGACGGGAAGCTGACCGTGGGAGTGACCGGCAGGCCGGTGACGAAGTTGACTACACCCCCAGCCGGGTTCAGGGCTTGCCCATAAGTCGGCGTGATCGTGTAGTACGTGCTGGTCTTGATGGGGTAGTTGTAGGCGTAGGTGTTGTCGACGAACGGCACATAGCTGATGCCGTAGCCTCCGCGGACGACGAGCTTCGGCGTAATGCGATAGGCGAGACCAATGCGGGGAGCGAAGTTCTTGTAGTTGCTCTGCATCCCAAGGTTCGACGGGTTGCCGTCAAGACCTGCCAGCACCAATGCATTTGTGGACGGGAGATAGTTGACGAAGCCGCCGGCCTTGCGCGGGGTTGCAGGAGGATAGATCTCCCAACGCAGGCCAAAGTCGAGGGTGAGCTTCGAAGTAGCCTGCCACTTGTCCGACGCGAAGAAGAAGAGCCACGTCTGACGATAGGCAGGGAACGTGCTGTTGGTGTCCTGACCTACCTGGTTGGGCACGTCGAACAGGACGCTCGCGATGTCGTTGGCAGCGCCGGTCGGGCCGCCGTTGAAGGAAGCGGCTCCCGGAGCGGAGGTCGCGTTTTCGTTGAAGTAGAACTGACCCGCAGCGGCGTTGTTGTTGCCCTGCAAGAGATCATCACGGACGCGGCGCACATCGACACCCCCCTTGATGGTGTGATTGCCGATGATCTTGGTCCAGTTGTTCGCCGTGTCGATGTTCGACTCGGCGCGCAGCCATGGGAGCGAAGCGGAGTATCCGATGAGGGGTGAAGCAAAGTTGTTGACCGCGAAGGCGACCTGGCCGCTCGTGGTGGCGTTGTTATTCGTACCGTTGGGACCGTTGCCAGGGATACCCAGCGTGCGGGCATCGTTAGCGCCGTAATCACTCTGCGTCGCAGAGTTACGCAGATGAGCCACGCCGAATCGGACCTCGGTAAGCAGCGTTGGGGAGAACGTGTGATCGTAGTTCGCTCCGGTGCTGTACGCAGTGGCTGTTCCGGTAGCTTCAAAGCCGCCGCCAGCCGGACCGCCCAGGAAGTTGCCGAAGGCCGGCGCCTGGAAGGTGTTGATGTGCTGCCAGCTCATACGACCGCTGAGGTGATCGTGCGGGGACATGTTGTAGTCACCCTTGACGTCGTAGCTCCAAATGTCCTTGTGGAAAGGCAGATTTGCTGCAAAGTTATTCGCTGTCGAGCCTGCGATATAGCTTGCCGAGTTCAAGTTCGTCTTGGCGTTCCGAGCAATCGCGTCGATCTGCTGCAAAACTTTGAGACCGATCGGACTGATCCCGGCGTTCGTCAGCGGAATCTGGTTGTTCGTAAATGCGGTGCGTCCCACAGCGCAATTGGCTGGTGTCGGTCCACCCTGGCAGTCAGCGGTATCGCCAGTGTTGGGATCGTAGATCTGGCCCTTCAGAAGAGAAAGATCAATCGCATTGTTGACAACGTTGTAGTACGGAATCGTACCCGTGAAATTCGTCTCCTCGTGGTCGGAGACGCGGAGAACATCTCCAAAGAGGAAGAGCTTGTTCTTCAGGACCGGGCCGCCGAAAGACCCGCCGGTGTAGTTGTAGACAAGTCGGCCATTCGGCCCAGTGGCGAAGAATGGGCGAGCGTTGACGCCGTTGTTCTCCATCTGCTGGAAGGCTGAGCCGTGAAACTGATTGGTGCCCGACTTCAGCGTAACGTTGACGACCGTACCGACGGCGCGGCCAAACTCGGCCTCGAAGTTGTTGGTTGTGATGTCCACGTTCTGAATGGCGGCAGCCGGTGGAACAAGGATGATGTGAATGCCGGTGCGCTGGTCATCGTCAATGCCCTCAATCTGGTAGAGGTTCACGTAAGACGACTGGCCGTTCGCGTTGGTCGAGAGGTCGTTGTTCGCGTTGAAGAACTGCGAGTTGTTGAAGACCACCGGAGCCATGCCCGGGACGGTGTTCAACAGCGATTGAAAGCTGTTCCCGCTCGAAAGCGGGAGATCCGCAATCTGCTTGGCCTCAATCACGGCGGAGATATCGGCGCGATCCGTCTGGAGCTGGGGAGGCGCTTCGGTCACCGTAACGGTTTCGGTCACGCTGCCCGTCACCATGCTCACGTCCACTCGGACGGTGACGTTGGTGTCCACCGTGATATTCTCGCGGGTCTCTTTCTTGAAGCCATTGGCGACGATGGTCACTGAGTAGACGCCCGAGGGCAGGGTCGGCTGGGTGAAGTTGCCGCTGTCGTTCGTGATCGTCTCGTAGACGGTGTCTTGTCCCACTCGGGTCACGGAGATCTTTGCGTTGCCAATGGCTGCCCCGGTGGGGTCAGTCACAGTGCCAACGATGGTGCCGCTAACGGCCTGCGCCAACATCCTCGTTGGAACCGCGAAAAGAACGATAGCGAGGACGAAACCTGCTATTTTGCCAAGCACGTGCATGAAGCCTCCAATGTGCAATAACCAGTTCGCCTGAATTCGTTTGCAGCTGCAACAAATCTGTCAGACGGGTCCGGGCAAACGACGTCCTCCCAGACCTTTTGAAATCGGCGAGCACAGTAGCAAAGCAAATTTATGAGTGTCAAGGCATTTAGTGTGAAGATCGAATCTGTCGCACTCCGCCAACAGGAAAGGGCACCGGGAAGCTCCTTTCGGAGGCGACCCAATGCCCTGCTTTGCCTGTGTCGAACTGCGAAATAGCCGCTAAACGTGCGGAGCCCAGCCCTTCTCGTACTCTCGTCCCCACCCCTTCATGGCTTCGGCGTCGTTGAGAATTTTTCCGTCCGTCGCATCGAGGTGAAGCTCTCGTCCAACCTCCCACGCGATGTTTGACAGCTGCAGCATCGTCACCGCAACGTAGCCGATGCTTACCGGAGCGTGCAGTGCCTCTCCGGTGCGGATCCCCGCAATGAGATTCGCAAAGTGTAGGTCCGTCATCGAGTCAGCGCCAATCGTGTCCTGCGACGACGTCTTGTCCTTCTTCGAGACAAACTCGCTCATCTTCTTGCCATTGAGATCATAGATCTCGTATCCATCGCGATCGACGACGACGGTCCCCTCGGTTCCCATAATGGCGGAGCCGCGGTCACGGCCATAGATCTTCATCCCCTGGCAGCACTTGCACTCCCAGTCGATCATCTTGTCGTCATAGGCGAAGTTCGTGACAAGGGTGTCATAGAACTGCCAGTCGTCCTTGAAGTGGTAGCGCCCGCCACTGGCCGTCACCTTCTTGGGGAAGTCGACGCCCAGTGCCCAGCGGCAGACATCAACCTCATGCGTACCGTTATTCAGCGTCTCGCCTGTGCCCCAGGTACGGAACCAGTGCCAGTTGTAGGGCTGAACGTTGTCCTTGTACTGCTGGCGCGGTGCAGGGCCCTGCCAGAGGTCCCAGTCGAGCGTAGCCGGCACCGGAGCGGGCTTGCCATAGCCAATCGACTTGCGCACGTTGCTGTACCAGGCCTTGGCGTAATAGGCCCGGCCAATGGAGCCACCATGAATCTTCTCGACAATCTCCATGGTGTGCGGAGAGGAGCGCTGCTGCGAACCCTGCTGCACCAGCTTGCCAGTCTTCTTCTGTGCCGCGACCAGCATGGCGCCTTCAGCCGGGTTGTGGCTACAGGGCTTTTCGACGTAGACATGCTTCCCTGCCTGGACGCCCGCGATCGCCATCGGAGCGTGCCAGTGGTCCGGAGTAGCGATGGTGATCGCGTCCACATCCTTGTTCGCCAGGATCTTGCGGAAGTCCTTTTCGGTCTTCGGAGCATAACCGAGGTTCTTCTCCGTCGCTCCGGCGTACTTTGCGAGGATGTTGCTTTCCACGTCGCAGACGTACGCTATGCGCGAGTGGGCCTGGTTTGCCTTGAGCGCCGAGAGATGCGCATAGGCCCGACCGTTGAGGCCGATGACCGCGAAGTTCACCCGCTCGTTACTTCCCATGATCTGCCCATAGCTGCGAGCTGAGGTGCCAAGAGCCGCCCCGGCTGTACCCGCTGCCATCGTCTGCAGAAAACTCCGCCGACTCACCATCACTGCCTCCTTTGTTGCATCTCGATATTAATTCCCACCAACACCTCGCCCCCGGTCGACAATGTTCCGTAATCAACGTGGGAGATCGGCACGCTTCGATCCGCGACGGCATTCTACACAGCGGGCTACAGGACAAGCGAGCGGATCATCGCAGACGCTGATAGGATGGCGCGGATAGCCATGACAACCTTCTCTCCCTTGCCGCGCTGGATCGCCCTCGTCGCCCTCGCCATGCTGCCCGCTGGTATCTCCAGTACCGCCCTTGCGCAGAAGGACGGTGCCGTCGTCGTCGATGCAGGCTGGCGACTCCAGGATGCGGCCAAGGTCGCATCCGATGGCCAAACGATCTCCCGCGCAGCCTTCGACGCCAGCTCGTGGCATGCGGCGATCGTACCCGGGACAGTGCTGGCCAACCTTGTCCGTGATGGAGTCTACCCGGAGCCACTGTACGGCGAGAACAACCGGCCCAACATCATCCCGGAGTCGCTCGCACGCACGTCATGGTGGTACCGGACGACCGTGCGGGTTCCCTCCAGCTACGCCCAGCGGCGCGTATGGCTGAACTTTGACGGCATCAACTACAGCTCGCAGATCTGGGTGAACGGCAAGCAGGTCGGAACGACACTCGGTGCCTTCAGCCGCGGACAGTTCGATGTCACCGACCTCGTGCGGCCGGGCGTGATCGCAACGGTCGCTGTGCTCGTAGCCCCCGAGCCTCACCCTGGCGACCCCATCGAGCACACGGTCGCCAACGGCGTGGGCAAGAACGGCGGCATTACGGCCAGCGATGGCGCAACCTTCCTCGCTACCATCGGCTGGGACTGGATCCCCGGCATCCGTGATCGCGATAGCGGGATCTGGCAGAAGGTCACGCTCTCATCCACCGGTCCAGTCAGGATCGAAGACCCGCTCGTGACCACCGACCTCCCGCTCCCCCGCACGGACAGCGCGGAGATCGCCATCAAGGCCACGCTGCGCAATATCTCTCATGCGGCCCAATCCGGCGTGCTACAGGGCACGTTTGAAGGTGCACACTTCTCGTTGCCGGTAATGATCGCCGCAGACTCCACGAAGACTATCTCCCTGACCCATGTCCAGGTACAAGCGCTGCATGTAGCGAATCCCCGGCTGTGGTGGCCGAACGGCTATGGCCCGCAGAATATGTATCACCTGCACCTCATCTTCCGGGCGAACGGCGCAGCTTCCGACCAGACGACGGTCCCGTTTGGCATCCGCAAGATCACCTACAGCGTGCCCGATGCTCCCAACCTCACCATCGCCGTGAACGGTGTTCGCGTATTCATCAGGGGCGGAGACTGGGGCTTCGACGAGGCTTTGAAGCGCGATACGCGGGCGCGGCTCGACGCCAAGATCCACATGCATGCACTCGCGCATATGAACATGATCCGCAACTGGGTGGGACAAAGCACGAGCGAGGACTTCTACGAGCTGTGCGATCAGTACGGCATCCTCCTGTGGGACGAGTTCTTTCAGCCCAACCCCAGCGACGGCCCAAATCCCGATGACGTCGACTCGTACCTCGCCAATGTACGGGA
>Ga0302187_10003422_pt1 | contig 12872 bp, 10 predicted proteins | sample II_Bog_E1_3_FD_202120 | JGI IMG/M metagenome (GOLD analysis project Ga0302187, IMG submission 202120) | Peat permafrost microbial communities from Stordalen Mire near Abisko, Sweden - II_Bog_E1_3 | ecosystem: Environmental > Terrestrial > Soil > Wetlands > Peat | place: Sweden: Abisko...
CACCCAGAACCCCGTCGACTTCGAAGGCACCTACCCGTTGCCCGAGGCACAGTTGGACCGATTCCTCCTCAAGATCCGCGTAGCCTACCCCTCCGAGCAGGAAGAAATGCAGATTCTCGAGCGCCACCATGCCGGCTCCGGCGCAGGCTTGCTTCAGGACGCCGCCATCGCGCCCATCCCTCCAGACCTGCTCGCCGCCGCCCGCGCCGAAGTCCGCTCCATCCGCATCGAGCCCGAGCTCTACACCTACATCCTCGCCATCGCCCGCCGCACCCGCGAGTGGCCCACCCTGCTCCTCGGTGCCAGCCCCCGCGCCGCCATCAGCCTCATGCGCGTAGCCCAGGCCACCGCCGCCTTTGACGGCCGCGACTACCTCGTTCCCGACGACGTCAAGCGCGCCGTCCAGCCCGTTCTGCGTCACCGCATCATGCTCAAGCCCGAAGCTGAACTCGAAGGCTTCGACGCCGACCGCGTCCTGACCGACGTAATCGCAGCCGTGCCGGTACCAAGAAAGTGATCTATAAGACAATAGCGATGCTCCGAACGTAATCCCGCTGGAGTTCAACTTGACAGTCGCTGAGATATTCCAGATCGCACATCTTGACCCCGCTGGCCCGCTACCATTCGGCGAGAGCAACACCGAGGACCCGCCCGAGACAATGCCGGGCGTCTATGTGGTTGCGCGTGTGTGCAACCCCGCGGAGGACTGCAACCCATGCGAACTTCCTGTCAGCGTCCCGCCAGGAATCGAGATTGATCTTGAATATGAGCGCGGACGTTGGCTTCCCTGCGAACCCATAGTCTACGTTGGGAAATCTGATCGGTCGATACGGAAGCGCGTTGCAGAATTTCGCCGTCAGCAATGCGGACAGGTGGGGTCCCATCATGGTGGTCAAATCATAAAGCTGCTGAATTGCAATCTCTGGGTCTATTGGGCTCCGGCAAACATTCCTCTCAAAGCCGAATTTGACATGCTCTGTGGCTTCAACCGGAGCGCGCGTCAATTACCGATCGGAAACCAGTATCCAGGGGGAAACAAAAAGCGAATTCGAGTTTCCAGTTGACGGGGCGCACGTACAGGACAAGCCCTTGTGATGAATCTAGAAAAGGTAGTATAAAGGTGGTATGAAAGAGAAGACATCCATCACACTTTCATCCGACTTGCTGGCAGATGTGGATAGATCAGCGGGTGCCGCTAGATCCCGTTCCGCCTTCATTGAAGAAGTCCTTCGCGAATATTTCAAAGAGAAAATTCGCCGCGCCATCCACGAACGCGACGTTCAGATCCTCAACGCTAACGCGGATTACTTCAATCGCGAGATGGAAGACGTGCTTCGCTATCAGGCGCCCATCGACTATTCCGGGACAGAATGAGGCTCTATGCGCCGAGGCGAGCTCTACCGCGTGCATCAGCCGCCGGGAGATACAAAGGAATATCGGACATTTGCCATTGCAAGTCGCCAATCCGCAATCGATTCGCGATTTTCAACTGTAATCTGCGCACCGGTCTTCACGAATGGGCACGGTGCTTCGACTCAAGTCGGCATTGGGATAGACGAAGGCATGAAACATGGCTGCTGGATATGGTGTGACGGGCTGACGAGCATTCCAAAATCGGTGCTCACGCAATACGTCGGATCTCTTTCCGGGCCCAAACTGACCGAGTTCAATAGGGCTCTGGCATTTGCAATCGATCTGATGTGAGTCCCCAATGATCTCCCCCTCCCTCCATCCCGACCCCATCACCGCCCCCTGCCAGCCCCGCCGCCGCTGGGCCTTCGGCCTCACGCCCCGCACAATCTGGCTCCTCATCGCCGGCTTCGCGCTGCTGGTGCCCGGCTTCTGGGATGGCCGCCTCGCCTACTCCATGCTCGCCTGGGATGCCCTCGTTCTCGCCGCCGCCTTCCTGGATGGCCGCCGCCTGCCTCGCGCCGCCCAACTCACCGCCCGCCGCACCTGGTCCAACGCCCCCGCCCTCGATTCCGAAACCGAAATCGAGCTCACCATCGAAAACTACGGCACCCTCATCGTCGAGTGCCGTCTCGTCGACGATCTTCCTCCCGCCCTCGTCGCCGAGCCCGCCACCCACCGCCTCACCGCCTTCCCGCGTGTGCCCGCTTCCATCAGGTACAGAATCGCTCCCTCCGAGCGCGGCGACTGCGAAACCGGCTGGCTCTACGTCCGCTACCGTTCTCCCCTCGGCCTCGCCGAACGCTGGGCCCGCGCCCCCCTCACTCAGACAGTCCGCGTCTACCCCGCCCTGCGCACCGGCGAAGAGCAGCAGATCTTCCTCGCCCGTAGCCGCCAGATCGACCTTCAACTCCGCCAAGTCCGCCAGCGTGGCCTGGGCCGCGACTTCGAGAGCCTGCGCGAATACCGTGAGGGCGACGACCTCCGCGACCTCTGCTGGACCGCCACCGCCCGCCGCGGCAGCCCCATCACCCGCCAGTATCAAACCGAGCGCAGCCAGCCCGTCTGGATCGTCCTCGACTGCGGCCGCCTCATGCGCTCCCGCGTCGCAACAGCTACGGAGGGAGCCGGGGGTTTCAACCCCCGGAAAAACCCATCTGAAGGAATATGGGCTTCAGCCCCGGAGAAACCCGCACCCGGCTCCAAAGTCCACTCCAAGCTCGATCACGCCTGCACCACCGCCGTCGCCCTGGCTCAGCTCGCACTCTACTCCGGCGACCGCGTCGGCCTGCTCGCTTATGGCGCGGGCCTCCAGCAGCGCCTCCTGCCCGGCCGCGGCGCAGCCCACCTCCGCCAGTTCATCGAGTCCCTTTCCCAGGTCCATGCTGAAACCGGCGAGGCCGACCACCTCCGTGCCACCGCCACCCTCAACCGCCTCCAGCCCCGCCGCGCCCTCATCCTCTGGATCACCGACCTCGCCGAATCCGCCATGCGCCCTGAAGTCATTGACGGCGCGGTGCAGCTTCTTCGCCGCCACGTGCTTCTCTTCGTCGCCATGGCCCAGCCGGAAGTCGAGTCCATCGCGCAGGCCCGCCCCAAAAACATCGAGCAGATGTTCCGCGCCGCCGCCGCCCAGGAGATGGCCGGCCGCCGCGAACTTCTCCTAGCCCGACTCCACGAGCACGGCGCACTCACGCTCGACCTCAACCCCGAAGCCCTGACCTCATCCGTGCTGAACCAATACCTAACCATCAAAGAACGCGCAATGGTGTAGCCGTTGCGGAGTGCCTTTATTTCGAACGAACTGATGAGGAGAAGACTATGGAAGAAGAAAAGAGCGGGTCCGAAAACAGGGAACGTGCCCAGGCGAAGAGGTCGCTCCTGTTGATTGCGTTTATTCTCATCGTCGCCAATGTGGCGGGAAACACCGGGTTCTTTGGGGGCGGACCTAAGCTTCACCCCTTCCTGATCGGCGTGTCGGCGCTGATCGTCGTCTACTGCATCGCCGTTGGTCTCTTGGGGAGCCAACTCACGCGTTTCGTAATCTGGAGCATCGGCTCCTCAGGATACGTCCAGGTCACCTCACGGGACATGGAGCAGCGATTACAGACCAGGTACCAAGCGGAGATCCGGCAATTCGAGTTTATTGGTTTCGACTACCTCTTCGCGGAGGGAGAAACAATCTCTCTGTTTCGATTTCTACTGCTATTTCCAGCCCTCGTTGCGCTAACCATGCGTGCTAAGGGGGATGTGACCGCGATCCACAACGGAACTCATTTCATTTCAGTGCGTCCCATCTTCGCGTCTGCTGATAAAACCGCTTATGGCCACCCCAGCGGCCTCGGAGTCACATTTCATACCACCTTCCAAGACGGAACCATCCTCATAACGAAGAACTATGGTGATCCCAGCGGTTATCCGCCAAAGATAGCGGTACAACCCGTAATGGACGGCGCAAGAATAAGCGACGTATGGACCCAGCATCAACAGGGAATCGCCAACCTGCAGGCAGAGGGCAAGCGCGTAGATAATCCCATCAGCTTTGAGGCCTATGCCGACATCTCCCGCAAGGAAGACGCGGCCTAGAGCCTGCCCGGGCATTCCGTCCTCTTTTCCGTCCTATTCCGGAAACTGATCCGTCCTCTTCTCATCCGTTAGGTAATCGCGGTGGGTGGAGCGAAAAACTTCGCCCCCCCGACGTACGAGATTGCGGATGGTTCATCCGGTTCCTCGCTGACCGCCTCAATGAAAATTCGGTTACCAGTAGCTCCCTAACTCAATTCTGCGGTACTATCTAAAAACCCGCCGCACTCGGCCACGGAGGAGAACCATGTTCATGCCTGTCGCCGTACGACCTACCCGCTGAACATCGCCTCGGGCCAGCTTCAAATTCCCGCCGCTCTAAGCGGCATCCCGAGGACCCTCAAACCCCGGGTACCAGCAAAGCTCATCTTGACCAGCTCCTTTTAAGCTGACATTGCTCGCAGCGTGCCCTCGCTCGTGCCATCCCTGTGTGGATGGCATCGTGGAGTTCCCCATGTCCGTTCTTGAATCCATCGCCCCGCAGCCACCCAAAGGCCGCGCCCGCAGCCTCTGGTCCTCAATCGGTGAAGCCCTCAGCGGCTCCCACCAGGACTACACCACCGGCAATCTCAACCGCGCCATTCTTCTCCTCGCCATCCCCATGGTGCTCGAGATGGTGCTCGAATCGCTCTTTGCCGTCGTCGATGTCTTCTGGGTAGGCCGCCTGGGCGCAAACGCCGTAGCCACTGTCGGAATCACTGAATCCATGCTGGCGCTGGTCTTCGCCGTCGGCCTCGGTGTCTCCATGTCCACCGGCGCAATGGTCGCCCGGCGCATTGGCGAGAAGCACCCGGATGAAGCCGCCATCGCCGGAGTGCAGGCCATCGTGATTGGCTTATTCGTCTCGCTCGGCATCGGAATTCCTGCCGGCATCTTCGCGCCCCAACTGCTTCAACTCATGGGCGCTTCCCCGGCCATCGTCTCCAGCGGATCGGGCTACGCGCGCATTGCGCTTGGCGGCTGCGGGGCCATCGTCATGCTGTTTCTCAACAACGCCATCTTTCGCGGCGCAGGCGACGCGGCCATCGCTATGCGCCTGCTCTGGGTCTCAAACATCATCAACCTCATCCTCGATCCCTGCCTCATCTTCGGCCTCGGACCATTCCCTCACATGGGCGTGACCGGTGCGGCTCTGGCCACCTTTACCGGGCGCAGCATTGGAGTCCTCTACCAGTTTTATCGCTTGCTCAAAGGCACTGAGCGCCTCCACATTTTGGCGCGCCATCTCCGCTTGAATCTTCAAGTGATGGTCCGCCTTTTGCGCGTCTCCGTCGCTGGCATGCTCCAATTCGCCATCGCCAACGCAAGCTGGATCGGCCTGGTCCGCATCATCTCCCTCTTCGGCTCGGCAGCGGTTGCGGGCTACACCGTCGCCATCCGCATCGTCGTCTTTTTCATCCTCCCAGCTTGGGGGCTCAGCAATGCCGCGGCCACGCTCGTTGGACAGAATCTTGGCGCAGGGCGTCCTGAGCGCGCTGCGCAGGCGGTGTGGCGCACTGGCCTTTACAACATGCTGTTTCTGGGAACCATCGGCGTCTTCTTCTTTGCCTTCGCCACACCCATCGTTCGCATCTTTGTGGACGATCCGGCAGTGGTTCCCATTGCTGCCATGGCGCTGCGCACCCTCAGTTGCGGCAATGTCGGCTACGCCTACGCTATGGTGATGCTGCAAGCCTTTAACGGGGCAGGTGACACTCTAACCCCGACCATCGTGAACTTCTTCGGCTTCTGGGTTCTGGAATTGCCGCTAGCCTGGGTTTTGGCAGTATGCCTCCATCTTCGCTCCGAAGGCGCATTCCTTTCCATCGTCGTCGCGGAATGCGCGATTGCCGTCGCCAGCATTGTGCTGTTCCGCCGGGGACGCTGGATGAAGAAGCAAATCTAGACGCGGCACAAAACTATACGCGGAAGCTGGGAGGTAATTCTTCCCATTCAGCCGAGCACAGGCGGTTGGAGGCCGTTTCACCGGCCGCCAACCCGTCTTTTTCCCCCGCATCCCGGAATCCCATCCGCCCCTTTTTTCATCTGTAAAATAATGGCAGTGAATCGACGTCACCAATCTGTCCTGCGGCAGGCGGGAATCCCGGCCCTCTTCGCGATCCTGACTCTGGCCCCCGCGCCCGCGTTCCTGCGTGCCCAGGGGCAGAACCCCTCTTCCGTCGTCAATCCGTTCTACGGCAGCGTCACCGCCCATCCGGCTACCGACGACGTCCTCAAGCTTTCCCTCGACGATGCGGTCCGCCGCGGCCTCGACAACAACCTGGGCCTCCGCGAAGTCGAAGCCGGCGAAAAGGTCTATCAGGGCGAACAGGACCAGGCCCTCCAGGAGTTCCTGCCCACCATCATGCTCGTGGGCGATGCCGGCGTCTACCAGCACAACCTGGCCGCCCTCGGCTTCAACTCCTCCGTCATCAAGGATTTCGCTAAGCTCCTTCCCGGTGGCGTTGTCCCTCCGGGCCTCTCCTTCATCACGCGCGACACCCTCGTCGAAGGCCAGCTTCGCTTCAGTCAAACGCTTTTCTCCGGCCCGGTCATCGCCGGATGGCGCGCTGCCGGCGCTGCCAAGCGGTCAGCCTATTTTGCCAAAATGTCGGCCCGTGGCGAGGTGGTTCAGCAGGCCGCCAGCGCCTACCTCCACGCCATTGCCGCCGCCAGCGAGGTAGACAACGCCAAAGCCCTCGAGGCGCAGGACCAGACTCAGCTCGACCACACCCATGCCGCGCACCAAGCCGGCACCGTCGCCAATCTCGATGAGCTTCGTGCGCGCGTCCAGCTCCAGTCCCAGCAGCAGGTCCGCATCAATGCGGAAAACACCTACGAGAAAGACCTCATCCTGCTCAAGCGCGAAATCGGCATCGACCCCGGCCAGAAAATCGTCTTGTCCGATCCCGCCCCCTACAGCGATCTCGCCACCCAGACCCCGGAAGAAGTCCTCGCCGTCGCCTACAAGAGCCGCCAGGACTATCAGAATCTACAGAATCAGGCCGTCGGGTACAAGGCCATTCACTCCGCCTATCGCAGCCAGCGCCTGCCTACCCTCAGTTTCAACGGCTACTACGGCGTCAGTCAGGTCGGCGGCGTCGGCTCCCACGGCAATTTCGTCGCCCAGGGCACGCTCTCGCTCCCGATCTTCCGCGAAGCCAGCCTCCGCGGCGATACCGATGCGGCCCAGGCCCAGTTGTCCTCCGTCCAGGCCCAGCTTGCCGACCTCAAATCCCACATAGATCAGCAGGTGCGCACCACCCTGCTTGACGTGGACGCCTCCCGCAAGCTCGTCGAGGTCGCCCAGTCCAACGTCGACCTCGCCACGCGCGCCCTTTCCGACGAAACAGACCGCGTCAGCGCCGGCGTCGATGACAACCTGCCCCTCGTCACCGCCCAGGCCACGCTTGCCTCCGCTCAAAACAACCTCGTCGAGAGCCTTTACCAGTACAACGTATCCAAGCTCGCGTTAGCCCGCGCCTCAGGCATCCTTGAGCAGCAATACCGCGTCTATCTCGGAAGGTAATTGCCAGGAGTCTGAAGTCGCCTCTAACTCTCACACCCTGCAGCCGTTTCATTGAAAAGTCATCGGTCGCTGCCGGCTTCCGTGTACCCTAGAGATAAGAGGCGCTCACCGCGTATGTCCAGAAAGCTCAGCATCAAATACTACGTCGAGCCAGATCCGGCAGCCACCGCTCGCCGCGCCGCTCAGTATTTTGTCGAGATGGCCGGGGAAGCGGTTTCCGCACAAGGCCGCGCCCGCATCGCCATCAGCGGCGGTTCCACCCCCAAAGCCGCCTTCCAGTTGCTCGCAGACCCGAACGAACCCTGGCGCTGGCGTATGCCCTGGGATAACGTCGACCTCTTCTGGGTCGACGAGCGCACCGTTCCGCCCGACCAGGCCGAGAGCAACTTCCGCATGACCCGCGAAACGCTGCTCGACCAGGTCCCCCTCAAGCCCGAGCAGATTCACCGCATCATGGGCGAGCTGGATCCGCAGGCCGCCGCCGCCGAATACGAATCCGACCTGCGTTCCAGCTTCCATCTCGAAGGCCCCGAGCTCCCGCGCTTCGACCTCATCGCCCTCGGCATGGGCGACGACGGCCATACCGCCTCGCTCTTCCCCCACACCGCAGCCCTACATGAAAGGACCCGCCTGGCGGTCGCCAACCAGGTTCCGCAGAAAGACACCTGGCGCATTACCCTCACCTGGCCGGTCATCAACCACGCCAGTTCTGTTTTCTTCCTCATCGCCGGCGCGGACAAAGCCGCCGTTTTGAACCAGGTTTTAACCGGCCCGCGCGATCCGGAGACGCTGCCCAGCCAACTGATATGGCCTCATAGCGGTATACTTACACTGATTCTGGACAAGGCCGCAGCCGCGCTATTACCTCCAACTGATGAGGAAGGCTGCGGGGTAATTGAGAGGGAAAGATGATTCTGGCGGGAGATGTAGGCGGCACCAAGGTTCACTTGGGGCTGTATGACTTTACTGAAGGCAAACTCAACTGCACCCGCGATACGCAGTATCCCGCCAGGGAATACTCCGGACTCGAAGAGATCGTAAAAGAGTTTCTCGGTGGCGACACGGCAACCGCTGCCTGTTTCGGTGTCCCCGGACCCGTACGCAATGGCCGTCTCCGCCTCACCAATCTGCCCTGGACCCTCGACAGCCGCGAACTCGCCGCCGGGCTCGCCATCCAGCATGTCTTTCTGATCAACGATCTTGAAGCCAATGGTTACGGCATCGCCGAGCTCTCCGCCGACCAGATCTATACCCTCAGCGAGGGCGACGCCGGCCAAACGGGCAACCGTGCACTCATCGCCGCCGGTACAGGCCTGGGCGAAGCGCTCCTCATCTGGAACGGCCACATCCACGTCCCCAATCCGTCTGAAGGCGGCCACTCCGACTACGCCCCGCGCAACGAAGACGAGATCGACCTCCTCCGCTTCCTCAAGCAGAAGTACAACGGCCGCATCAGCTTTGAGCGCGTCATCAGCGGCATGGGCCTCACCAGCATCTACGAGTTCCTGCGCGAAGTGCGTGGAATGGAAGAGCCGGCCTGGCTCGCCGAGCGCATCGCCGCCGTCCACGATCCAAACGCCGTCATCACCGAGCTCGCCCTCGCCGCAAAAAGCGAAATCTGCGAGAAGGCGCTGGACATGTTCGTCTCCGCCTATGGTGCTGAAGCCGGCAACCTCGCCCTCAAAGTGCTTTCCGTTGGCGGTCTCTACATTGGCGGCGGCATCGCGCCCCGCATCCTTGAGAAGCTCAAAGACGGCACCTTCATCAAGGCATTCACTGACAAGGGCCGCCTGAGCCAGTTGCTCATCAACATGCCCGTCCGCGTCATCCTGGAAAGCAAGGCCGCGCTACTCGGCGCAGCAGGCTACGCAGAAGCCCACGCAGCCGAAATCAGCGGCATCTCCCCGAGAGCAGCGTCGGTCCACTTCTAGTTCGCACACCAACTTTGCGACCAGCGCGTAAGAGAAAAGAAGAGAATGGCGCGGCTTCTCGTCATCGGCGGCGGAATCGGCGGCCTCACAACAGCCATCGCCTTTTCAAGCATGAATTGGGACGTGGCCGTCCATGAGGCCGCGCAGGAACTGCGTCCCGTCGGCAAGGGCATCTGGGTGCCAATCAACGCGATGCAGGTCTTCGCTGCACTCGGCCTCGCGGAGCGCATATCCCAGGCGGGTTGTCCGTTACGCTCCATTGAGCTGCAAACCGCATCGGGAGCGCATATCTCCAGCGTGCAATTGGAGCCATTGGTGGCACGCTACGGGCATACCGTCGTTTCGATCCATCGCGCCAAGCTCGTCGAGATCCTTGCAAACGCGCTTAAACCCGGCGTGCTGAAGCTGGGAAGTCAATTCACTCATTTCGCGCAAGAGCAGTCCCAGATCCGCGCATATTTTAAGGATGGATCCGAAGCTACAGCCGATCTGCTGGTGGGGGCGGACGGAATCCACTCCCGCGTGCGCGAACAGGTTTTTCCCGGAGTGTCCCTTCGCTATAGTGGGCAAACCTGCTTCCGTGGCGTCTCGGAGATCGCCCTTCCCAACTATCTGACCCACACATGCCGGGAGACTTGGGGTGGGAGGAATCGCTTCGGCTTTTCCCCGGTCGGGCATCGCCAGGTGTATTGGTTTGCTCCCCAACTCTCCGCACCCGGCACTGAGGATTCCACGGATTCGCGGATGCGATGCCTGCTTGATTCCTACGGGCGTTTCCCCAGCCCGATTCCCGATATTCTTGCTGCCACGCGAATCGATAACACAATCCGCACTGACCTCTTTGACTTCCCGCCAATTGCACGTTGGTCCGCAGGAAACGTCGTCCTTCTGGGAGATGCGGCCCATGCCATGACCCCTAACCTGGGGCAGGGTGGCGCACAGGCGGTTGAGGACGCCTATGCGCTTGCTCGGCAGTTTGCGCAGACCGCCTCAATTGCCGATGCACTCAAGAACTATGAGCGCATCCGAATACCGAAGGTGAGGTCCATTGTGAAGACCTCCAGGGCACTTGGGAAAATCGCTCACTGGCAGAACCCGCTGGCGCAGTGGGCGCGCAACACTGCACTCCGTTGGACCCCGCGCTCAATTCAGCAGAAGCAGTTGGAAAGCCTCTACGACCTCAGCTACTGACTCTGGGGCCGGGTGTCCCCACGGTTCATGTCTCAAAGAATCGCAACCACTCATGCAGCTATTTGCCCCTATTCGCAACCCTTCAAGCCACCTTTTCAGCTATGTAGCGCACCCCTCCGATTGAGCCTTTAGCTCTCGTAAATCCGCAACTGAGAACTGTGAACTTAGAACTGCGAACTGTCTTCTGCCTCTCACTGCACCAGCGTAATATCGATCTTCCGCAAAATGTCGTGCGGCTTCGCATCCCCGCATTTCGTCAAAGCCTCGTCCTCGCAAATCCGCTCAATCGCCTTTACCGGGTTGTCCATCGTCGCGCTCAGAATCTTCCCGTCCGCCAGGCTCACCTTGATCTCATCGGTAAACGTCTCCTGCCCAACGGAAGCCGTGTAAGTCCCGTTCTGCTCTTTCTGCACACCGACCCAGTTATTCGGCGCGTCGCCCACTGGTTTCTGCATCCAGTCCCCAGGCAGTTTCACCGATGACTTTTCCGGCGGAACATGCTTCACCACCAGCGTCGCCGTCCCCGCCGCCGCATCAACGGCCTTCAGCGTCATGTCGAAGTCGATCGCGCTCTCGCCAATCAGCACCCGCGTTCCATCGGCCCACGACGAAGCCGGCATCGGATTCCTGAAGTAGAAGTGATCGTCCGCCTTGGTAAGCGCGCCAATCTTGTTCGCCAGCCACAAGTCGGCGTAGAACGTCATGAAATCCATGACCGGCCCAATCAGCTTCGGGTCTACCTTGGTCACGTCGGGGGGTGAAGGGTTTTGATTCAGATCGAGAGTAATCCGCTGGCGAAACGCCGGCGTCTCTGCGCTCAGCGCCATCGGCTGCCCGTCGGAGGTCATATTCGACCAGCGGTACTCCTCGTAATACGTCCCGCCCCCGTTCTTGGTCACCACCCCATCCGCCTCGAGCGAGTAGTGCCATGCCTCGTTCACGCCGTTCATTTTGTAAACCAGCTTTTCGCCCTCGTGGTACTGCCGTTGCAATGGATTGTGAGCCGGCGCGGGTACCTGTCCCGCAACCATCAATCCTCCGTTCACGAGAAAAGAAACGCCGAAGGCCGCCCAGCAAGCCACAGATTTAAGAAGGTCTTTCATCGCACATCTTCCTCCAGCCGGCGCCGTGCCTCGCGCGCCCAGCTCAGTTGCGCCTCCATGCCTTCAACCCCATGTTGAAAGGCGAGCAGGCCAGTGTGTACTGGTTTCTTGAAGCTGTCGCGCTCAAACTTCGCGCGCAGTTCCGCCACATAAATACCGAATTCATGCTCAAACTGCTCCAGAAATCGGATCGGGGTAGACCGCGGCACGTTTCCATCCATGAAGGCGAACCGCAGCATCAACTCTGGCACCCGAAACACAACGTCCTCGCGCGTCAGATCCCGCGAAAGCCACTCCACCAGCGCCGCGACGCCCTCCTGAGAAAGGTGAAACGCCTCGCGCCCGCGGCTATCCTTCGGTTCTGCCTCAATCCACCCCCGCGCCTGCAGCCGTTTCAGCGCCGGGTAAATCGACCCAGGGCTGTCGCTGTAATGGCGCATGGCGGTTTCAGTAAAAGTCTTGCGCAGGTCATAGCCGGACTGCACCTTCTGCCGCAGCAGTCCAACCAGAGCAAACTCGAGCGTGGAGGCAGTTTTCATAGTACGTTTCGTACTATAGTACGCCGCGTACTATGTGTCAACAACTCCAGATCGTGCCCTGTTCAATCGCTTCTGTAATGTTCATCGCGATGAGTGGGATGGGGGAAATGAAGCCCCGTGCCCCGTTTTTGCGACTTTGTTCCGCCGCAAAGGCGGGAAGCAGTTCGTCAATGCGAGCCCCCCGGCTTCATCCCCGCCTCAATCACGTCGCGGTACACCTTGCAGGCCGTCCCGCGCAGATCCTGCGCCTCTTCCACCGTTCCGCCCTGCGTAAACTTCACAAACGTCGCTGCCGATCCAAACTCCGGCCACTTCGGCAATCCCTCTCCGTTCGGATTCCCCGTCCGCGCGAAATTGGTGAAGTAGCTCTCCACGGTCTCCGACACCTTGAAGTCCGTGTCGCCATACCCGCCAGCGAGGTTCCCCTCCTTCGGATAAAACCCAAACACAAACCCCAAATCCGATGAGTGGATTGCCGCCGGCTGCCCCGGAACCGCATGGTCAAATTCGTATTCGAACGTCGCATGGTGTGCCGCCCTATGCCACCGTCCCTCGGCAGTAGCCGGACACCGGAAAGTCACATCCGCCGCAATTTGGTCCGCCGCCG
>Ga0302187_10003425_pt1 | contig 12868 bp, 10 predicted proteins | sample II_Bog_E1_3_FD_202120 | JGI IMG/M metagenome (GOLD analysis project Ga0302187, IMG submission 202120) | Peat permafrost microbial communities from Stordalen Mire near Abisko, Sweden - II_Bog_E1_3 | ecosystem: Environmental > Terrestrial > Soil > Wetlands > Peat | place: Sweden: Abisko...
TACCGAGTGAGCGAACAACTCGCCTCGCCCTTCGTCAATGACTTTAAGGCATCGACGCGCTCCGTCCAGCGCGACGGTATGGCGTTTCGGATGCTCTCGAGGACGATCTGGGCGGCGACGCGGTCCAACTCCATATGGCAGCCGGCGGGCAGGAACGGGAACTCCGCTTCGATCTGCGTCGTGAGTTCCTTGCGAGTCCCGCCCAACAGGGCCCGAAAGCGTCGGTCGAACCGAAACTCCTTCCGGTGGTGACCTACGAAGTCGAGCACCGTACAGACCGTCTTGCCCACACTGCGCCGTAACCCGCGGCCCAGTTGCTGCAGAAATAGGGTGGGGCTGTCGGTGGGTCGCAACATCAGCGGGGTATCGACCGCGGGCACGTTGACGCCCTCGTTGAAGAGATCGACCGAGAAGATGACGTTGACCCGCCGTGCACCGAGATTGGTCAATGCGGCCACGCGTTCGGCATCCGGCGTGTCCGACCAGATTGCCGTGGCGGCGACGCCGGCCGCTTGAAAGACCCGGGCCATGAATCGCGCGTGCTCGACGCTTACGCAAAATCCCAGCGCCCGCATCCGCGCCAGATCATCGGTGCGGCGCTTCAGTTCCTTGAGCACAAACTTGGCCTGCAGATCGTTGGCCGTCAACAGATTTGTCAGACCCTCCGCGTCGTACCCGCGGCCGCGACGCCAGGGGACCTCGCGCAAATCGAGGCCATCGTGAATGCCGTAGTAGACAAATGGCGCCAGGCGCTGCTGATCGATGGCGTCCCACAGGCGAAGCTCCGCGGCAATACGCCCGTCGAACCAATCCAGGATCGGCAGCCCGTCGCTCCGTTCAGGGGTCGCGGTGAGCCCGAGGAGTTCGACCGGCTGCACGTGCTCGAGTAGGGTTCGGTAGGACTTTGCCGCCGCATGATGAAACTCATCGATGATGACCACATCAAAGTGCGACGGCGGCAAGTCCGCAAAACCCGCGGCCGCCAGACTTTGGATGGACGCAAAGACGGACTCGAATTGCTGGGGTCGCTCCCCGCCCACCCAGAGTTCGCCGAATGACGGGTCCCGCAGCGCGTGCTGAAAGGTGGCGCGGCTCTGGGTGAGAATCTCTTCTCGGTGAGCTACAAACAATAGCCGTGCACGGCGCAGCGTCTCGCGCAGTAACAAATAATCGAGTGCCGCCATGACGGTCTTGCCCGTGCCGGTCGCCGCCACGAGCAGATTCCGGTGATGTCCCTGCTGTCGCGAGAGCACGATCTGCTCCAATAGCCGCTGCTGAAACGGCTCAGGACGCAGTTCGGTCGGGCTGAGCAAAACAGTTGTCCGGCCGTCGGTCCCACTGTCGGTACGCGCCCGGAATTCCACCGGATCGTACGGCCTGAAATCGGGATGCTGCCAATAACTCTCGAAGACCGCGGCCACTTTGTCGATGACGTCCGGATTGCGAGCCGCCGAGAGCCGCACGTTCCATTCCAGCCCGGTGATCTGCGCCGACTGCGTCAGGTTCGAAGAACCGATGTAGGCCGTGGAGAAGCCCGATTGCCGATGGAAAAGCCACGCCTTCGCATGCAGTCGGGTGCTATCCGTATCGAAGGACACGCGGATCTCGGCGCCGGCGTCGCGCAACTCATCAAGGGCGCGCGCCTCCGTGGATCCGGTATAGGTCGTGGTCAGGACTCTCAAGGGCCGGGCCGCCCCGCAGTGGACCCGCAGGGCCTGCATCAAGGGCCTGATGCCGCTGCGGCGGATGAAGGCCATCACGACATCGACGCGGTCGGCGGATTGAATTTCCGCCCCGATCTGGTGGCCAACGCGGGGCTCACCGGGTGCGTTCGTCAGCAACGTCGTATCGAGAAGTGGGATGAGAGGCGCCGAGATCGATTCCGGCCGGCCGTCGGGCAGACGACCTATGATGCAGCGCAGCAATTGACCCACCGCCACGGGCCTCTCGGCGGCCAGGTCACGCGCCGCGGGCATGTCCCGGATCATGTCGATCAAGCGCCGGGCGAGATCGATGCCTACCGCCGTTCGTTCACTATCGTCGATCGCTGCAATGGCCCGGCCGACGACATGCGCCAAGTGCAGCGCAATTCGATCGGCCGCCTCCGGCGCCCGCAGGTCATCGCGGATGGCCTCGAGGCCCTCGCCGAGCCGGCTCAGTTGCGCATCAATCGCCTCGGTGATGAGTACTTCGTAGAGACCTCGGTCGAGTGCCAGGCAAGGCCGCGCTCGCTCGACGGGACTGATATACCATTCCGGTGGCGGTCGACCTAAATGCGGCCGCGAAACGAAATAATCAACGAGCACTGATACCCGATCAATCCATCATGGAATGTCCCTTCTGCAGCCCGTCCGAAGATCGCGTTTTTCTACGCGGCGAACAGGTGCTGGGGCTGTGGGATGCCCACCCCGTATCGCCAGGCCATGCCCTGTTGGTCCCGCGACGGCACATTCCGACCTGGTTCGAGTCCACGACCACGGAGCAGGTGGCCCTCGTCGCGGCCATCCATGAGGCCAAAGGGGTCATCGAGCAGCATTATCGACCCGATGGCTACAACATCGGCATCAACTGCGGCGCCGCCGCCGGCCAGACGGTTTTCCACCTCCATGTCCATGTGATTCCCCGCTTCCAAGGGGATGTCGGCGATCCCCGGGGCGGTGTTCGCCATGTCATTAGCAAAAAGGCGAATTACCTGGGTACCTCCACTGTCACGCCCGACGACAGTCAATCCCAATGATCGGCGAGCCGGGCCCGACCGCAGCCGAACAGGTGGCGTTTCTCGGCCGGATCGAACGCCTGCTGTCGGAGGGCCAGTTCGTCGCCACCTACAAGTACGCACTCCTCGTCGCGATCGCGGACCTCGCGGTACGGCTGGGACGAGATGACGGGAGTGAACTCGACCTACCCGTCCGATTAATCGCTGAACAATTCATCGAGCTCTACTGGCGCCAATGCGCACCCTACGGCCAAGGGGTTGCCGATGGCACCTATAGCACGCTGATGCAAAACACCGGGCGGCAGGCCTCTATGATCGACATTGTGGAGAAGCTCCGGTCTCGATTCCCAACCCTCACCCTGGCAAGGGCATCGAAGTCCTGGAATGGGGCGGTCACCAGAGCGGCACAACTCATCGACAAGATGCCGCTGTGGCGCCTTCAGCTATTGCGCAATGAGACCCTCGAATTCCTTTACGCGAAAAGCCCCATACGGGGAAACATTCGCTTGAAACCGGGCATCGCGGCCAACCTTCGACAATTTCACGGAATGATCATCCGGCTGGCACAGTCCGAGTGGTTGCGCTTCATTCAAGCGCTGCCGCGCAACGCATCCTTGCTCGGCGCCACATCCGATTTGGCGCAGTTTCTATTCGGTGCCGAACGAATTGCACTGAACCGCATGATCGAGCCCCTTGCTGACATCCAGCGTGGACTGTGTCTCTACTGTCGGCGCCGGGTCGAGGTGGGCGAGATTGACCATTTTGTCCCGTGGTCCCGCTACCCACGGGACCTGGCGCATAACCTCACGCTCGCGCACAAAGACTGCAACCGACAAAAGAGCGCCCTGCTGCCTGCGGAGGCCCATCTCGAGCGCTGGATGCAACGTAACGAGGATCATGCCTCAGCCATAGGGGATGCCGGCCGGCACGCTGGAATTCCCGTCGATCTAAGTGCGGCCACCCGCGTTGCCGCCTGGGCGTACGCACATGGCGCCGGATTGCGGACGTCAGTCTGGGTAGCGGGGGATCACGTTGAGCACCTCACGGACCAATGGCGGTCGCTCCTCTTGCCTTTGGCACTCCCGTAGGGACAGTTAGCTGCGAAAATACCGCACCCAAGGCGCAATCCTGCAGCACTCAATTTGGGTTGGTCAGGTTTATGGCACATGGCAAATGAGACTCGCGATATGACCGACGATGATGGCGTGCCCGCTCCAGGTGTAGTACATTGTAATACATGAGCACACTGACGTTTCGCGTACCGGATGATCTCGACAAGGCGCTCGAGCGTCAGAGCGCCGCGCTTGGAATTTCCAAGAGCGATCTTGCGCGTGAAGCTCTGAAGCGCTATTTGCGGGTCGCAGAATTTCGAACTCTGCGCACCAAGCTGGTTGCGCGTGCGCAGGCCGGTGGGATCAATACGGATGAAGATGTTTTTGAAGCACTCAAGACGAAGTGAGGATCGCGCTTGACTCTTCGGTACTCATCGCGGCACACATCAGCCGTGCCGGCGTATGCGCGGAACTGCTCGAGGATGTGCTGCTACACCATGAGCTGGTAATTTCCAGGTTTATCCTAGAGGAACTAAAGCGAAAGCTCGTCGAGAAATTCAATTTTCCCAGGCGCGATGCCGATCAGGTCGGCGCCTTCCTGCGTCGAGTCAGCATTGTTGTAGAGCCCGCCGATCTGCCGCCAGACCTTTGCCGAGACCCCACCGACTTGCCGGTGCTGGGCACTGCGGTTGCCGGTGAATGCGCGCTTCTGATCAGCGTCGATCGCGATCTTCTCGATATGCGGACAATTCAGGCCATTCCGATAATTCGTCCGGGCGAGTATTGGCGGCGCACTGCCGGGGTCGATTAATCCGTCAGCGTCACGGCACAATGCCGAAGACCTTGACCACCAATGGCGCGTCCACAATCACATGCGGGGCGATGATGTGGTAACTGAGCGCATGAACCCAGGCATTGCCCGTACGCAGCGTCAGGACGCTCTTGATCATGCCGGGACCAAAATACTGGAGCAGTACAAAAATCAGCGAGAGCGTTACGTTTTGCGGAGAGTCGAACGCCGACCACCCCTCCACGAGATGCATGGCGGCGTAGGTTAGTCCGCCAAGCAGTACGGCACTAATCGCAGATCCGGTAATCCTCAGGTAACGGGGCAGCAATATCGCGTATATCAGCACCATCGTCGGCAGCACGGTGCCGATGAAGAACACCAGGAAGGTCAACGGTGCGCCCAGCCAAATCTGACGCCCCGCGAGACGGAGCAGGTTCTGATCGAATACGGCCAGTTCAAAGGCGGACTCGATGACCAGAACCAGCAGAATCAGCAGCGCGTCATTACGGCGATTGCTCGACCGGAGGTTGAGGCTGGTATTCGAGTAGCGCCTGCGGAAGTAAAGATACGGCGCCACCGCGAAGACCAGGAAGTTATAGAGGGCCCAGGTCCACAGCTCCCCTACGGATGGCGGGCGGGTGCAGCCAAAGACGGTACCCGCAATATGGAAGCTGAAGGATCGAAAGCCCAGCGCCGGACCCAGAATCCAGCCACCGACCTGCCCCAGCGCGGCGTAGGCCAGTAGACCCCAGGTTTCTCTCTTGGCCATCGCGTGGCCTGGCGCACGCGCCGCCATGTCCGGAACGACCCGCCGCCGCGTGACCCAAAAGGTCAGCGCCATCAGCACAAAAATCTCGAGCATCGTCAGGCTGGGCGCAGCCAGCTGCATGGCAAAGGGCAGCATCGCCACTGCCGGGCGATCAAAAGGCAAGGAGCCGTGGGCAAGCCAGAGTACAACCCCGTAGCCTAGAATCCACAACCCAAAGGCGGTTTGCACACCGCGATGATCAAGGATGGCGCCCAGTTGGCTTCCCAGCGTGGCTGGCGAGACCGTGGGTGGCTGATCGGCTGGAGTCATATTTCAATACCTTGTCGGACCGTGCGGGCGCCGCCTCAGAGCGCACCCCGTGCCCCTGATCCGCCCCCCCCTGCAACAAAAAATTCTTCGCAGGCGTAACCGTTTTCGCCGCGGACGTCACTATTATTCAATGGACCACGCAGATGGCCAACACAGGGAGTGTAATTGAAATGCCCACCATGAAGCTGATGAACCCGTTTCGCTGCCGGATGTGGAAGCTGCACGACCGGCTGGACGCCCATATCAACGAGGCCACCTGCCGCGCCGAAATCGCCAGTTTCGAGGGCCACGGTCAGCTGGTCGCGGTGCTCGGCCGGACGCTGCAGGGCGATGGCGACCACGACGTCGAGCTCATCACGGGCGCGCGGCGCCTGTTCGTGGCGCGCCATCTGAACCAACCGCTCATGGTTGAACTGCGCACGCTCACCGACAAGGAGGCGCTGATTGCCATGGACAGCGAAAGCCGCCTGCGCAAGGACATCAGTCCCTATGAGCGGGCGCTGAGCTATGCCCGGTGGCTGCGCAGCGGGTTCTTCAAGTCGCAGGACGATATCGCGCGCGCCCTGAAGGTCTCGCCCTCGCAGGTGTCGCGCATCCTGAAGCTCGCACAACTGCCCGCGGTCGTCGTTCAGGCCTTCGCCAACCCCACCGAGATTCGTGAGGAGTGGGGACGCTGCCTACTCACGATACTCGAGGATCGAGCGGGCCGGCAGGCGCTCTTGGACACGGCGCGCGCCGTGATCGCGAAACCGGACCGCCTCCCGGCTCACGAGGTCTATCGACAATTGCTCCACGGCGCGGCCCAGGGGCGCAAACTCAAAATCCAGCGCCACGACGTCGTGGTTCGCGGCGCCGATGGCAGCGCGCTGTTTCGCATCCGCCATCTGCGCGATACCGTCGCCCTGCTCCTGCCGCTCGAAAACGTGGGGGAGCGTGCTTTGCGCGACATTTCGGAGGCGGTGGCCGCGGTCTTGCGGGCTGGCAGTGCGCAAGTCAATGATTCAGGGCGGATTGCAGGGTCCAAGCTCGAAGTGAAGCGGGCGGCCCGGCGTGCGGGAAAGCGGGCTCGTCATCCGGCGGAGGATGGGGTCCAGCCCGCGCCGACGTGAACCGGTGCATTCGTGGATGGGGCGCCACTGGATGTGGACAGGGCGCCACACGGTGAAGATTCACGGCTGAGCAGCAATGACAGAACCCACCCCCAGGCCTATCGGCCCAGATCCCGGCACGGGCGCCGAGCGCTCGGTGGCCGAGCGGTTGGGCGAGCTGGACGGCCATCAGCTGAAAGAGAAACTGGTCGAAGCCGAGTTGCTCCTGAACTACGCCGTCGCGACCGGCATGCAAGTCGAGGGCTGGGTGATCAGCGGCGTCTTGGAGGGCGGCGCCGCCTCGCGCAGCGGGTGGACCGAGCATACCGCGACGAATCTGCTGCTGGCCGAGGCCACATTGGCAGCGAAGTTGAAACCGGTGTCCGCCGAGAGCCTGCGGAACACCGCCAGCTATCGATCGCGACGTTACCGCTTTTTGTTGCCGACCACGATGGTGATCCTGGCGGCTGTGATCGTCTTCTATTCGACCGCGGCATTTCTCTTCTCGGCATTCTCGGCGGACATTCGCGACAGCATTGCGGTGGCGATGAGAGCACCGCAAGACGCTCGCCCGGCGGCAAGCCTCGATAGCGCCGGCCCCAGTTCTCGGCCTTGCGCCGGATGCGTTGCCGGTCGGTGTGGTTCTTGCCGGTGTAATTCGCCCAGTGCACTCGATCGGGCGTGAAGTTGAACCACAGCTTCTCGGTGCGCACGCCGCCCTGGTTCATTACCTGCAATTCCAGTTTCTGCCAACCGGCGAGGCACTCATCGTAGAGCGACGAGGGGTAGCCGGAGAGAATCACGGCGCACGGCAGCTTCTTCAACAACTCCAGCAACTCGAGGTGGTCTGCCTCGTCGTAATCAAAGCGATAGCGCCGATCGGAGCTGCGAGTCTCGTGCAGATACGGCGGATCGCTGTAGATCAGTTCCCGGCCCTGATAGTCATAGTCGGCCAGGAACCGGTGCGCGCTTGCATGCACCAGCTCCACCGGATACGCGCATCGGAATCTCTCCAGCGCCCGCTGATTGCGGTCGATCCCGATGTTGCGCAGTGCCGGCGACTTGCGCTGCATGATCGCGCCGCCGCCAAGGTGGGTCTCAATGTACGTGTCATGCGGAGGCATCAGCGCGATAATCGGCTGACACAAGCCCGAGGTCGCCTTCGATCCGAAATACGCTCCCATCGCCGCCGAACCCCATCATCACCACGATGGATCAGCAGCGTAGAAGCAGGCCGCTACGTTGTCAAGCAGAAATTCCTGTGAACTCGGGACAAACCGGGTGAGTAGTTACCAATTCAGTTTCTCGCGTTTTGGGAATTCGAGTTGCCCCCAAAGTGTCACCGGTAAAAATGCTTGAAAGAGATCGCGGTGCGCGGCTCTCGAGCATCATCACTGGACTCAAGTTCCTCCGTCGCTGAATCAGAGTCGCTCATCCGAATCGCTGACGCCGTTACTGCGTTTGAACCCTTCACGGCACCTGATCGTCAGCCTTGGGCTTCTCACCCCCCTTACGCCTCATGATCTTGTCGAAGGCAGCGTAATTCGCGCGCTCGCGCCGTTCAAGGAAGAACTTGGCCGTGTTCATGGCCGCCAGTTTCTCGGCGACGGCGGTCGCGACGAACTGGTTGAAGCTGGTGCCGTCTTCCTTTGCGCGACGGACCACTTCGGCCTTCACTGAGGTTGGCAAACGGAGTGGATAGGTACTTTGGGGCTTGCTCATGAATTGATCCTCCTTAACGCATCGGCCGGCGCGATCACTTCGAGGCCGAATCTGACGGGTATATCACCGTAGTCCTTTCGATTGAAGGTCACGATGGCACCGGCACGTCCGTTCACCGCCGCTTCGAGCACGATTTCGTCACCGGGATCGCGCAACTGCGGACGCCACAAGAAATGTGTCTCGACAGGTTCAGCCATGGCAATAACCGCATCGATGAAAATAACCACCTGCGCTGGACTAAACGGGAGTTCTTGGTCAGGGTGAAAGGGATTTCGCGGTAGATCATGGACTTGAAGCGTTTTACGGTGCCGAGCGTGTGGCTACACGGTGATCGACTCCAGCAACTGCATTGCTCGCTGTTGAGCGGGATTGGGCATCGTGGTCATCTGGAAGGAGGCACCGCTGCGGTGCGCGACGCGTGGCTCGCAGGTATTGCGCACGATGGTGGAGAGTTCGTACAGCAGCGTGCGAAAGCTGTGGGCGGGTGAACCGTTTTTGAGTTTGCGAGAGGCGACTTTCTCGAGCGCGGCCTCGGATCGCTCGGCGGCGGCGACCGGATCGCGATGATTCTTGCGCTCGAGGTCCTCATCGGCAAACATCAACTCGCGCCACGCCTCGCGCATGTGCCACTCGACGTAGTAGGCGAGCATGCACAGAAAGATGTGCGCGCGGACACGCTCCTCCAGTCGATGGTGGATGGGACGGATGTGTAGATCGATGGTCTTCATCGAGCGGAACGCGCGCTCGACTTCCGCGAGCGCTTTGTAGCTGCGCACCGCCTCGGCGGAGCTCATCTGTTTCTTCGGTACGCTGGTGCGGATGACGTAGAGCCCGTCGAGCGCGGCTTCGGCGGCGATCTGCTTCTCGAGGCGCTCGAAAGTAAAACCGTTCTCCTCGATGGTGAGTGCAAAATGCTTGCCGACTTTGTACTTGTTGACGACTTTGCCGACTCGCACGCCGATCTTGTCGCGGCCGGCGAGTGAACCGCTCTCGATGCGGGCACGGACTTTTTCCAGCTCCTTCTCAGTCGCCTCCAGCAGCGCCTGGCGCTTGTGCGCACGCAGTTTCCCCAGATCGACATTACGGCACGCCATCAGCCGTTCGCCGGGAAAGTCCGGATGCGCGAACTCAAAGAGATTGCGCTCATCGAACAGATCCAGCTGCAACTCACCGCCCTGCACCAGGGCGCGGATCTGCGAGCTCTTCAGCGCCGTGATCCACGCGAGCCCGTCGAGGGTACGCAACTCTCCGATCGCCTTATGCGAGATCATCCCGCGATCCCCGACCAGCACCAGGCGCTCGAGGCCGAACTGCTCGCGCAGTTGCGTCACCTGCGGCATCAGCGTGCTCGCATCCGCCGTGTTGCCCTCGTAGACCGAGATCGCCACCGGGCAGCCGGCTCGTGTCGTCAGCAAGCCGTAGTTCACCTGCGGCGTATTGCGCTTGCCGTCGCGGCTGTAGCCGATCTTGGCCAGCGGACAGCTATTGCCTTCAAAGTAACTCGAACTCAAGTCGTAGAGGGCGAGCGTACCCTCGGACAGGTGTCGGGCAGCGAGCTTCTTCTCGATAAATTCCTGACGCTCGTGCAACCAGTCCATCGCCGCATAAAGGTCCGTCTCATCCGTCTCCCGCACGCCGAACTCCTCGGCGAGCGTCGTCGTGTGCCACCAGCGCGTGGTGGCAAGCTTGGTATGCGGCGCCAAGACCCGCGCCGCCACCATCGCACACACCGCATCGCGCTCCGGGCTCGGCCGGGAGGCGACCAAGGACTCAAAGCCGAGCCTCTGCATGGCTACACGCACCGCCTGCACCGCGCCATGCGAACGCGAGCGTGTGGTCTGCCAAAGCTCCTCCACCGGGCGCACGCTCTGCCCTGAGAGGACTGCGCGAATGGCATCGATTTGCTCGTCGGATAGGGCGGAAAGATTGGCCAGCGTGCGTTTACGCACCTTCTTGCCCTCGCGGTACGACTCGCGCAGCAGGTACGTCGGCCTTGAGGTGCGGTTCGGTACGCCATCGATATGCATGGCTACATAATGCCATGGTAGTGATCGAAAAACAATCCCAAAACGGCAATTACATGGCTACATAAAGCACGGAAAACGGGCGCAAGAAATCCCGCACAGCCCGGTATTTCCAGCCTCTGCGTAATCTCATCTCAAGAAATTGGGGGAGAACTCCCGACTAAGGCCCGCCGCAACCCCGTGCTCGGCGCGGCGACAAGTTGCCTCGTATTCCAGAGCCAATCCGACGTTTGCCAGCATTTGGATTTCACCTCGACGGGCGGCCATCAGTAAGGCCGCGGATGCCCCGGAGGGGCTACGCATTGCAGCGACAATGACGTCCGTATCTAGAACAAGTCTCACATCGCCAGTAGTATCATATTACCGGCGATGTGTCCACGGAATGTTTCAAAAGCGGTCGGTCGCACTACCAAGCATCGAGGTCATGGACCCCGCCATTGACCCACAACTTCGTTTGTGCGAAGACGGGCGCTTAAGGCAGATCAACCAAGCAGCGATGCCAGCGAACGGGTGAGCTTCTCGAGTGAACCTTGGTCCGGCAGTGTCACCGTCAATCGCGGCCGACCGTGCTCATCCAATTCGAAGCACTCGTCGAATCGCGCCTTGAACTCGAGAGCCATCCGTTCGGTAGCCTGAGTTGGCTCACGTTTGGGAATCATCTCTTCGAGCAGCGCGAAAGCTGCCGTCAGGAGTTGGCCACTGGCTTCCGCCATGCGCGCGCGGCGCGCCAATCTATCGGTCTCAAGTTGGTTTCGCTGCTTTTCCGACTCGTCCACGGGGGCGTCCGCGGGCGCACCGAGCAGTACCTCGAGCCTCCGCTTCAATTCCTCCATGCCCGAGGATAGCGCGACTTCCCGCACCTTCGATTCCATATCGAGTGCCGCAAGCGCAAGGTCGTGCTTTGCCGACAGGGTGCCCAGCAACTTCTCCTCGATGGTCTCCTCCGTCACCAGTACATAGACATGAACCGGGTTCTTCTGCCCCATTCGATGCGCACGGGCAATGCGCTGCTCGAGAATTGCCGGATTCCAGGGGAGATCAACATTGATGACCGTGTTCGCCGCCTGTAGATTGAGTCCCGTGGCGCCCGCGTTCGTGGTCATGAACAGACGGCATTTCGAATCGTGCTGAAATTGCTGTACCAATTGTTGCCGCTTCTTCTGGGGCACGGATCCGTCCAGGCGAACATAGCCCAGCTGAAAACGTTCGATCCGGCGCTCAATCAATCCGAGCATCGTCGTCCATTCTGAGAACAGCACAACCTTGCGTGTCTCCTCGCCTGCCAGCTCATCGAACAGCTCCTCGATGCGATCGAGCTTGCTCGAGTAACCCGGCTCGTGTTTGTCGACGAGGAAGGTGCTATCGGCGTTCATGCGTGCGAGCAGAAGCGCCTTTTGCAGACGCAAGAGATCCATCTCCGAGATGTAGGGCTTGCTGACGATGGAACTGACTATGCGCATCTGCGCGCCATCGATCTCGAGCTGCTCGGCCGTGGGCGATATCCGTATCACCTGTGTCGTGCGCTGCGGCAGCTCCTTCATCACCATATTACGCGTCCGGCGTAGCAAGACGGGCTGGAGGTTTTCCCGCAGTACGTCAAGATCCCTGTAGCCGATCACTTTGCCTTTCTCATCCGTCACGCGGTGACGGTTGAAGAAGCGGAACGCCGGACCTAGCCGACGGGCATCGATGAATTCGACCACGGAGAACAGGTCGTCGAGCCGATTCTCGAGGGGCGTTCCGGACAGCACGAGCGCAAACCGCGAGCGCAGACTCTTCATGGTCTGGGTCGTCTTCGCTTCCCAGTTCTTGATGCGCTGACCTTCGTCCAGGATGATGAGATCCCATGTTGCACGCTCGATGGCGATGATGTCGCGCAACACCTGTTCGTAGTTGCAGATCGTAAAGAAACAGTCGCCTTGGTACTGCGCAGCGCGCTCCCCGGCACCGCCCAGGACCAGCGTGGCCTGCCGACCCGAGAAACGCAGGATTTCGCTGCGCCATTGCGACTTGACCGATGCGGGACAGACGATCAGCACCTTGCGGATGCCCGCGAATTGCGCAAGAAACTCCGCCACGCCGATCCCTTGGATTGTCTTGCCAAGCCCCATCTCGTCCGCGAGGATGGCGCGCCCGGCGCCGGCGGCGAAGGCGATGCCATCCAGCTGATAGGGTAAAAGATCGACCTTGAGCAGGGTCTTTCTGAGCGGGTGAGCTTTTGGGTCGCTCCGGATACTCGCAACCGCACTGGCGATCTTCTGTTGCACGAGCAGATTCTGAATGTAATCCTCCGCGTCCGGGTAAACGGTCACGGGCGAGCCATCGGCTTCCAGTCTCCGGATGCGTCGCAGGAGGTCCGGCAGATCGGTGATCGGGCGGTCGCAGATCGGCCGTACTA
>Ga0302187_10003426_pt1 | contig 12868 bp, 14 predicted proteins | sample II_Bog_E1_3_FD_202120 | JGI IMG/M metagenome (GOLD analysis project Ga0302187, IMG submission 202120) | Peat permafrost microbial communities from Stordalen Mire near Abisko, Sweden - II_Bog_E1_3 | ecosystem: Environmental > Terrestrial > Soil > Wetlands > Peat | place: Sweden: Abisko...
GCGGCTTCACTTCCGTCGCGCCCCAGCTGAACTCCACCTTAACGTTGATCTTCTTCTCCGCGAAGTAGCGCTTCGTGTACTCCACCAGCTCCGTCGCGATGGTCTTGCCTTCAAGATCTTCGGGCTTCTGGAAGGGCGAATCTTCAGGCACCGCCAGCACCCACTTCACGCGCGTGTTGCTCTGCTTGGAGTACGTCAGCGATGTCACGCGTTCCACATCCGCAAGGTTCTCGAGCACCCAGTCATTACCCGTGAGGCCCGCATCGAGCGCACCATGCTCCACGTAGCGCGCCATCTCCTGCGCGCGCACCAGCATGCACTCGATCTCCACGTCGTCGATCGTCGGGAAGTAGCTGCGACCACTTGCGTAGATGTTCCAGCCCGCGCGCGCAAACAGCGCCAGCGTTGCGTCCTGCAGACTGCCCTTCGGAATTCCCAGCTTCAGTTTGTTCGCCATTGTGTCCTTTCGGGAGATGCGAGAGACGAGATGCTGGATGCGATCACGCACCGTGCCATTGTCCTATCGCGCTGCCCTTGAATCGTTGTACTCAACCTCTGTCGGCCAGATGCAACCTGCTTCCTATTTCGCATCTAGCATCTCGCATCTCGCATCTAGCCCTGCAAAGCAATCGGCTTGGTGAAGCAGCTCACCGTGCCTTCGTGGCACACCAGTCCATCGCCTTCGACGACCACCTTGAACAGCAGGGCATCGTTATCGCAATCGGTGGCCATCTCGACCACACGCAGGCGGTTGCCGCTGGTCTCCCCCTTCATCCACAGCTTGTTCCGGCTGCGTGACCAGAAGGTGACAAAGCCGTTGCGAAGGGTGTGCTGGTAGCTCTCCTCGTTGAGGAAGCCAAGCATGAGCACCTGTCCGGTGCCGGCGTCCTGCACGATGCCGGCGACGAGGCCGCCGGTCTTCGCGAAGTCGATGATGGGGCTGCTGGTGGTAGAGGTCGTGGGCTGCGTCTGCTGGTCTGCCATGGTTTCCTTGCTGGATATCCTGCTGAAGATCCTTGCTGCCAATCTTTCGTTTGTTGTCCCGTCCGGAGCCGCTCGCTGTCCGTCCCTGGAGGTTCCGCAACCTGCTTGCGGCGAAGCCCTGTCACCGCGCAGCAAAAAGCCCGCTCGCGGTGTCGCGGCAGCGGGCCTGGTCCATTTCCGGTGAGCTTCGACTACTTCTCTTGTCCGGACAGAACCGCCGCCACACGCTTCGCATGGTGATGGTGGAGTCCGTGATGGTGCAGCCGAACGATCATCTCCTGTAAGGGTAGATGCCGGGGCCGCCCGAAGTCAATGCGCTCCACCCCGGATTCCAGACGCCTTCGCTTAGGACAGTTCAGAAAGTGTCTGCTTCCGCCGACTTTCTCGAACTCCCGCAGCCTACTGTCCGGGACATGGAGGAAGACATGCCCCGACTGAACCTCATCTTCGCAACCTTCACACTGTGCCTGCTCCCACTCGCAGCCAGTGGGCAGGTGCAGCCAACGGCCATCAACGCAGAACTACGCGCCAGCACAGTCCAAGGTTCGCACGCGCCCGCCGACGGTACGCTCGACACCACAGCCGCAGCCAGCCTGCTCTTTCGCGCCACCGGCCAGCAGGAGATCGCCATCCCCTACGCCGGCATCTCACAGTTGGCTGTCGTTGACCAGGACGTGCTGCACCTGAGCGGGCTACCGGCGCTGGCCTGGATCATCATCCTCCCCAAGCCGAAGCGACATCTCATCTCCATCACCTGGAGCGACGGCGCATCCGCAACACAGGTCGTCACCTTCGAGGTGGCAGGCGGCACAAAGACGAACCTGTTGCCTGTACTCGAGGGCCGAGCCCTGAACGCCTGCGAAAGGCGCGAGGAGTTCGGTTCCTGCCAGCCGATCGTCATACCCCAGCGGTCTCCTAGCCTGACACCCAGGGTTGCCTCCTCCGCACAGTCCGTCACGCTTCCCGTTCGACCGTGACGCACGGGCCTCTGTGTCCGCTGCGACTATCTGGATCGAATGCACGCCTCACTGCAATTTTCGCCCGCCCTGTGGGCGGCGTGAAGGTGAACCGCGCAGGAGGTCTCGCGGAGGCGGAAGCCACAGCATCTCTCTTCACCATGCGCTCGAAGCTTCGAGCCAAAGGAGATACCCCCATGAGCGACTATCGCGTGCACGCCGGAGACGCAAAAGAAGATCAGGTCACAGGAGCCATCGAAAAGTACACCGCACAGGTGCCGTCGAGCGCCTTCCTCGGACTCGCCATCGCATCGATTGCAGCGTCCGTGACGCTCCAGATCACGCAGAAGGAAAAGGCGAACGCGGCCCTGTTTGTAGGCCAGTGGGTCGCACCCTTCCTTCTGCTGGGTATCTACAACAAGATGGTGAAGCAGCACGGTTCGGATGCAGAAACCCGCTAACGACAGGCGTGCGCGGGGCGACCTTGCGTCGTGCAAGGATGCCACGCGCACGCTGCCCTGCTAGCTGCAGTCTTCCGGCGCCGGATCGATCAGGGTGAAGGTCCGCTCGCCGTCTTCGGCCACGCGCACCTCGCCGGTGCCGATGTTGTAAATCCAGCCGCTGACCGTCAGCTCGCCCAGCGCCATCGCTCCCGCCACCGAGGGATGCGTCTTGAGATGCCGCATCTGCAGCAGCACATTCTGCTCTGTCAGCTCCAGGATCAACGGCTTGTCGCTCCCCTGAGCCACGTCACGCTCGTTCACGGTCTCGGCCACGGTCAGTGCAGCGTGAGCGTTCGTCAGCCAGTTGGTTACAGCGGGCAGTTTGCCGCTGGTGTCGGGTGCAAGCAGCGCCTTCATCGCACCACAGTCGGAGTGCCCACAGATCACGATGTGGTGCACACCAAGACCGGTGACAGCGAACTCCACCACCGCGCTCACACCACCCAGCATCTCGCCGTACGCGGGGACCATATTCCCGATGTTGCGCGTGACAAAGACCTCGCCCGTGGTGGTGCTCGTGATCAGGTTCGGGTCGATGCGCGAGTCCGCACAGGTGATGAACAGCGTATGCGGCCGCTGCGGCTCACTTCCGGCCTGCGCAAACTGCTCCGCGCGTTCGGGGTAAATCTGGGTGCGAAAGCGGCGCACACCTTCCTTCAACTGCTCAAGCGTCTCATCCATATTGCCTTCGTTCGTTCCTTTGGAAGCGGTTTCACCCAGCTCCCGGCGCCTGGCTAAAAGCTAACGGCTAGAAGCTAGAAGCTAGAAGCTGCTTTTACTCTTTCCACTTGATGTTGCAGCCGATGCTGCTGATCTGATTCTTGTCGGGCTGCTTGCCCGCGATCACCGCATCCAGCGCTGCACGCAGGTCCTTCCCGCTTACCGGAATGTCATTGCCGAAGTCCTTGCGGCGCGGGCGCGAATCATCCAGCTGACCGCGATAGACCAGCTTCAAATCCGCGTCGAAGACGAAGAAGTCCGGCGTGCAGGCAGCGTCATACTCGCGCGCGACCTCCTGCGACTCGTCGAAGAGGTACGGAAACTCCCAGCCCAGCCGCGACGCCTGCTCGCGCATGTCATCGGGGCCGTCCTCCGGGTACTGCACGATGTCGTTCGAGGAGATCGCCGCGATCGCAATGGGCCCATTGCCGCCCTGGAAGTAATCCTTGCCGATGCGCGCAAGCTCCTCTTCCACATGCTTTACATACGGGCAATGCACGCAGACGAACGCCAGCAGCAGGCCCTTCCGTCCGGCAAAGATGTCGTCGCGGCCAAGCGCCTTGCCGCTGACCACGTCGGGCAGCTCAAACGGTGGAGCGACGGTGCCCAGCTCGACCATGGTGGATTCAGTTCTCGACATTGCGGCGGACCTCCATCTGCCATGATAGCGTTCGCGCGTCCTGTCAGTGTGGAGTTCCCATGAACGCCCTTGCCACGGGCCCGTCTGCGGATGTATCAAGGCTGCACCATGTCAGACAGGTTTCTCCCGCGCGCCCAATTCGCCTCCCTTCTCTTGATGCCGCTCTTGTTGACGCCCGTGCTCCAGGCCCAGGCCCCCAAGCCTGACCCCAGCCCCGGCCGCGAGTCGCTGAACAAGGACCTCAACGCCCTCGCCGCGAAGGAGACCGCCGCACGCCGCGCGAAGGTCGAGGCCATCACGAGCAAAGCCGCTGCCGAAGCCCGCCAGCACGAGGTCCGCGCGACTATGCTCCGCCTGCTGGGCCCGCTGCCCGAGCGCACGCCGCTCCACGCTCAGGTCACTGGCTCCACGCAACTGGAAGGCTTCCGCGTCGATCGCGTGCTGTACGAGTCGCAGCCAAAGTTCTACGTCACGGCACTCCTCTACGTGCCCGACCGCCCCAATGGCGGCGACATGACCACGAAGTTTCCGGCCATCGTGATGGCGCCCGGCCACGCTCCCAGCGGCAAAGCCGGGGACGTTGCGTTCGCGGAAGCGTTCGCAAAAGCAGGCTTCGTCGTCCTCAGCTGGGACCCCTTCGGCCAGGGCGAACGCCTGCAGTATCCCGATCCCCAACACGAAGGCAAGACGCTGGCCAAGGCCCCCACGGGCGAGCACGGCGAAGCGGGCCTGCAACCCACACTCCTCGGCAACGCCATCGCCCAGTACATGCTGTGGGACGGCATGCGCGCGGTCGACTACCTCACCACCATTCCCGACGTCGATCCGAAGCGCATCGGCGCCTTCGGCTGCTCCGGCGGAGGCACAGACACCGCGCTGCTGGGCGCGCTCGACACGCGCGTCGCGGCCATCGGCGTCGCCTGCTACATCACCAGCTTCGACGCCCTGCTGCCCTCCATCGGCCCGCAGGACGCCGAGCAGTCCATCCCCAACTTCATCGCCAGCGGGCTCGACCTGCCCGACTGGGTCGAAGTAGCAGCTCCGCGTCCCTACGCCATCATCTCGACGACGGAAGACATGTTTCCCTTCGCCGGAGCCAAGTCCAGTGAGACCGAAGCGCGCAGGTTCTACGGCCACCTCGGAGCTGACAAGAACCTGACCTGGATCACAGGTCCCGGTCATCACGGCAACCTGCGCCCCATCCTGCCGCAGATCCTCGCCTTCTTCGCCGCACACCTGCATCCAGATGCAGCCTATGCAAAGAACCTTCCGCCCGTCACCGATCCCTTCACCACCGTGCTTCCTGTGTTGAAGCCCACGCCACCCGACCCGAAGCTGACGCAGGTGACGCCGACCGGGCAGGTCGCGACCTCCTACCCCGATGCAGCCACAGTCTTCACGCTGAACCGAGCCCGCGCGGAGAAGATCGTCACACCGCATCCGAAGACACTGATTGCTTTGCAGCACGAGATTCGAGAGGTCACGCATGCGTCTGTCCTTCCCGCCGACTGTGATCTACAGGGATTTCTGGGGACCTGTCCGCTGCCGTCCAATGGGAAGGTAAGGGTCGAGGTCAGGGACCTGCCACCGGAAAACCCTGCAAGCAAGATCGCGCCTGACTCGGTCGTTACCTTCACCTATCCGGGCGGAAGTAGCTTCCACGCGCTCTTCGGAACTGGAGTCACCGCCAGCACCGCACGAGTTGCGTTGCTTCTGAGCGACGACTTCGATGTGAACGGCAACCCAGGTTCCGCGCTGCTTTCGCGAACTCATGAGCTGAACAAGCAAGGATCCGTCGTGTTAGCAGTGCAACCACGTCCCTCTCCGCGCGGCACTGAAGAATCAAAGGCCGGAATTCTGGGGGATTTCTATCTCACAGAGCTGCGCGCTGAGCTCGCGGGCCGCACACTACTGGGCCTTCGCGTGGATGACCTGATCACAGCCGTGAATTACCTCGACGGCTTCGGAATGCAGAAGTCGAACCTTACACCGAAGCACCCTCAAATAGCAGCTGAGGCCTCCGGCCACTACGCCCTCGTGCTGCTCCACGCCGCCGTGCTCGATACGCGCCTCAAGTCCGTGCTCGCCCTCGGCGAGATCATCAACTACCGCGATCTGATCGCCGATCCCATGCCCAAAGACGCACCCGAGGACATCCTCCCCGGCGTCCTGAAGCACTACGACGTCGACGATCTCTACCACGCCGTGGGTACGAGGCTCGTGCCCACGAAGTAGGACCCACCGCACAACTTGTAAACTTGCCTTGTGCCTCAAGAAACCAAGCTAAGCCCAGCCCTCTTCCTCGACCGCGACGGCGTCATCAACGTCGACACAAACTTTCTCTACAAGATCGAGGACGTCGAGTGGATCGAGGGCATCTTCTCGCTAGCCGCCACGGCTACGCGGCTGGGCTACAAGATGGTCGTCGTCACGAACCAGTCCGGCGTGGCTCGCGGGCACTTCACCGCGGAAGACGTCGAGACGCTGATGGACTGGATGGTCGCTGAGTTCGCTGCGCGTGAGACCCCGCTGACCGCGTACTACTACTGCCCGTTCCATCCCGGTCACGGCGACGAGCGCTATCGCCGTGAGCACGAAGACCGCAAGCCTTCTCCCGGCATGCTGCGGCGCGGCGCGCGCGAGCACGCCCTCGACCTCGCACAATCCGTGATGATCGGTGACCGCTGCACCGACATCGGCGCGGCCAACAACGGCGGCCTGCGCCAGGCATTCCTCATCGCAGGCACGGAGACCGGCCCCTGCAGCGGGAACTACATCCCCGTGCAGAAGCTCGCCGAAGTCGAGCAGTGGCTGATCGAAAACACGCCCGCTCACTAGACCTCGGCTCAGTAGACCTCGGCAGTCGCGAACGACGAGCCCTTGAGGTCCTTTGCGCTCAGGTCCGGCGCTGCTCCGCCCAGCTTATCCAGCGGCCACGCGATCGCCAGTTGCGGATCGTCCCACAGGATCGACCGCTCGCCAGCGGGATAGTACCCGCGCGTAGTCTTGTAGAGCACCTCGGCCGTCTCCGACAGCACGACAAAGCCGTGCGCATAGCCTTCGGGAATCCACAGCAGCTCCAGCTGGCCAGCTTCGTTCAACGGCCGCAGGTCAAAGCCTGCCCACTGGCCGAACTGCGGCGAGTCGCGGCGCACATCCACAGCGACATCCCAGATGTGTCCGCTGAGCACGCGGACGAGCTTTCCCTGCGGCTGACCAAGCTGGTAGTGCAGCCCACGCAGCACACCACGGCGCGAATACGACTGGTTGTCCTGCGCGAACTCGGTGGGCAGTCCAAGGGCGGCAAATCGCTCCGCATTGAACACCTCGGTGAACCATCCACGGTCGTCGCCATGCATGCGGGGCCGAACCAGCTTTACGTCCGTGAGGGGGGTCGCTACGATCTCCATTCTGTCCACGATAGCGCATGAGAGACTGACCTCAGCCGCTCATCGACGCGTTACGGTTGCGCTAATCGCGCGGACCGAACCGGCCCACCGGAGGACAACATGCAGCGCATGCGCGACGTTCTGCGCGAGAGCCTCGGCCTGAGCCTCGATGCGCTCAGCGAGCTCGACCGGCTGGCCACCGCCTGGCCTGTCGCCTGCGGAGCTTCCCTCGCTCGCCACGGCGAGATCGTCGAACTCGACGCCGAGCGCACCGTACACATCCGGGTCGACGGCGCAGAGTGGATGCGCGAGTTCCTCGACATGCGATCTTCCCTGCGTCAGAACCTCGCCCGCATCGCTCGCGTCCCGTTGAACGGGATACACTTCGAAGAGCAGGGCCGCGCGGCAGAACGCGCCCGCCGCCCCGCACGATAACGACTTCGAACGGAGTACGCATGGCTGACACCCACTCTGCGGAGAACCACACCGCGGGCGTGTCCGAACAGGACGTCCGCCACGTCGCCAACCTCGCCAACCTGGAGCTCACCGACCAGGAGCTGCCGCGCATGGTTCGCGACCTGAACTCGATCCTGAACTACATCGCCGAGCTCAACCAGCTCGATACCGCCAGCGTGCCCGCGATGTCGCAGGTAGGCGAGATGCTGGGTCTCACGCCCGACGGTGCGGGCAACACCCTGCGCCCCGACGTGGTGCGGCCCTCCGTCGACCGCGCCGCCGTGATGGCGGCTGCTCCCGAAACCGATGGCCGCTTCTTCAAGGTCCCCAAGGTCATCGAGCGTTGAACGATCTCTGACGAGGCGAATGCACGGCAGGGCACGGCTTCAGCCGTGCCGCGCCACCAAATCCAAGGGGCTTTAGCCCCTGAGGGATACCCCCTCGAAGGACAGACGAACCCTGATGTCGAACACACTGAATCTGGAGACACTCACGCTGGCCGAGGCCCGCGCCGCCGTCGTGGAAGGCCGCACCTCCGCCGCCGCGCTGGCGTTGGAGCACTACGAGCGCATCACCGCCATCGACACGCACGTGCACAGCTACCTCGCGCTGACCCAGGAGCGAGCCCTCGCGCAGGCCGAGAAGATCGACGCCGCGGTGAAGGCCGGTGGCCCGCTCGGTCCCCTCGCCGGTGTGCCCGTCGGCATCAAGGATGTGCTCGCAACCCGCGGCACCGTGACCACCGCCGGTTCGAAGATCCTCGAAGGCTACAAGCCGCCTTACGATGCGACCGCGGTGCTGAAACTCGAAGCCGCCGGAGCCATCGTTCTCGGCAAGCTCAACTGCGACGAGTTCGCGATGGGCAGCTCCAACGAGAACTCGGCTTATGGCCCCGTGATGAACCCCAAGGCCCCCGGACACGTTCCGGGTGGAAGCTCCGGCGGCTCGGCGGCATCGGTCGCTGCAGGCCTCTGCGTCGCTTCGCTGGGCACCGACACCGGCGGCTCCATCCGCCAGCCCGCAGCCTTCTGCGACGTCGTCGGCGTCCTGCCCACCTACGGCCGCGTCTCCCGCTTCGGCCTCATCGCCTTCGCCTCCTCGCTCGACCGCGTGGGCCCCTTCACGAAGAACGTCGCCGACGCCGCCACCATGCTGGAAGTCCTCGCAGGCCCTGATCCGCTCGATGCGACAAGCTCCGCCACAACTCCCCAGAGCTACACCGCCGAGCTGACCAAACCCGTCAGCGGCCTCCGCATCGGCATCCCGGAAGAGTACTTCGGCGAGGGCCTCAACGAGGACATCCGCGCCGCCATCGAGAAGAGCCTCGACGCCTTGCGCGAGCAGGGCTGTGAGCTGGTCAAGATATCCCTGCCGCATACGAAATACGCTGTGCCGACCTACTACGTGATCGCGACCGCCGAAGCCAGCGCCAATCTCTCGCGCTTCGATGGCGTCCGCTTCGGCCACCGCTCCGCGCACTCCGAGACGCTCTCCGCGATGTACAAGAACTCGCGCGAAGAAGGCTTCGGCCCAGAGGTCAAACGCCGCATCCTGCTTGGCACCTACGTGCTCTCCGCGGGCTACTACGACGCCTACTACCGCAAGGCGCAGCAGGTTCGCGCACTGCTCACGCAGGACTTCCTCGCCGCCTTCAACAAGGTCGATGCCATCGTCTGCCCGGTCACACCGTCGCCGCCGTTCAAGTTCGGCGAAAAGACCGACGACCCCGTACAGATGTACCTCGAAGACATCTTCTCCGTCGCCGCATCGCTCGCCGGAATCTGCGGCATGAGCGTGCCCTGCGGCTACACCCGCGACAACCTGCCCATCGGCGTGCAGGTGCTGGGCAAACACTTCGACGAAGCCACCATGCTGCGTGTCGGCGCGGCCATCGAGGCAGCGCAGAAGTAGGAGGCACACGTGAGAGCGGTCCCGGTGTTCTACTCAAGCGACCTCGCCCAGTCACTAGCCTTCTACATAGGCGTGCTCGACTTCGAGCTGAGATATCCGGAGTACCGCGAGCTCGCGCTCCGCAACGGCGTCATCGACCTCGTCTGCGGCGCCGCCGTCCTTCAACTCTCCCGGCACATGGGTGCTCATCCCACCCCCAGCTCCGTGAACCTGGAGCTCGACCAGCCCGGCGAAGTCGACGAGCTCTTCGCCCGCTACACCGCACGCGGCCTCGATCAAAGCCACCGCATCGAGTCCCCCGTTCACCTCGCGCCCCTCGACCAGACCTGGGGCACTCGCGAGGCCTACCTCAACGACCCCGACGGCAACACTCTCTGCCTCCGCGCGTGGCGCTGATGCCCCACATCGCTCCATGCGACCTCGGCTTGGCCACGATGTAGAAACGAAAAAGGCTCCTCGTGCTGCCCGAAGGACGAAGCCAGCCTGCGACTGTACATGGCTTTCATCCGTCTTGATGCATGAGACCCTAAACGGATGAGCTGTTCTCCTGTGGCGAAACGCATAGCCCGCACCTGCTGCGCGATCGGCCTTGCCGGCGCCGCGAGCGCCTTCGCCCAGACGCCACAAGCCGCAACGCCTCCCGCCAAGCCCACCGTGCAGCAAAGCGTGACCGTCACCGCCGACCGCGGCCTCGCAGGCATCAACGACTCCGCCACCAGCACCACCACGCTCAGCGCGGAGCAGATGCAGCAGCAGCCGGGCCTCTCACTCGACGACGCGCTGCACCAGGTCGCAGGCTTCACGCTCTATCGCCGCACCGGCTCGTGGACCGCAAACCCAACCACCGAAGGTGTAAGCCTGCGCGGCCTCGGCTCGACCGCCGCAAGCCGCACGCTCGTCGTCACCGATGAGGTACCGCTCAACGATCCCTTCGGCGGATGGATTCACTGGGACGAGATCCCCGCGCTCGCCATCGATCGCGTGCAGCTGGAACGAGGCGGAGCCAGCGATCTCTACGGCTCCAGCGCCATCGGCGGTGTCGTCAACGTTGTGCCGGTGGAACCGGACATACGTCATGGCGAAAGCCTGCTCTTCTCCGCCGATGCAGCGGGCGCGAGCGAAAACTCCGCCGATCAGGACACCCTGCTCTCCACCGCATCGAAACGCTTTGCTTTCCTGGGTGCGGAAAGCTTTCTCACCACCGGCGGCTACATTCCAACGGCACCGTCGCTGCGCGGGCTCGTGGACATTCCCTCCAACGTCACCAGCGAGGCCGGCCGCGTAGAGCTGCGAGGCTTCGCGCTGCAGCAGAAGGCCTCCGCATTCCTGCGCGGCAACGTGCTGAACGAGGCCCGCAGCAACGGCACACCGTTGCAGACCAACGGCACGCGCTTGTGGCGCTACACCGCAGGCGCGGACTACGGTGCGGGCAAGTCCACAGCGTTACTACGGCTCTACGGCGCCCGCGAAGCCTACCGGCAAACCTTCTCGTCGATCGCCACTGATCGCAACTCCGAGGCTCTGACCAAGCTGCAGAAGGTTCCACTCGATCAGGTCGGCCTCGTCGCACAGGCCGCACATGCAATGCCGCATCAACTCACCGCAGCGGTAGGCTTCGACATCGACGACGTACGCGCGACCGACAACGAGTCGCCTGTGTCGAAGGGCAATCTCCTCAGCACCACCAGCACCTCCGCTCGGCAACGCGAGACCGGCGGCTTCGTCGATGCCATCTGGACGCCACATGCCTGGTCGCTCTCAGGCTCAGTGCGCGTCGATAGCTTCCGCACCTACGACGCGCGGCAGGTCCTTTCGACAACCGGCGTCATCACGCAGCTACCGCAGATCAACGAGCTGGTTGCGAGCCCGCGTTTAGGCATCGTCTTTCGGCCCCAATCTCATGCATGGCCGCACGGCCTCGCGCTCACCGCAACAGCCTTCCGCGCCTTTCGCGGGCCCACCATGAACGAGCTCTATCGCACCGGCCAGGTAGGTCAACAGACCACGCTTGCCAACTCGTCCCTGCTCGCCGAGCGCGCCACCGGCTTCGAGTACGGACTCGAACTCGAACGACGCATCGGCCATCTCCGCGCGACCTACTTCTGGACCGAGGTCAACCGCCCCATCTCCGCCGTGCTGCTCTCGCAAACATCCACAACGCAGACGCTGCAGCGCCAGAACCTCGGGCAGATCCGCAGCCGCGGCATGATGCTCGAAGCGCAAAGCGCACGCTGGCGCGGCTTCGACGCAAGCTTCGGCTATCAGCTTGCCGTCGCGACCGTGACCGCCTTCAACACCAGTTCTGCAGTCCAGGCGAACCTCACCGGCAAGTGGATTCCGCAGGTGCCGCGTGAACTGGCCACTGCGACCGCGAACTACATCGCGCCGCACATCGCCAGCTTCCATGCCATCGTGAGCTATACAGGCCAGGCCTTCGACGACTCGTCGAACCAGTACCTGCTGCATCCCTATGCGCGCTTCGATATCTCTGCCGACCGCTCGCTCACGCATGGGCTAAGCATCTTCGCGGGTGCACAGAACCTGCTCAATCGCTCCATCGATGCAGGCCGAACCCCGATCCTCACGCTGGCCTCGCCACGACTGGTGCAGGGCGGCGTTCGTTACACCTTCAGGCGATAAGTATGCGAAGGCATGCGAGAGCGATGCCAAGAATTCGCTGCTCGATTCTATTTCTCCAGCCCGCCTCGAAGCTCCCTATCAACCGCAAAGCCCGCTGAAAGTTGCGCGCAACCTCCGCGCACAACCTGCGTTTCATTCAACATACCGAGCGCAGCTCAAGGCGCTCGAAAGGAGGCAATATGAAGCTCGCAAACGTTGCAAACATCCTCAGGACCAAGGTGGCACGCGGAGCCGCAGTTGCCGCCCTCACCGCAGCTACCCTCGCCGTCGCAGCCCCAGCCGCACAGGCTCAGCGCTTCTACGTTGGCATCAACGCTGGACCGCGCTACGTGGCCCCTCGTCCCGTCTACGTTGCTCCCGCCTATGGCTACGGCTACGCCACTCCGGAAGTCGTCTACGGTGGCCCGTCCTACGGCTATGGCTACTGGGATCGCGGTCACGCCTGGCACCGCGACTACGATCGTGACCGCTTCGATCACCGCGGCTTCGATCGCGACCACCATGAGTCCGATGGCCGCTGGCATCGCTAAGCGACAGCACCCGCTCCTTCTGCACTCAACGCCATGAACGACGTTCGCATGGGCCGCTCTCTGAAAAGGGAGCGGCCTTGCCGTTTGTGTTGGAGAACGATCGTGCGCTGAACCTATAACGCTCGGTAGTACACCGACT
>Ga0302187_10003430_pt1 | contig 12857 bp, 14 predicted proteins | sample II_Bog_E1_3_FD_202120 | JGI IMG/M metagenome (GOLD analysis project Ga0302187, IMG submission 202120) | Peat permafrost microbial communities from Stordalen Mire near Abisko, Sweden - II_Bog_E1_3 | ecosystem: Environmental > Terrestrial > Soil > Wetlands > Peat | place: Sweden: Abisko...
GCGATGCAGGCTGGCAATGGGCTTCATGGCGTCGGGATGCTTCATCAGGAAATCGCGCAAAACCAGCGGCGAAGCGGTGACTTCAGCTTTGACGGCTTTATCCGTGCGCTGAACGGTGCCCAGCAGCTGACCCTGATCCACCGCCTGGGCGAACAGCTCGTCGTTGGTGCCCCAAACATCGAAGTCGTTGTCGGTCTCGTCGCCGGGCTTGCGCTTCCATTGATAGCTTCCCAGCATGCCGGCCTTGTCGTTATGGCGGCGGACGTCAAGATAGCGTTGCCCCGCCACCGTCACCATACGGACGGCGAAGCTCTCGACCTGCTGGCAGCGGCCCTTGTCGGCCACCTTCACCCGCAGCAGGGTGGGCGTTTCCATGACCACATTCAGATAGGTCGCCTTCTTGCCCTCTCCGGTCTGCCAGTTGCCGACCAGATGGCTGTCAGCCGCCTCAGACTCGGCAGCCGCGTCAATGAGGCCAGGATTAAAGCTGGTGCAGGCACTCAGCAGCAGGCTGGCTGACAGGGCAAGAACAAGACGCAGCATGGCTCACCGCAAGGCGTTGTGGATCAGATAAGCGGCGATATCGGCGGGCTTGAGCTTCAGATCCTTGGGCTCGAAGCCGTCCAGGGCCTTCTTGATCATAATGTGGTTTTCCACATTCTCTGTCTTGACCTTGAAGATGCCGATGCAGCCTTTGATCTTGGGGTAGAGGTTGGGGTCGACCATCTTCTCTTTCTTCTGCAGGCGCTCCAGCACCTCTTCTTCCGAAAGAATGCAGGGCTCGCGCTTCACGACGGTCCAGTCAGTCTCGCCAGCCACGCCGTCCTTCAGCATGGCAATGGCGCCGTCGGCTTCCTCGGCCAGTCCGACCTTGAACAGGAACTTGCCCAGGCCTACGTCCGCGCCCCATTTTCCCAGGGCTGCGCTGCGAGCCACATAGATGATGGCCATATCCAAAACTCCCAAAAATACAAGCCCTGGCATAGCACACCCGGCCTCACCCACCAAGCATGGAGGCCGCTCTGCACAGGGACAGGGATAATTTCCTGACCTATCCATTCATTTTTCCTATCGCCAAGTTCGGTAAAACCGATTAGGCTCCGTCCCACGATGAAGATGCGAACCGACATCCGCCGCCAAACGATCCTCAGCCGCACCCTTTGGGGAGCTCTGCTCGTTGCCGGCCTGATGGGCACCTCGCCAGCAATGGCGAAGACCTCGTATCATCATCATAGCTCCCCTAAACATGCTTCAGTGGTCCGCCTGAACTGCGTTCAGTATGTTCAGCATGCCACCCAGATCGGTCTGCATGGCAATGCCGGCGACTGGTGGGATAATGCCGAGGGTGCGTTCAATCGCGGCGAGGCTCCGAAGGCTGGGGCCGTCATGGTCTTCGCCAAGACCGACAACTTGCCCTATGGCCATGTCGCCGTGGTGCGTCAGGTTCAGAATAAGCGCAGCATCCTGATCGATCACGCCAACTGGTCGCCCATCCATGGCCGCCGTGGTCAGGTTGAGCGCGGCGTGCGGGTCATCGATGTTTCCGCCGAAAACGACTGGAGCGAAGTCCGCGTCTGGTACACTCCAACCCACGATGTCGGCCAGACCGTTTATCCGCTGAACGGCTTCATCTATACCCACGGCGACGTTCAGCATCACGTTCGCTAAGACCTAACAGCTTCCCCGACCGCAAGGCCGCCCATTGGGCGGCTTTTTTATTGCCCGCGACAGCGCCATCTGTGATCATAGCTACAAAATTGTGATCACATATCCGCTGTTCCGCAAAGGGTCACCCGATGTCACGCCTCACCGCTAATCTTCTGATGATCCTGACCGCGATCATCTGGGGCACCACCTTCGTCGTCCAAAAGATCGCCGCGGACTATATCGGCCCCACCGCCTTCATCGCCGCCCGGCTATTTTTAGGGGCTCTGGTGGTGATGCCCCTGGCGATCCATCATTGGAGGGCAAGGCAAAGAGCCGTCAGCCGGCAGGATTGGATCCTGATGGGGATCACCGGCCTGATCATGTGCGCAGCCTCCATCTTCCAGCAATTGGGCGTGGCCCAGACCACCGTGGCCAACACCGGATTCCTGACCGGGCTTTATGTACCGCTGGTTCCCTTGATTGAATGGGCGATCTTGCGTCGCAAGCCCCATCCCATCATCTGGCCGGCAGCCGCCCTGTCCCTGCTGGGCACCACCTTGATGAGCGGTGGCGGCAGCTTGTCTTTCGGCCAGGGCGATATTCTGGTCATTCTCAGCAGCCTGTTCTGGGCATGCCACATCATCATGGTCGGCCATTGCTCCAACCGCACCGGCCTGCCCACCGTGCTGGCGGTGGTGCAATATCTGGTCTGCGCCTTGGTCTGCGCCCTGTGGGCCGCCGCTTTCGAGCCGGGCATCGCCGCCGGACTGCAAGCGGCCTGGAAGGAAATCGTCTTCATCGGCGTCCTGGAGGTCGGCATCGCCTATACCCTGCAAACCATCGTCCAGCGCCATACGTCCCCCGCCGATACGGCGATCCTGCTCAGCAGCGAGGTGCTGTTCACCATGATGAGCGGCATGATCTTCCTGGGGGAACGCATGACCATGACCCAGGCGGTGGGCGGTGTCGCCATCCTGACCGCCATGCTGGCAGTACAATTGGGTCCGACTTTCAGACCCATCCCGGCAATCGAATAGGACAAAGAAAAAGGGCCGGAGATTGCTCTCCGGCCCTTGATCCGATCGGTCCTGGAAGCTTAGCGCTTCGAGAACTGGAAGCTACGACGGGCCTTGGCCTTACCGTACTTCTTACGCTCGACCACGCGGCTGTCACGGGTCAGGAACCCGCTGGCCTTGAGCGGGCTACGCAGGCCCGGCTCGTAGTAGGTCAGAGCCTTGGAGATGCCGTGACGAACGGCACCGGCCTGGCCGGACAGACCACCACCGGTCACGGTGACAACGACGTCGAACTGGCCGACGCGGCTGGCAACCTGGAACGGCTGGTTGATGACCATGCGCAGCACGGGGCGGGCAAAGTACACCTCGATGGTACGACCATTGACGGTGATCTTGCCGTTGCCGGGCTTGATCCACACACGGGCGATAGCGTTCTTACGCTTGCCGGTGGCATAGGAACGACCCTGGGCATCGACCTTCCGCACATGAACCGGGGCGGCAGCCGGAGCTGCGGCCTTCAGGTCGGCAAGGGCGCTGAAGTCTTCGGCCATGGTTAGGCGCTCCTCTTATTCTTCGGATTCATCGACGCGACGTCGAGAACCTCGGGCTGCTGACCGACATGCGGATGCTCAGCACCGGCATAGACGCGCAGGTTCTTCATCTGCTGGCGGCCCAGAGGACCACGGGTGATCATCCGCTCAACGGCCTTGATGACCACACGCTCGGGATGGCTGCCACCCAGCAACTGGCCCATGGTACGGCCCTTGATGCCGCCGGCGAAGCCGGTGTGCCAGTAGAACACCTTGCGGTCGAGCTTACGTCCCGTCAAATGCACCTTATCGGCATTGATGATGATGACGTTGTCGCCCATGTCAATGTGCGGGGTATAGGTGGGGAGGTGCTTGCCGCGCAGCCGCATCGAGACGATGCTGGCCAAACGACCGAGAACGACGCCGTCCGCGTCGATCACCACCCACTTCTTGTTCACTTCGGACGGTTTGGCGGAATAGGTAGTCATATCACCCACTGCTAAACCTGCAACGGAAAGGGCCCATGCCCTTCCCTGACGAAGGCCGGAGTATGGCGATATCGAGTTTTGCCGTCAACGATATTTATATACATATAAATCAAAGACTTAGCACAACGGTATTATTTTACCGCGCCGAAGAGCCGCAGAAAGCCTGCTTTTGCGGCACATCACGAAGTCCCAGGGTCTTCTTGACCGGACGGTCAGACAGTCTCCATACTCCCGGCCCGTTTCGCCTTAAGGCTCCCAATCAAGAATGCCCTCCTCTTCCTCTGCCGGCTCTTTGTCGGCCCGGCTTCTGGCTCTGGCCTGTCTGGCCATGGCCATGGTGTCGGTCCAGGCCGGTGCGGCCTATGCCAAACATCTGTTCGCCGCCATCGGCGCCGAAGGCACCACCGGCCTGCGCTGTGGGATCTCGGCCCTGGTGCTGGGACTAGTCTGGCGGCCCTGGCGGGGCAAGCTGTCGGGCAAAGCCGCCCTGGCCGCCCTGCTCTATGGGTTGTCGCTGGGGGGCATGAATATCTGCTTCTATCTGTCGCTGGTGCATCTGCCCTTGGGCGTGGCAGTGGCGGTGGAATTCACCGGACCGCTGGTGCTGGCCCTGATCAGTTCACGCCGACCCTTGGATTTCCTGTGGATTTTGCTGGCGCTGCTGGGGTTGGCCGGTCTCAGCCCCTTGCCTTCGGGTGCGGCGCGGCTCGATCCCACCGGCATTCTACTGGCCCTGAGCGCCGGCGGCTTCTGGGCGGCCTATATCGTCTTTGGCAAAAGGGTGGTGCGAACCATGCCTGGCAACCGGGCCAGCGCTCTGGGTATGATCGTGGCCGGATTGCTGACGGCTCCCTTCGCCGTGGCCCATGCCGGCAGCGATCTTCTGCAGCCGTCGATTCTGGCTTCGGCCTTCGTGGTCTCCATGCTGTCCAGCACCATCCCCTATTCGCTTGAGATGGTGACCCTGAAGCGCATGACCGCCAAAAGCTTCAGCATCATGGTCAGCCTGGAGCCGGCCATCGCCGCCGCCTGCGGCTGGCTGGTCAATGCCGAGCATTTGAGCCTGCTGCAGATGGCCTGCATGGGGGCGCTGATCCTGGCGTCCCTGGGCTGCACCACCACATCCCGAAGCTGATCTTGCCCAAGAAGCCGATCAGTCGCACAATTGCCGTCTAATAAGGAGACGGTCATGAGGTGGGATTACCGCTTGGTTCGGCGCAATGTGGATGGCGAGGAGCGCCAGGGGATTCATCGCGCCTTCTATAGCGACACGGCGGACCTGCAGCCCCAGGCCGTGTCCCTGACTCCTTGCGCCATCGAAGGCCACGATCCGGCCGGACTTCTGGCTCAAATGGCCTTGGCCCTGAATAAGCCGGTGATAGATTTCGACAGCCTGAAGAACCAATCCATCCTGGACGGCTTCCTGGCCGAAGAGGACCGTCGCCTGTTCGTCGGGCTGTTGCGCAAGGCCGACGGCATGGACCAATATCTGACCCAGCTGAAGGAAGACGATTCGCCCCTGCCCGCCGACTGGCCGGACATGGACCCGCCGGAAATGGTCGAGGGCAGCTATATCGCCTTTGTGCGCAAACGTCCTCAGGCCGATTTTCTGGTGGAGTTTCCCGATTTGCCCGGCTGCACCGCCCACGGCCACAGCCTGGAGCAAGCCCGCAGCCTGGCCCAAGATGCCTTGGCCTCACATCTGTCCTCGACCAGGGACTTGCCGCCAGCCCGCGATTGGAGCGACCTGTCCATCGACCCGGCCCGCAACGGTGCTACCCTGATTGTCGTTACTCCCTATCCTGAAGCGTCACCCCCTTGACGGGGCAGTCAGCTTTTGCGAGCCTTTCAAGAATGGAGCGCACCTTCGAGATGAAAGGTGCCTGGAGGATCAAAGAATGAAGTCTGGAAAGACCGTAGCATCCGTCTCCTTCCTGAGCGACCGCACCATCAGCATGGATGTGGAGCAGGTGACCGCCATCGAGATCGGCGAGCCCATGGAAGTCGAACCCGGCAGCTGGTTCGCCGAACTGATCATCCGTTCGGCCAATGGCGTCTTGGCGGTACAAATGCTGGCAGAGAACCCCGACCGCTTCCAGGTCCTGACCCCCAACGAGAACCCGGACGCCGAATAAGTCAGGATAGGCTCGCTATTGGCGGGCCTCGTCTTGCTCATCCTTCAGGTTGCTCTCCGCCATCGGTATCACCGTACGGGAAAGCTCCTTGCAGACCATCCAGCCAGGACGCTCCAGGGAATCGCATGAGCTGGACCTGAGGCGGACAGCGAGGTCCGCGGTCAGTGGGCGATCCCAATTATAGATGACGCAATGCTCCCCAGAGGGGCCTTGCATTTCCCCATCCAATTTCGCGCCGTAATTTCCGTACTGGCTGCCAGTGCCATTGCCGACACTCAGAGGCAGGCTGGGGGGAAGACTGGCTGTCGGCGGGGTTGCGCAACCAAACAAAGCCAATATAGAGCAGCAGACACCCACCAGCCGCATCGTCTGCCCCCTCCAGAGTTACCAACCAGCAACTTTGGAGGGGAATATGGCTTTTTTGCGATAACCTACACGTTCAGCAGCAGATATTCCCGCTCCCAGGACGAAACCACCCGCTGGTAGGCCTCCCATTCGGCTTCCTTGACGGCGATGAAAGTCTCGACGAAATCTTCGCCCAGCACTTCGCGCAAAGGCTTGCATCCCTGCAGCTTGGGCAAGGCGTCGAACAGCTGGCGGGGCAGCGAATGGGCGCGGGTATAGCCCGAGCCATCGATGGGATCGCCGCAATCGATCTCTCCCACCATGCCCAGATAGCCGCAAGCCAAAGAAGCGGCGATGGCCAGATAGGGATTGGAATCGGCACCGGCCAAGCGGTTCTCGATCCGGCGGCCCGAGGCGCTGGAATTGGGTACCCGCAAACCGACAGTGCGATTGTCGCGACCCCAATGCACATTGATGGGGGCGTCGTAATCGGGAACCAACCGGCGATAAGAATTGACGTTGGGGGCCAACAACGGCATGGACGAAGGCAGATACTTGCGCAGACCGCCGATGAAATAGCGGAACCACTCGGTATCTTCGCCCTCATCGGTGGCGAACAGGTTCTTGCCCGTTTTCTCGTCCAGCACGTTCAGATGGATATGCATGGCGCTGCCCGGCTCGTTCTGCATGGGCTTGGCCATGAAGGTGGCATAGACCCCCTTGCGCAGACCCACCTGACGCACCGTGCGCTTGAACAGGAACACCTGATCGGCCAGTTCCAGCGCCTCGCCGTGATTGAAGTTGATCTCCATCTGCGCCGCCCCGGCTTCATGGCTCAGGGTGTCGATGTCCAGGCACTGAGCCTCGCAATATTTATAGACTTCCTCGAACAGGGGGTCGAACTCATTGACCGCATCGATGCCATAAGACTGACGCCCGGTCTCGGGCCTGCCCGAGCGGCCCACCGGCGGCTCCAAGGGATAGTCGGGATCGGTGTTGACCTTGACCAGGAAGAACTCCAGCTCAGGGGCGACGATGGGCTTCCAGCCCTTGTCCTCATAGAGCTTCAGCACATTGCGCAGCACCTGGCGCGGCGAAATCGACACCGGGCGGCCATCGGCGTAATAGCAGTCGTTGATCACCTGGGCGGTGGCGTCGGGATACCAAGGCACCACCCGCAGAGTATTGGGGTCCGGGCGCAGATAGATGTCGCCGTCGGTGGGGCTGGTGACATCCTTTTCGGGATAATCGCCGGTGACCGTCTGAGCGAAAATGCTTTCCGGCAGGCGCAGGCCGTCGTCGTAGCTGGAGAGGAATTTCGACGCCGGCAAGATCTTACCGCGAGGGATACCCGACATATCGGGGACCAGACATTCCACCTCGGTAATTCCACGGTCCCGCATCCAGTTTTCGACGTTTTTCATCGGATCCTCAGTTGACCTTCGCTATGAGCCTCCCATGCATATGGGGACGGCAACAAAGCAAGGCTACCCCAAGCCGCGAGCCCCTTCTACCTTGCCTGGCCATCGTTCCGCATATGCAACAACGCTCAACTGCGATGGGAGTCATCGCGATGAATTCATTTGCAACAGCGAAACGATTGCCCGACAGTGACTTTGGGCGCGGGATTAAATATTTTCGGACCAAGTCATGAGTTTCTGGACGGTAACCCTGATCAGCCTCGCCATCGGCTTGCTGCTGGTGATTGGCGGTTCACTGGTGGTCTATATGGGCTCGCTGGTGAAAAACGCCTATGAGCTGAAGGTGGAAATCCAAAACGACATGGAAGCCGGCCTCAAGCGCATTGAGGAAGAATCCGAAAAGAAGACCCGCTGGATCAAGCGCGACCTCATTGAAGAGATCGAAAAACTGAAGTCCTCGCTCTCCACCGACAACCAGCGGAAATTCGGCGAAATGACCGAAGGGCTGGTCAAATCCGTCGCCGAGCTGGAACAGACCCACAAGCGTGACCGCCAGGAAATGATCAAGGTCATCGATGCTCTGCGCCAAGACATCATGACCCTGGATCAGCGCCTGAAATCCCTGAAGCGCGATGCCCAGGCACCCGCCGCCGCGCCGCCGGCGGACCCCACCGCACCTGAAGCCCCCCAGGCAGAAGAAGCTCCAGCCAAACCGGCCTGAGCTAAAATTACATCCCCACTGGACGGGACGCCCCTGCCTGTCGCAAAGTGTTTTAAAAATCGGAGAACAACCCGAAGTTCACGATCTGGGGAACGCCATGTCTGCTAGCATTAACGCCCCGTCCGCCTCTGGCGGCCCTGAGGATGAGCTGGACGAACTTGTCCGCGCACTCGCCATCACATGCGGCAAATTGGGCATCAATGCCGCCGACATCGCCGGACGCATCGAGGATGTCTCGAAGCGTATCGCCGCCCAGACCGATCTTTTGGGCACGGTCAGCCGCAGCGCCACCGAGATGGAAGGCTCCAACGGCCAGATCGCGTCCGCCGCCGCCGAGGCCAAGGACGAAGCCGGAGTGATCGCCCAGCGCATGGGCCAGTCCCAAGACGCCATCAAGCAAGCCATGAAGGACATCTTCGGTCTGGTGGAGGGCACCGCCCGCATCGAGGCTCAATTACCCGGCCTGCAAGGCTCTCTGGCCAAAGTCGGCAACGCCACCAAGGAAATCCAGAAGGTCGCCAGCCAGACCAACCTCCTGGCCCTGAACGCCACCATCGAAGCCGCCCGCGCCGGCGAAATGGGCAAGGGCTTCGCCGTGGTGGCCGGAGAGGTCAAGGCTCTGTCCCGCCACACCGCCGAAATGGTCAAAGGCATTCAGTCCACGGTTGAGGAATTGCGGGGCCAGATCGGCAATCTGATCACCGAAAGCGGTGCCGCCTCTGGCGCAGCCAATGCTGCAAGGGCCGGAACCGGCGCCATCGGCGAAGCTATGTCGAGCCTGGATGAGATGTGCGGCGCGGTGTCGCGCATGGCCGGCAACATCTCGAAGATCGCCGGCCAAGCCGCCGACAACCGCAGCCAATGCGCCGAGGTGGCAGAGGAAATCCGCAAGATCAGCGACAACGAGGCCCTGTCGAAACAAGACGCCGAGCAGGTCACCGAGGGCGCCTATAAGCTTTTGGATCTGGGCGAAGAGATCATCGACAGCCTGGCCTCGGCCGGCATCGAGACCGCCGATACGCCCTTCATCCAGTCGGTCTGCGCCACCGCCAAGCAGGTGGAAAGCCTGCTGGAAGACGCCTTGCAAAAGGGCCAGTTGGACCTGACCGCCCTCTTCGACGAGAACTATCTGCCCATGCCCGGCATCGAGCCGCCCCGCTTCACCACCCGCTGGCTGCCGGTAATCGAGCGCATGGTGCCGCCCATCACCGAACCGACCCTAAGCCTCGCTCCCAACATCGTCTTGTGCACCGTGACCGACCGCAACGGTTATATGCCGGTGCATAATCGGAAATACTCCCAGCCGCCGGGCAAGGACCCCATCTGGAATGCCCAAAACTCTCGCCAGCGCATGATGCTGACCGACCGCACGGCCAAAAGATGTGGAGCCTCGACCAAGCCTTTCCTGGTCCAGACCTTCCGCCGAAACTTGGGCAATCAGTTCCAAATTTTGAAGGACATCTCGGCTCCGGTCTTCGTGCGCGGGCGCTTGTGGGGTAATGTACGGATGTGCATCACAACCTGAGGCCCCACTACCCATGAGCCGTGCCCAATCCGCGATCTGTGCCGAGGGAGGAGCCTTCGGCCTGTTCATCACCCTGCTGATCAATGATGACGGACAAGAGGCTGTGCGCCGCACCGCCGCTGCTCTGCCGGCCCTGACCGAGACGCTCGCCGCCGAGTTGAAGGAGCCCTCTCTGGTCAGCGCCATCGCCTTTGGCGCTGAGGTCTGGCCGCGGCTGTTCGACATCCCCGCCCCCCAGGAACTGCTGCCCTTTACCGCTCTGGAATCAGCTGGGCGCAAGGCTCCGGCCACGCCGGCCGACATCTTCCTGCATATCCATGCCAACCGCGCCGACGCTCCCTTTCTGCTGGGACGAAAGGTGATGACCCTGCTGGGAGATGCCGTGACCCTGGTCGAAGATATCTCGGGCTTTCGCAACCATGAAGGCCGCGACCTGACCGGCTTCATCGACGGCACCGAGAATCCCCATGGCGAAGAGCGGGCCGAGGTTGCTCTGACCGAGGATGGCGGCAGCTTCGTCAGCCTGCAACGTTGGGAGCATGATCTGGCCAAATGGGAAAGCCTGGATCTGTCCCACCAGGAAGCCGCCGTCGGTCGCACCAAGGCCGACGACCGCGAGATGGACGATGACGAGAAGCCCCCCACCGCCCATATCGCCCGCATGGTCATCGAGGAAGACGGCGAAGAGCTGACTATCCTGCGCCACAGCCTGCCCTATGGCGACATGCGGCGTTGCGGCCTTTATTTCGTCGCCTACGGCAAGAGCCCGGCGCCCTTCCGCAAAATGCTAGAAAGCATGGTGATCGGCGAAGGCGGCCATGGCGACAAGCTGATGGACTATACAAAACCAGTCACTGGAGCGGCCTTTTTCGCCCCTTCCGTGCAAGCCTTGGCGACCTTAGTGAAAGATCGATAACGCCCCCGGCTTTCGCTTCAATTTGATGCAATTTGTCCGTAGTATCTCCAGGGGCATTTTTTTTGGGCATACTAATGGAGCTATCGGCCGATGCTGCGTCGTCTCGTCACCCCTATGATCCTTGCCGCCGCCGTCCTCTCCCTGACCCGCCCGGCTATGGCCGAGCATTTCGTCGTCGGGGTCGAGGCTATCGACTACATGCCCCATTACGGTGTGACCGATAAGGGCGACTATCAAGGCTTCGCCCGCGCCCTGTTCGACGCCTATGCCGCCGACCGCGGCCATCAATTCGAATACCGCCCCCTGCCGGTCAATCGCCTGTTCCACGAGTTGGTGGACGGCAAGGTGGACTTCAAATACCCCGACAACGCCTTCTGGCAGACCGAGATCAAGACCGGTAAGACCGTGGTTTACAGCGATCCGGTGGTGGACTATATCGACGGCGTGATGGTGCTGCCCGAGAACAAAGGTAAGTCGGTGGAAAGCATCCGTACCCTGGGCACCGTGCGCGGGTTCACCGCCTTCGACTGGCTGGACCGCCTGAAGGCCGGCACCGTCACCTTGGAAGAGAACCCCAATTTCTCCGGCCTGATGTTCCAGACCCTGACCAAGCGCGTCGATGGCGCCTATGCCAATGTCGCCGTGGCCATCAGCACCCTGGACGGCATGAAGAAGTCCGGCGCTTTGGCCTACGACTCTGGCCTGCCCCACACCAAGGGCAGCTACAAGCTTTCCACCACCACCCACCCCGAGATCATCGCCGACTTTAATGCCTGGATGAAGTCCAAGCCCGAGCTGATCGCCAAGCTGAAGGCCCAGTGGGCCGTGGAAAAGGGCGTCGAGTAAGACTCCCTCTCCTCTCAAAGACCAAAAAGGCCGGAGGGTTTCCCCTCCGGCCTTTTTTCAACCTGCCCCCAGGTTGAGTGTTTCTTATTCCACCAACTCCGGTTCCTTGACCGTAGGCCGGTGATGTTCCTCGAAGTCGAAGGTCAGGCCACTTTCGCCCACATCGACCCTGACCACGCCGCCCTTGGACAGCTTGCCGAACAGCAGCTCCTCGGCCAGGGGCTTCTTGATATGCTCCTGAATGACGCGGGACAGCGGACGGGCACCATTAAGCTTGTCGTAACCCTTCTCGGCCAGCCATTTACGAGCACCCTCGGTCAGTTCGAAGGTGACGTCCCGGTCGCCCAACTGAGCTTCCAGCTGGATGATGAATTTGTCCACCACCCGCGAGACCACGTCCGGCGGCAAAGTACCGAAGGGGATCACCGCATCCAGGCGGTTGCGGAATTCGGGGGTGAACATGCGCTTGATGGCCTCCTGATCTTCACCCTCTCGGGCCTCACGGCCGAAGCCGATGGCCGGCTTGGCCATATCGGCAGCACCCGCGTTGGTGGTCATGATCAAAATGACATTGCGGAAGTCGACGTTCTTGCCGTTATGGTCGGTCAGCTTGCCGTGATCCATGACCTGAAGCAGGATGTTGAACAGGTCGGGATGAGCCTTTTCGATCTCGTCCAGCAGCAGCACCGAATGGGGATGCTGGTCCACCGAGTCGGTCAGCAGGCCACCCTGATCAAAGCCGACATAGCCCGGCGGAGCGCCAATGAGACGCGAGATGGAGTGACGCTCCATATATTCCGACATGTCGAAGCGGATCAGCTCGACGCCCAAAATCTTGGCCAACTGGCGGGCTACCTCGGTCTTGCCGACGCCGGTGGGGCCGGAGAACAAATAGTTGCCGATCGGCTTTTCCGGCTCACGCAGGCCGGCACGGGCCAGCTTGATGGCCGAGGCCAAGGACTCAATGGCCTTTTCCTGGCCGAAGACCATGGTCTTGAGATCGCGTTCCAGGGTCCGCAGCATCTCCATGTCGTTGGTGGAAACGCTCTTGGGAGGAATGCGGGCGATCTTGGCGATCATCTCCTCGATGTCCTTCACCGTCACCGTCTTGCGGCGCTTGGATTCCGGCAGCAGCATGCGAGACGCCCCCACCTCGTCGATGACGTCAATAGCTTTGTCGGGCAACTTACGGTCGCCGATATAGCGGGCCGACAGCTCCACCGCCGAGCGGATGGCGTCGTTGGTGTAGCGCACCTTGTGGAAGCTC
>Ga0302187_10003433_pt1 | contig 12854 bp, 12 predicted proteins | sample II_Bog_E1_3_FD_202120 | JGI IMG/M metagenome (GOLD analysis project Ga0302187, IMG submission 202120) | Peat permafrost microbial communities from Stordalen Mire near Abisko, Sweden - II_Bog_E1_3 | ecosystem: Environmental > Terrestrial > Soil > Wetlands > Peat | place: Sweden: Abisko...
ACGGCTAACGACGACGGTGAAACGACGACGAACGGCGACGTCGGTGAAACGATGCGCCGTGGGCGAAAAGACGGCGAACGGGCGAAAAAATAAAAAATCGACGACGGTGAACGACGACGACGGCGAACGACGACGGTGAACGACGACGACGGCGAACGACGACGGTGAACGGCGACGATAAAACTCACAACTCCCCGTCGCGTTCCTAGGCGACGGCCACCAAGTCCAGCAACATCTGGCGGCCGACGGGTTCGGATACGAGGCGCGTCAAGACCAACAAGGCGACGCCGCGGGCGGCGGGGTGGAGGAGGGCGATCGACAGCAGCGGCAGCGGCCTCGGGTCGGCATCCAGCGCCAGTCGCCACGCCGGCGCGGTCTTGCCGTGCGCCCCCTCGACTTCGCGCTCGAGGTGGTCGTCTTCCAGGTAGGGAAGCACCGGGACGTAGCGCGGATCGACGAGCCACAGCACGTTCTCGCGGAGGTAAAACGCCCCGTCCTCCCTCTGCGTAACAGCTTCCACCAACGCGACCATCACGCGGACGCCGACGCCCCTGTTGACGGCCATTCCGACGTTGTCGGGCCGCGGCGGCGTCGACTGCGTCGCCATGAGGCGGACGAGGACCGCGTCGCCGGGGAGAGCGCCTGGGTCGCGCAGCACCCGCTCGAACGTGACCTCGCGTTCTGCGTATGGACGCTCCTGCGACCGCGCGTACGCCTCCGTGTACGCCACGAACGCGTCGAGGGCGCGCTGCGACTCCTCGTCGAGGGGGCCCGCGGTGGCGTCGGGTGCGGCGTCGCGCGAGTCGTCCGCCATTTACGTTGTGAGCCGCCAGCTGCTCCTCGCGGCCCACTGGACGTCGTACGGCATCCTGTCCGCGGCGGCGCGAGCGGCGCGAGCGGCGCGGTCGGCGTCGTGGCCGTGGGCGCCGTCGTCGCCCGGAAACATGGGACGCGGAAACGTCACGAGGTCGAGCAGCATTTGCCGCCCAACAGGTTCGGTCACGAGGCCCGCCAACACGAGCACGGCGACGCCGCGCGACCCCGGCTGCAAAAGAGCAAACTTGATGGGGAGCGTGACTCTGTCGTGCGTCGTCCGCGCGCCCGTCCACGGGCCGACGTACTCGCCCAGCGGGATGCGCGGCCACGCGCCCGCGAGACACTCGCGCGGGACGTGCGGCCACGCGCACACGTACTCCTCGTGCAACAGCCACCTGACCCATTCGTGCCGCGGGCCGCGCGACGCAAACGCGGCCTCGGACGTGTACTGCAGCGCGACGCTCACGACGCGGCCGCCGCGGCGACGACGGTCGTTGCGCGTGACAGACCATAAGCCGTGGATGGTGGGGGCGACGCGCCCTCCTCGGATGCGACGAACGACGTCGTCATCGGTGGCGGCGACGGGCGGCTCTACGTCCTGCTCTACGTCCTGCACGGCCATGGTGAACTCGAGCGGGTACCACTGGGGGCGCCACTCGTCCGGGTCATGGCCGTCGTAGTCGCCCATTTTATGTGACGTCACAAAACACAAGGCTACGCGACGAGGTCGAGCAGCATTTGCCGCCCAACGGGTTCGGTCACCAGGCCCGCCAGCACGAGCACGGCGACGCCGCGGGCGTGCGGCGAAAGCATCGCCAGCGTCGCCGGCGCGAGGTTGCCGCGCGACGCCGCGTGCTCCAGCATCGTCACGGGCGGCAGCCTCTCGGGATCATCCATCCAACCCATGTGGCCGTCCTCACGTTGATACGTGACGCGCCGGGGCCGTTGAACATGAAACCGGTGGGCGAGAAGCGTGAAGGGAATGTACGGAAACACCGCGGCGTAGGTGGGAGTCAGCAACTCGCCCATGGTCTGGAGGGTGTACAGGGCGACGGGTTGGCCGCGGAGGAGGATACGGACGACGCGCGCGCTGCGCTCCGCCGTCGCCGCGATCGCGACGTTCACCAACGTCGCGCGTGCGTACGCGTGCGTTGCGAGAATCTCGTCGTCCGTCGGCGCCGCGTCCTCGAAGGAGGGCATCCAGCCGGCGTGGGCCATTTGCGTTGTGAGCTTACTCGCCGCGGCGACACTCGCACTCGAACTCGACGCGGGACCAGTCGAGACGGCGCGCGCACCGAACCGCGGCACGGCCGAAGTCGTCGTCGCTCAGCGGCCAGTGCAACGTGCTGAAGGTGAGGTTGAAGTGGTCGGTCGTCAGCCGCGCGACGTGGGTCACAAAGCTGCTGGCACCAAACTCCGCGCGCACGACGCCGGCACCGGCACCGACGCGGACGCCGCACCGTTGCAGGTCTCCCGGCGCCGCGATGTCGCGGCACGGCGCGAGGGCCTGGGACGTTTGGTGCGGGGGGTACGCGGCGCCGTCGTACGCCGCCGCGAACGCGACTTCTCCGAACCGCGTCGTTTCGTGCGCCGGAATGTCGTGAGACACGTGGACGTCGCAGACCGCGTCGTCGTCGCCGTACAACTTGCTCCTGAAGTCGTCGCAGGACTCGCGGCGCCCCACCGCGCTCACGCTTACGACGCAGCGGGACGGCGCGGGTTTGTTGTACCAGACGACTGCCATGAAGAGGAGGGTACCTCCATAGAGGAGACACAAGACCGTCCCCGCGTTGTTCCACCAGGAGGCGACGCTGAGTTTCCCCGCCGCGGCCGCGGACGCGAGCTCGATCGGCCGGTGGGGTGGCAAAAGCGGAGTCTCGATGTCGGGGACGGCGGCGGCGTCGGCGTCGACTTTCATTTGAGTTGTGACTCACCCCGACCCCCACCCCTCGACTTCCACCGCATCCGCTTCACCGTGGGCGACGCGCGAGCGCAGGCGCGCGGCGACGCGCGCGCGGACGTCGCCGCGCGCGTCGCCACCCACGAGGTCCAGCAACATTTGCCGCCCGACGGGCTCGGACACCAGGCCCAGCAACACCAACAAAGCGACGCCGTGCGCGGCGGGATGGACGAGAGCGACGCGCAGCTGCGGGATGGCCGGCGTGGGGTGGAGGAGCGCAAACTCCCACGGCTCGACGTGACACTCGAAGGGGTACCAGACACGCTTTATGTCCGAGTAGGAAAAGTAGGGCAGATAGCGTGCGTCGTGGGGGCGCGACCAGCGCACCCACGACGATTCATAGCGGTCGCCGTCGTGATAGAAGTAGGCGGTTTGGTGGTGCACGGCCACGACGACGCGCGGGCTCAGCTTGTGGCGCGGGTCCATGGCCTCGGCGAGGTTGGTGGCGCACGGACCGATTCGGTTGTCGTCGAGGAATCGCACCAACGAGTCCTCGGCCTCGGTGCCGGGGCGCGGCGCCCCGTTGGCGCGGAGCCACGCTTCGAGAGTCGACGCGCCGTCGGCGGGGGCGGCGGCGGCGGTGCCGGCGGCGTCCGTCATTCGAGTTGTGACCTCACACGCCGGGTTTCGGAAACACGGCGCGCAGCTGCGCGCGCAAGTCCCACGCCGCCGAGAGCGCCGTGAGCCCGTTGACGCTGATCCATGCCAACGACCGCACGGCCGTGTGGTCGGCGTCCGCGGCGGCCGAGGCGGCCGCGTAGTGCACGAAGAACATGCCCGCCACCGACCCCAGCGACGCGAGCGCGGCGACGCGGGTGCGGCAGCTCCGCGTCGTCGCGATGACCGCCAGAGTCATCACGGCACAGAAAGCGTCGTACACGACGGCAAAGGCGATGGCGTTCGTGTCCGTGTCGTCCGTGACGACGACGGTGGCGACGGTCGATAACCCGAGCACGCTCGTCGCGCATACCGCAAGCGAACGCACGTTTGTGGCGTCGCGTCGCGTGGTCGCGGCGGCGGCCGCGGCGGTGTCGGTGCGCATTTGTGACGTCGCCGTTCACCGTCGTTTTGTCGCCCATGGCGGTCGTCGTTCGCCGTCGTCGTTCGCCGTCGTCGTTCGCCGTCGTCGTTCGCCGTCGTGTATTTTTTTCTTTTTCGGTCGTTCGCCGTCTTTTTTTCAACGTCATCCGACGACGACGGCGCGTGACGTTGAAAAAAAGACGGCGAACGATCGGGCGCCATGGGCGAAAAATCGGCGACGACGAACGACGGCGACGGTGAACGACGGCGACGGCGAAACGAGGCGCCGTGGGCGAAACGACGGCGAACGATCGGGCGCCATGGGCGAAAAATCGGCGACGGTGAACGACGCCGAACGACGACGTCGCGCGACGACGTCGCGCGACGACGAACGCGCGACGCCGAACGACCAACACCCAACACCGACACCCAAATGCGGCGCGCCGTCACGGCCACCCTCAGCGCCCTGGCCGCGCTGACGACCGCGTCGGCGAAACACGTGTTGGTGCGGCCGAACCCGCGCACGTGGCCGGCCGAGACCAAGTACCACAAGGCGCACGGCGGCGGCGGCTTCGTCGTCGACTCGGCGGCCGTGCTCCCGGGGACGACGCTCTCGTCGGTTCCGTACGCCGCGGAGCACAAGCTCACCGCGGCCTCCTTTCCCGCGAGCAACGGCGTGACCGTGCGCCTCGACCACGCTTCGCGCGCGTCGCCGGCGGAGCTGGATGCGGTGGCCGCTGCGGCCGGCACCGCGGCCACGACCCCGCCGATCGCGACCTCCAACGGGCGCGTTCTGGTGACGGGCGTCGTGACCCTGGCCGCGGCGCAGCGCGTCGCGGCGATCCCGTGGGTGATCGAGGTCCACGCGCGCGGCGTGTTCAGGGCGCACACCCTCGCGTCGCAGCTCGCCGAGCTCGGGAGCAGCACGGTCGTCCCGGCGTGGCCCGGGTTGGGCGCGGCCAACCTCGTGGCCGTCGGCGACACCGGCCTCGACGCGGGGCACTGCGCCTTCTGGGACCCCTTCCACGCCGTTCCCACGGCCGTCCTTCCCACCGACACGGTGCCGAGCCCGGCGAGCGTCGCCGACACCGGCCACGCCAAGCTCCGAGCCGTGTTCCGCGTGTGCCTCGACGACGCGTGCGCCACGGAGACGCAGGCCGGGGACGTCTCCAACGGCCACGGCACGTTCGTGAGCGACCAGGCCACGGGGCTCGGCACGTGTCCCGCCGGAGGGCCGGGGCAGGGCGTCGCCCCGGCCGCCCGCCTCGTCTTCTTCAGCCTCGGCCTCGCGTCGCAGCCCGACGCCATCGAGCTCCCGACCAACTTTGAATCGCTGCTCGGCACCGCCCTGGCGTTTGGGGCGGCGAGCTTCTCCGCGAGCTGGGGCAGCGACGCGCCGGCCTACGACGACCTCACGTACCAGATCGACGACTTCGTGTTCAAGAACCCCTCGTTCGTTTTTAGTGTCGCCGCGGGAAACAACGGCGTCGCGGGGGCCGGGGGGACGACGCGCGTCGGCTCGCCGGCGGGGCTCAAAAACGGCCTGTGCGTGGGCGCGTCGATGCTGGGCCAGGCCGCGTACGCCGACGGCTCCCGGGGGTTCTTCGGCTCGGCCGCCGACCCGCGGGCCTACGCGGCCACGGCCGTCGCGAGCTTCACGTCGCAGGGCCCGACCCTCGACGGGCGGCTCGCGCCCGCGCTGGCCGCCCCCGGCGTCGGCGTCATCGCCGCCGACGCCGGCGGGGCCCCGGGGCACACGACGACGTCGATCAAAACGGGCACGTCGATGGCGGCGCCCAACTTGCCGGTGGCCAACGTAAGGCAGCGCGTCGCGGCCGTCACCGGGTGGGCGGAGTCCGCGGTGTCGTCGGCGACGGTGCGGGCCGTGCTGCTGGCCAACACCGTGCCCCCCTCCGCCGTAGTCGACATTTCCCCCGCGCAGTCGTCGGCGTCGGTGTCGGCGTCGGCGGCGTCGGCGGCGTCGCGATCCGGGTTCGGCGTTTTGAGCATGGCCCCGTCCTTCTGGTCGGACGCGACGCGGTGGTCGATGGCCGAGGACGCCGCGACGTCGGGGGAGTCCAACACCTTTTGCTTCGTCGTCGCCGGGGGGGGCGGCGCCTCCTCCACCATCACCGCCGTCCTCGCCTGGAACGACCCTCCGGGCGCCCAGCTCGTCAACGCCCTGGGGCTGTTGCTGGTGACGGACCTCGGGCTGCCCACCGCGCAATCGGCCTACGACGTCGGCGTCGTCGACAACAAAAAGAGGGTCGTCGCGGCCGCGACCGCGACGGCGCGCGTGACCGTGTACGCCCCCGGGTTGGTGGTGGGCCCGGCCCCGCAACCGTACTCGGTCGTGGTGCGTTCCGACGGGGGTACCGTTACGGGGGCGATGTGTTCACCCGGGGCGTGCTCGCCGCTGGAACCCCCCGTGGCGTGCGGCGTCGCGCACGGCTCGGGGACGCTGGCGTGCGACGCCGGCACGGCGACGCTCGGGACGCAGTGCTACCCCGTCGCGTGCGACCCCGGGTACGCGTTTGCGTTTCTGAGTCTGGCGTGCGAGGTCGCGACGGCGGCCCCCGCGGCGTCGCCCGCGGCGTCGCCACCGGGGACGACGCCGCCGGCGCCGGCGCAAACGGAGTGCGATTTGGTGGGGGAGGGCGAGGCGTGGACGGGCGCCGAGTGCACGTGCGTCGCCGCGCGCACGGCGGGGTGCGCCAACATCCCCCTGTGCGGCGAGCCGTGCGCCCCTCCTCTGCTGTCGACGCTCGACGTCGGCAACACGACGCTGGCGCCGAGCTACGCGCCCTTCCCCGACGACACCAACCCGGCTCTGCCCGGGGTGAGCTATTGGCTCGGCATCTCCTTTTGGATCGCCGGGCTGTGCGTGTTCGGCGTCGTCGTGTGGTACGCGTCGTCGGCGGTGCGCGCGGCCGCGAAGCTCGACGAGGCCGCCGTGATGGCCGCGCTCGTGGCGGCGTCGGCGCCCGCGTCCGCGGCGGCCGCGGGCGCGCCGCCGAGACCCGGCGGCCCCGGCGGCGCCGCCTTTGGTGCGGCGCGGGCGGGGGCGGCGACGGGGACGCGGCCACCACCCGCCGACGACATCCCCGAGTCGTGGCGGGCGTTGTACGGCGACAGGGCCGTCTCGGCGGCGCGCCTCGCGACCGTGCCCGAGTTCTTCGTCGGCGTGTGCACGTGGAACCTCTTTTGCGGCGCCGCCGTCGCCTTCGACTGCGCCGACGGCCCCTGGGTCTCGGCGGCGCCCCCGCCGGTGTGTCTCAGCACCGCGCACCTGTGGGGGCTTTGGGTGCTCGCCGCCTTCTCCGTCGCGCAGGCCGTGCTGTTCGTGGACGTCTTTGGGGGCGACGGGGCCAGCGACACCGGCGGGGGGTGGGCGCGGTACGACCTCCGCGTGTACTCGCTGCGGGAGATTCTCGAGCGGGGCGAGGGCGGCAGCGGCGGGGACGGCGGCGGGGCCGCGTCCCCGCCGCCCCCGCCGCGCCCCCGGCCCTCGCACGACGACGGCAACTTTTGCGTTCTGGCGGCCATCATCATCCTCGTCGCGGCGTTTGCGCTCATGGACATCCAGCCGTACACGGCCTTTTTCGTCGCCGTCCTCGCCGCCGTCGTCCTGGGGTTTGTTTTCCTGGACTTTTGCAGCGGCACCACCGCCGACGTTTTCCTGTGCGCGTTTGTCCTCTTTGTCTTTGTGCTCGTCTTTGCGGCCCTCGTCACCTGCGACCCCGCGGCGTCCCCGGGCGTCTTTGCGGTGCTGCTGATCGCAGTCGTGTGGGCGTTTGTGGTCTGCGCGCTGCTGGCGTGGCAAGACGGCTGGGCGTGGCCCTGGTCCCCGGTCTCGGCCCCCTCCTCCTCGGCGACGGCCGCGAAGAAACGCACGTAGGGCCGCACGTGACGTCACAACGCAAATGCCCGTGACCAGGGCGTCGTACCCGACGACGCCTCCCGCCCACGGGAGCCACTGGAGCTACTACCTCAAGGTCGCCGGCGCCGTGTGGCTCGTGGCGTGCACGCTCTCCCTCGTGTACGTCGTCGTCCGCGACTGCGAGCGCAGGCGTGCGGCTCGTCGCGAGGCTCGTCGCGTGCGCGAACGCGAGCACGTCGAGTAATGCGCGTCGCGACACACAAAAACCGACGCACGTGGCACGCGTGCCACGCGTGGCCCGCGCGCATGTCGGCCTCCGCCGGCGTCGTCGCGGGCTTGGCGGTGGCGACGGCGGCGCAGACCGTCGCGCGCGCGTACGTTCCGCCCTGGCTCGGGAGCCTCATGAGCGCCTTCGAGCTGAGCGTCTTCGTCGCGTTGCTGGCGGTGTACGGCGAGGCGCAGGAGCCGTACCCCCCAGGGGCGCTCGTCGCCGCCGCCTTCGTCGACGCCGCGTGGGGAGCGTGCTGCGCCTGGGACGCGGCGCATCCCAACCGGGGCGCCGCCGACGCCGGTGGCGGCGGTGGCGCCGGCCCCGGCGCCACCGGCCCCGACGCCAAACGGAGCACGCCGGCGCCGTGCGCGTGCGGGTGCGAGGAGCGCGACGACCACTGCGCGACGCCGCTCGCGCTCGTGCGGCGCCCCATGGGCACGGCGTCGCACCTCATCGGGGTGCACACTGGAAACGCGTCGCGGTGGCTGGCGGTGCGCGACGGTGTCGAGCGCATCGACGTCTTCAGCCTGGGCCTGCAGCTCGTCGGGTACGCCTCGGTGCTCGCGTGGTGCTCCCTCGTGGCCTTTGCCGTCCCCCCGGCGGGCACGGCGCAGCGCTGGCTCATGGCCGTCGCCGTGGGGTTCACCGCCGCTGCGACGCTCGTGCGCGTCCCCGTCAACCTCAAGACGCACTGCGCCTACGTGAGCGGGGAGAGGCAGCGCAAGGGCGGCGACGGTGACGGCGACACCGGAGGAGGGGGAGGCAAACGCGCCAGGCGGGCGTACGCGTGCGGGTGCACGGCGACGCGCGTCGCCGTGCACTTTTGCGTCACGCTGCCCGAGGCCGCGGGCGTCAGCTTCGCGTCCGTCGCGGCGGTGTCGCTGGTCCTGGACGTCGCGGGCCTCGTGGGGTACACCGTCGCCGTCGTCGTCTTTCCCTTTGCGGTGTGCGCGCTGTCGCCGCCCGTCAAGACCGACGCCGTGCACGACGACGCGCCCTCGGGGCTCATGCTCGTCCACGGATGCGAGGAGTACCTGTACCCGTGGTGGGGCTTCCGCACCGCCGCCGAGGCCGCGTGGTGGGCGTGGTTCGGCGTCGCGTCGCTGGCCGGCGGAGTCGCGACGCCCCCGACCAGCGACGCGGGCGACACCGCCCGCATCGTGCTCAGCAGTCTCGCGGCGACGTGCGCGTGCGTTTACGTCTTTGACGTCGCCGCGCACGGCGTCCCGCAGCTGGCCGTCATCGTCGCGAGCTTGCGGGCCCAGGAGGCCAAGCACCTCGAGATCGCCGCGGCGCGCGACGCGCATGCGTACGTCGCCGTGGATTAAGCTAGGTAAACGACGGCGCCAGCACCGGAGCCGCCCAGCACCTCAGATCGAGGTCTTTTTCGTCGTCGTTGGAGAAGATGTCGACGAGATCGACGAGATCGGTCTCGTCCTCCGTCTCGGCCGCGACCGCGGCGCCGGCGTCGAGAGCGAGGGCGATGCCCCGCCCCGCGGCCACCCACGCCAGCATGGCGGCCGCGCGGGGCGTGACGGCGCAACCGCTCAGGTCGACGCTCCGGAGGTCGGGGGCCGCGGCCATGACGGCGGCGACGGCGGCGCACGTCTCGTCGGCGAGGACCCCCATCCGCAGGGTCAGGGTCGCGAGGGCGGTCGCGGCCAGGAGGATCGGCACAGCCCACGCGTCGTCGGCCGACGACGCGAGCGTGATGTCGGCGATGTCCCCGGCGGCGACGGCGCCCGCCAGCGCCGCGGCCGCGACGCCGTCGACGTACCCCAGGTCCAGCGCCAGACCCTCGAGGCCCCCGGCGGCGGCGCGGTGCACGGCGGCCCCCAGGGCGAGGGCCGCCGGCGTCGTCATCGTCGCGCGCACGGTGACGCTGAGCCGCTTGAGGCGGCCGCCGCTGGCGATGACGGCCTGGTGCAGCCGCGTCGCCGACGCGGCGTCGCAGTACGCCGCGTTGACGGTCGCGGCCGCGGCGCCGCGCGCGACGAGGGAGACCCCGACGACGTCCATGGGTCACAAAGAAATGAGGTTCGGTTTTGCGTTTGTCGCCGCCGTCGCCGCCGTCGTCGCGGCCGCCGCGGTTTCCGCTGCCGACGGCGACGGAAACCACGGCTACGCGCACAGCAAGAGCAGGCGCAGGGCGCTGAAGCACAAGGCGCCGACGCACAAGCACGGCCCCGGGCACGGGCACAGACACCCCGTCACCGCTGCCCCGACGTCCGCGCCGACGTGGACGCCGACGCCCTCCGTCGAGTACGAGTACACGCCGCCGCCCGTCGTCGAGTACGAGGGCGGCGGCGGCCTCGTAACGCCGGTGCCGACGCCGAGCCCGACGGAGGGCGGCGAGCCCCGCGCGCCGTCGCGCGCACCGTCGCGCGCACCGTCGCGCGCGCCGTCGGTGTCGCCGACGTCCTCCGCGCCGACGCTGTCTCCTACGGACGCCGGCGACAGCGTCGGAGGGGGGCCGTGTCCGTGCGCGCTGCCGCTCACGTGCGGCGCCACCCTCCACGAGTGCGTCGACGCGGCCGCGTGCCACGCGACGTGCGCGGCGCGGCCGCACGAGGTGTGCACGACGCGCGCGATGCCGGCGACGCTGGGCGGGTGCAAGTGCCGCGAGGCCGGGAAGAATCTGTGCACCGCGCTCCCGTAGGGCGTGCGTGCGCGCGGCCGCGTGGACGTGCGCGTGTGGACTTTAACCCTCTGCTGCCCTGCCCCGCGTTCCCGCGTCACCGCGCGCGCGCGCACCCGCGTCCGCGCGTCCTCGCCGCCGGCGCCGGCGCCGCCGCCCAGTCTCTGGCGAGAAACGCGCAGTCGACGCCGCACAGCCCCATAACGAGGGTGACGCGGTTGGCGGGCGAGAGGCCGGCGGCCGACGGGGACGCGGCGACGAGCATCGCGGCGACGTCGGGCGGAACGTGGTACTTGGCGGCGAACATCAACAGCGACCACCCGTCCTCCGTCACGACGGCCTCGACTCCGACGGTGCCGTCGGCGTCGAGGCGGTCGCCGGCGAGAAACAGCGACGCGAGCCGCGACGTCACCGAGGGCGACCTGTTGAAGCAGGCGTAGCACATGACGAGGCTGCCCACGGTCCCGAGCGCGGCCTTGCGCACGCCCTTGCTCGTCCCCAAACTGTCGAAGAAATCCCGCGCGGGGCGGTAGATGTCGGCCAGCGACGCGAGCCCGTACCACGCGCGCACTTGCGCGTTGACGCCCATGTCGCTGGCGATGACGCCCTGGAAGACGCGCAGGACCTTTTCGTGCGTGCCGCGGCACTTTGCCTCCGCGGAAGCGGAGCGCCATGGCAGGAGCGTGAGCACGATGAACGTGCGAAGCTTGAGGCCGGCCGTCGTCTTGGGGGCCGCAAACCTGTTGACGACGACGTCGGCGACGCGGGGGTTCCGCGCGAGGTGCGCGGCGGCGTCCTTGTTGTGACACAGGTTCCCGAGACACGCCACGGCCATGGCCAGCGACACGGATTCGTCGCCGTCGCGCTTGACGATGTCCAGCAGCACGTCGACGATACCGGGCGTCCGGACCAGAGCCATTCTGTTTCCGTCGCGACCCGAGAGAGTCAGGAGCGTCACGACTCCGTGCGCCGGAAAGCAATCCGAGCGGCGGCAGCGGCACGTGGCCCGTTTGAGCGCCTCGTCGAGCACGGGCTGCGTCGCCACCGTCGCCTCCAGGTCCGTCTCCGAGGCCCACGCGAGGTACACGGCTTCCGAGTCGTCGTCGCTCTTCAGGTGCTGCACCTGGGCCATGCACGCCTGCGTGAAGCTGCTCATTTTGTGTTTTGTGTGTTTACCTCACAACTCGCCCGCGCCGCCGTGGCCGCCGCCCCGCGCCGGCGCGCTGCCGCGACGAGGTCACAAAAGCAGCGCACCGGCGACGCACGCCGGCGAGGCGCGCCGCCACGGCACACACGGCCACCGCCCCCGCCGCCGCCGAGGTCGTCGGCGAGGACGAGTCGAACCTGGGCGTCGGCCTGCTGGCGGTGGGCGCGGGCGAGGGCGGGGGCGGCGGCGAGGGCGAGGGCGAGGAGGAGGGCGGGGCGCATCGCGAATTGTGAGCAAACGCGACCTCACACTCCCGAGGACGCGACGACGCCGTCGTCCCCGCCCCCCTGCTTCCGCCGCACCGAGAGCCTGAGGCGGTCGTCCCTGGCGTTGGCCATGGCCTCGATGCGGGCCGCGCGCGCGGCCCTCGCGCGCTCGGCCCTGCCCCTCGCGGCGTCCGTGCACAGCTGCACGGCGGCCTTGCCCGCGCCCGCCACGAATCGCAGGAGCACGATGACGGCGACGGACCCCGCCGTGGACGCGACGCCGACGAACGGCGGCGGCCACGAGGGAGGAGCGCACCCGGGTTGGGCGGTGGCGTTCGCCGCCAAGCTCACGAGGGCGAGGACGACGCACACGCTCATCGCGACGTCGACGCCCCACGAGATCGACGCCGAGCGGTCGTGGGGGCACCGGAGACACGTGAGGGCGACGCACACCGTCTTGGCGACAAACGCCCCCGCCGGGATCGCAAACGCCGCGGTGTCCGTCCAGCACCCCAGCTGCACCGCCACCCCCAGCAGAGCGGCGTAGACGGCGACGAGGGCGTACATCATGCACAGCCACAGCGTCCCGAAGAACAGGCGCGTGTACCACGGCTTCTTCGTCTTGATCGACACGCGCCGCATGTGCTCGGCGTCGTCCACGGTCTCGTCGTCCACGTCGCTGGCGTCGCTCCCCAGAACCTCATCGGTGTCGCCGTGGCGCAACATTTGTTTGTTTGTGGTGTCGCCGTTCACCGTCGTCGTCGTCGTGGGCGGTCGTCGTTCGCCGTCGCCGTCGTTCGCCGTCGCCGATTTTTTTATTTTTTCGCCCGTTCGCCGTCTTTTTTTCAACGTCACG
>Ga0302187_10003435_pt1 | contig 12851 bp, 12 predicted proteins | sample II_Bog_E1_3_FD_202120 | JGI IMG/M metagenome (GOLD analysis project Ga0302187, IMG submission 202120) | Peat permafrost microbial communities from Stordalen Mire near Abisko, Sweden - II_Bog_E1_3 | ecosystem: Environmental > Terrestrial > Soil > Wetlands > Peat | place: Sweden: Abisko...
CGGGTACTGCTGCAGTCCGAAACGTCCGGCAGCCGCTCACTCATGACGCTGCCAAGGCAAACATGGCGCCAAATCCTGCGTATTTCCGCAGCCTGTTAAGGGTGAAGGGCGAGGGGCAAACCCCTCGCGCTCCCCGTTCCTGTATGCGTTGCGTCTTGCGCGCTGCGTTGTGTGCGGGGGCGGGGTTTTGGCGTTGGCCGGCGGGTGGGGTGGCTGCGGCGAAGCCGCCTTCATGGCAGCCTCCGGCGGGGAGGCGTTGCGTTGGGTGGCGGCCTCGGCGCTTTGAACGCTGCCATGCGGGCGCCACGTATTTGGCCAGCGCGAGGTGGACACGTTGGGGGAGCGCGAGGGGCCAACCGGTTTCTCTTGAGAAACCGGCACGTCGGACGCCCCTCGTGTCTTATCCCTTCTTCTTGCCCGCCGCCGCCGCCGCATCGCTGGCCAGCTTGTCGACGCGTTCGTTTTCGGCGTGGCCCGAGTGGCCCTTGACCCATTTCCATTCGACCTGGTGCGGGCGGGCGACGGCGATCAGTTCGCGCCAGAGGTCGGCGTTGGCGACGGGGTCTTTTTTCGCGTTGACCCAGCCGTTTTTCTGCCAGCCGTGGATCCACTTGGTGAAGCCGTCGATCACGTAGCGGCTGTCGGTGTGGAGGGTGACGGCGCAGGGTTTGGTGAGGGAAGCGAGGCCGCGGATCACGGCGGTCAGCTCCATGCGGTTGTTGGTGGTGGCCGGGTCGCCGCCGGAGATTTCCTTTTCGTGGGGGCCGTCGGCGCGGGTGATGCGCAGCAGCGCGCCCCAGCCGCCGGGGCCGGGGTTGCCCTTGCAGGCGCCGTCGGTGAAGATCTCGATCATGCGAACAGGGCCGGGTTGGCGGCGTAAAACGTGTGGCGGTGGGCGAAGGCCATGGGATCCTTGCGGGTAACGAGCGCGCCGGGCGGGGTGTTCAGCCAGTCGTAGGCGCGGGTGGAGAGGAAGCGGAAGGCGGCGCCCTGGCCCAGAAGCGGGAAGGCGGCGCGTTCTGCGGGGGTGAGGGGGCGTTTTGATTCGTAGCCGGCGAGGAGGGCTTGGCCGATCTCGGGGCGGTAGATTGTGCCATCGGGGGAGAAGGACCAGGCGGCGTGGGTGACGGCGAGGTCGTAGGCCAGCGTGTCGGTGCAGGCGAAGTAGAAATCGATCAGGCCGGTGACTTCGGCGCCCAGCATCAGGACGTTGTCGGGGAAGAGATCGGCGTGGATGGTGCCGGTGGGGAGGTTTTGTGGCCAGTTGGCGGTGAGGGCTGGGAGGTGGGTTGAGACGAGGGCCGGGAGGGTGGGGTCGATGTCGGCGAGTTGCGGGCCGCAGGCGGTGAGGAGATGCGCCCACATCGCCGGGCCCATGGTGTTGGGGCGCTGCATCGGGAAAGTGGCGGCGGCGGCGTGGATCTCGGCCAGCGCGGCGCCGACGGCGTTGGCGGCTTGCGGGGTGGGGTGGGAGACCGAGACACCGGGGAGGAACTCGATCAGGGTGACGGCTTTGTCGCCGATCAGGCGGTGGGTTTGGCCGGCGCGGTCGTGGATGGTGCGGGGGACGGGAGCCTTCGCCGCCGCGAGGTGATCGAGCAGGCCGAGGAAGAAGGGGAGGTCGGCGATGTCGGTCCGGCCCTCGAACATCGTCAGGATGAAGCGTTGGCTTTGCGCCGGGTTGGTGGCGGTCTCGATCAGCCAGTTGCTGTTGGAGACGCCCTCGGCAATGCCCTTGGCCGAGGTGAGCGTGCCGACATCATAGTGGCTGAGCAGGGCGGCGAGCGCCTCGGCATCGAGATCGGTGTAGACGGCCATGTGCCGGGCGAGGCTCCCCTGTGGTGTGTGCGGGGGGCATTGCCCGGTTTTGGCGGGCGGGGCCAGAGGGAAGAATAAGGGATAAGTGCGAGGGGCAAACCCCTCGCGCTCCCCGTTCCTGCATAGGGCGGTTTTAGCCTGCGGCGGGGCGCATGGGGGTGGGGTTTCAGGCGCCGGCCGGCGGGGGGGCGCTTGCGGCGAAGCCGCCTTATAGCCTGCGGCGCGGCGAGGTTGCGTTTGGTGGCAGGTATGGCGCGGTGAACGCTGCCATGCGGGCGCAACGTATTTGGCGGGCGCGCCGTGGACAAGGAATGGGGAGCGCGAGGGGTCTGCCCCTCGCATCTATCCCTTGTTCTTGAAAACCCTTGTCCCTTACCCGGCCAGTTGGCGCGGCAACTTGAACACCATCTTTTCCTCGGCGGCGATGAAGGTTTCTTCCTGCACGTCGCGGAAGGTGGCGATGCGGGCGATGACTTCGCGGACGAGCGCCTCTGGCGCGGAGGCGCCGGCGGTGAGGCCGAGGGTCTTCACGCCATCGAACCACGATTCGTCGATCTCGTCGCCGCGCTGGACGAGGCGCGAGGGAGTGCCGCCGCGCTCGGAGACTTCGACGAGGCGCATCGAGTTGGACGAGTTGGGCGCGCCGATGACGAGGAGGAAATCGCACTCGGGGGCGATGGCCTTGACCGCCGCCTGGCGGTTGGAGGTGGCGTAGCAGATGTCCTCGGCCTTGGGGCCGTGGATCTGGGGGTAGCGGGCGCGCAGGGCCCGGACGATCTCGGCGGTGTCATCGACCGAGAGCGTGGTTTGCGTGAGGAAGCCGAGCTTGTTGCCATCCTCGAACGGGAGGGCGTTCACGTCGGCGACGGATTCGACCAGCGTGATCTGGCCCTCGGGGACCTGGCCGAGGGTGCCGATGACCTCGGGGTGGCCGGCGTGGCCGATGAACAGGATGTGGCGGCCGGCCTCGATCTGGCGCTCGGCCTGGCGGTGGACCTTGCTGACGAGGGGGCAGGTGGCATCGAGCCATTCGAGGCCGCGCGCATTCGCCGCCGCCGGGATCGATTTGGGCACGCCATGCGCGCTGAAGATCACGGGCACGCCATCGGGGACTTCATCGAGTTCCTCGACGAAGATCGCGCCCTTTTCCTTGAGCTGATCGACCACGTAGCGGTTGTGGACGATCTCGTGCCGGACATAGACCGGGGCGCCGTAGCGCTCGATCGAGCGCTCGACGATCTCGATCGCGCGATCGACCCCGGCGCAGACGCCGCGCGGGGCGGCAATCAGGATGCGCAGGGGGGGCAGGGTGTCCGTGGGGGCGTTCGCCGCGCTTGCGGTAGGATGGGGGGCGTTCATGCGGAAGCCTCTAGCGCCTTGCGGCGGGCGCCGCTAGGGCAGGCGGGAGGCTCCGTGTCGATTTCGCGGCGGGGGGCGGATGTGTGGCGCGGGCGTTCCGCGCCGCAGTTGAGGACAGGTTGCCAGCAGATGCGCGAGATGAGCCCCCGTTTCCCCGTTTCCCGTCTGGCGGCCCTGGCCCTGTTGCTGGGGGGCGCCGCTGTTGTCGGTGGCTGCTCGCACAGCGGTGAGCTGGTGGTGGACGAGGGCGTGGGCATCACCGCCGTCCGCACGTCGTGCCCCGCCGTCGGGCTGGCCGACTATACCGGCGACATCACCTTGTTCCAGAACCCCGGTGCGCGCGATGCCGGCAGCGTGGATATCTCGGCCGCGATGACCGATGTGCGCGGGCATTGCGACCAATCCCCCAACGAATTCAAGAAGAAGAAAGAGCGCATCGTTCCCGGCGAGCTGGTGCACAGCACTGTCACCTTCAAGGTGGTGGCGCGCCGCACCGATCCCGCCGGCGCGCGCGACGTGGTGCTGCCCTATTTCGTGACGGTGCTGCGCGGGGGGACTTCGGTCACCGCCAAGCGCATCGGGACGGTGACGCTGCACTTTGCCGACGGGCAGTTGCGCACCGAGGCCACCGCCCAGGGGCAGGCGGTGATCGACAAGGCATCGGCCACGCTGGCGCGGCGGTATCGCGATCAGATCACCCAGAAGCGCAAGGCCGGCGAAGCAGATGCCGCCGTCGATCCGCTGGCCGATCCCACCGTGCAGGCGGCGGTGAGCCGGGCCAGCTTTGAAGTGCTGGTGGGGTTCCAACTGACGCAGGACCAGTTGGCGTATAACGCGACGCGGTGATTTATTTGAAGGTTTGAAGGTTTGAAGGGTGAAGGGCGAGGGGCAAACCCCTCGCGCTCCCCGTTCCTGCATGGGTCGGGGTGGGCCGGCGGCGTTGCGTTTGGGGGCGGGGTTTTTGGCGCTTTGATCGCTGGTCGGCGCCTGCGGCGAAGCCGCTTTAATGGCCTGCGGCGCGGCGACGTTGCGCTTTGGTCGATTGACGCCCGGCATTGACAACGTTGAGGGAGCGCGAGGGACGAGTCCCTCGCATTTCATCCCTTCTCCCTTGAATCTGGCAATCGCGGAGCGAACGCGCTAACCGCGCCGGCATGACTGACATTCAGACCCCGACCGCCCAGCCCTTGTTCGCCCGTTACACCGCGCAGGTTTTGCGCGCGCTGGATGCGTTGGAGGCGCGCGGGGTGTTGCCGGCGGGCTTGAGCCGTGCGGCGGTGGCGGTGGAGCCGCCGCGCGATGCCGCGCATGGCGATCTGGCGACCAATGCGGCGATGGTGCTGGCCAAGCCGGCGGGGACGAATCCGCGCGCGTTGGCGGCGGCTTTGGTGGAGGAATTGGTCAAGGTTCCGGGGGTGACGGCGGTGGAGATCGCCGGGCCGGGGTTCATCAACTTGCGGTTGGCGCCGGGCGCGTGGCTGGCCGAGTTGGGGGTGATTGACGCGGCCGGGGCGGATTATGGGCGTTCCACGGTGGGGGCGGGGACGACAGTGAATGTCGAGTATGTCTCGGCGAATCCGACCGGGCCGATGCATATGGGGCATTGTCGCGGGGCGGTGGTGGGGGATGCCCTTGCCGCGTTGCTGGAGTTTGCCGGGCACAAGGTGATCCGCGAGTATTACGTGAACGATGCCGGGGCGCAGGTGCAGGTCTTGGCGCGCTCGGCGCATGTGCGGTATCGCGAGGCGCTTGGCGAGGTTGTCGGGGAGATCCCGACGGGGCTCTATCCGGGCGAGTATCTGGTGCCGGTGGGGCAGGCTTTGGCGGCCGAGTTTGGCGACCGTTATGTGAGCGCGCCCGAGGCGGAATGGCTGGCGCTGTTCCGGGTGCGGGCGGTGGCGGCGATGATGGAGATGATCCGCGCCGATCTGGCGCTGTTGGGGATCCATCACGATCTGTTTTCGTCCGAAGCCGAATTGCAGGCGGCGGGGAAGCCCGAGGAGGCCGAGGCGTTTTTGCGCGCCAGGGGGCTGGTTTACGACGGGGTTTTGGAGGCGCCGAAGGGGAAGCTGCCCGAGGATTGGGAGGCGGTGGAGCTGCCGTTGTTCCGATCGACCCAGTTTGGCGACGATCAGGACCGGCCGATCAGGAAATCGGATGGGTCGTGGACCTATTTTGGCGCGGATTTGGCGTATCACTTCCAGAAGGCGCAGTCGGCCGATGCCTTGGTCGATATCTGGGGGGCGGACCATGCCGGCACCGTCAAGCGGATCAAGGCGGCGGTGGCGGCTTTGACCGCTGGCGAGGGGCGGACGGTGCCGTTCGAGGTCAAGCTGGTGCAGATGGTGGCTTTGCTGAAGGGCGGGCAGCCGTTCAAGATGAGCAAGCGGTCGGGGAACTTTGTGACCCTGGCCGATGTCGTCGAGATGGTGGGCAAGGATGTGGTGCGCTTCACCATGCTGACCCGCAAGCCCGATGCGCAGATGGATTTCGACTTCGACAAGGTGGTGGAAGCCTCGAAGGACAATCCGGTGTTCTATGTGCAGTATGCCCATGCGCGGGTGCGTTCGACCTTGCGGAAGGGCGCGGAGGCGGGGTTTGCGCCGAGCGGGGCCGACGTGGCGTTGCTGGGCGAGGAGGAAGTGGCGCTGATCCGGCAGGTGGCGCAGTTCCCGCGCGTGGTGGAAAGCGCGGCGGCCGCGCGCGAGCCCCATCGGATTGCGTTCTTTCTGGGGGATGTGGCGGCGGCGTTTCACGCCTATTGGAATGTCGGTAATGACCGGCCCGACAAGCGCTTCATCGTGTCCGATAACGGGACAGTCACTGGGGCGAGGCTTTTCCTTGCGGAACGAATCGGGCAAGTCTTGCGCAATGGTCTCGCGCTGATGGGCGTCGAGGCGGTGGAGGACATGTAGGCGATGAGCTACCCCGGCGAGAACGAGCAGGGCTTCGGCCACGACCCGCAGGACCATGTGGCCGATCCGGCTGGCGCTCCACCCGCGCCCGCCGAGGCGCCTGCCTTTGCCGAGGCGGGGCATGAGGCCTTTGCCGCCGCGCCGGCCGCGCATGAGGGCTTTGCCGCGGCGCCCGCCGCGCATGAGGGTTTTGCCGCGGCGCCCGCCGCGGCGTGGCCCGAGGATACCATTGCCCCCGACGTGCGCGGGTGGACCCCCGCATCGGCCACGCCGACCGCGCGGCCCGATCGGCTGGAACTGGGCGAGGGCGACCGCTTGCCCTGGCTGGAATCGCCCGAGGGTGAGGATGACTATGAGCATGTCGACGGGCGCCGCGTCACCGGGGTGGTGATCGCCGGGCTGGTCGCGCTGGCCGGGATCGTGGGTGTGGTGTGGTGGGGATCGCACCACCAGACCGGCAATGCCCCGCCCGCCGATGGCAGCACCGTCGCCGCGCCGGCAACGCCTTACAAGGTGGCGCCGGCCCAGCCGGGTGGCAAGACCTTTGCCGGGACCGATGACACCAGCTTTGCCGTCTCGCAGGGCAAGCAGGTGCAGGAGCATCTTGGCGGGGCCGACGCCAGCGGCGTGGCCAGTGATGCCGCCGTCGCCAAGTTGCCCGGCGAGGCGCATGTGGCGGCGAAGGCTGCGGCGGCGCCGGCTGGCGCTGCGGCGGTGGGCGATGGCGATGCGGCGTGGAGCGGCGGCGTGGTGCAGATCGGCGCGTTCAACACCCAGGCGCGGGCCGGCGTGGCGTGGGACAATGTCTCGCGCGGGCAGGCGGTGTTGGCCGGGGTGAAGCATCGGATCGTTTCCGCCGTGGTCGATGGCGGGACGGTGTGGCGGTTGCAGGTGTTGACCGCCGCTGGTGGTAGCGCGGCGCTGTGCGATCGGTTGAAGGCGGCTGGGGTGGCTTGTCAGGTCAAGCATTGAGGTGAGGCAGCGTTAGGGGCGAGGGACACGTTTGGGGTGCCGGTTTCTTGGGAGAAGCCGGATCGTCTTGCTTGGCCTACTGCTCCTGCCTGTGCCGGTCTGCGTTGCGGGGCCGGGGGCCTCACGCAACGTTGCCGCGCCGCAGGCTATTAGGTGGTTTCGCAGCGCGTCCGTTCACTGTGAGTGTGGCCTTGGACATGCGCGCGCAACGTTGCGTGCAAGGCGCGCCCTGTGCAGAAATGGGGGTCCGGGGGTTGTGACCCCCGGCCTTCAGCCTTTTCATCGGCACCGCTTGCGGGCGTTCGCAGGTTGCGGCATCGCTGGGGGATGACCCCAGCGATTTTTGGCCTTTCCGGCCCGGCGTTGACCGCCGATGAGCGCGCTTTCTTCCGCGAGGCGGATCCGGCGGGCTATATTCTGTTTGGCCGCAATGTGGTGGACCGCGCGCAAGTGCGTGCGTTGACCGATGACTTGCGCGCGATTCATGGGCGCGACCGGTTGCTGATTTCCATCGATCAGGAGGGCGGGCGCGTGGCGCGGATGAAGCCGCCGGTATGGGCGGGCTATCCGGCGGGGGCGCCGTTCGGGCGGCTGTGGGAGGTGGCGCCGGCGAGCGCGATCGTCGCCGCGCGGGCCAATGCCGAGGCTTTGGGGATCGATCTGGCCGAGGTGGGGATTACCGTGGACTGCTGGCCTTCGGCGGACGTGCGGGTGCCGGGGGCGCATGATGTGATTGGCGACCGGGCGTTTGGTGAGGAGCCGGGGCGGGTGGCGGCTTTGGCACGGGCGGTGTTGGAGGGTTTGCGTGCCGCCGGTGTGGCCGGGTGTGTGAAGCATATGCCGGGGCATGGGCGCGCGGGGGCGGATAGTCATAAGGAGCTGCCGGTGGTGGCGGCCTCTGCGGGGGAATTGGCGGCGGATCTGGCGGCGTTTCGCGGGGTGTGCGGCGCGGTTGAGGGGCGCGGGCGGGCGTTGATCGGGATGACGGCGCATGTGTTGTATCCGGTTTGGGATTCTGAGCATCCGGCGACTTTGTCGGCGCGGATCATTCGCGATGTGATCCGGGGGGAGATCGGGTTTGGCGGGCTGTTGCTGAGCGACGATCTGGACATGCAGGCTTTGCGCGGGACCATCCCCGAGCGGGCGGCGGCGGCGGTGGCGGCGGGGTGCGATCTGGCGCTGAACTGTTGGGGGCGGATGGACGACATGGTGGGGATCGCTGAGGCGTTGCCGGCGATCTCGGACGCGGGGGCGACGCGGTTGGACGCGGCTTTGGCGGGGACCGGGGGCGTGGTGGCGGACCGGGCGCGGTGGGAGGAGTTGGTGGCGACGCGCGATGCTTTGTTGGCGTTGGCGGCGTGAGCGAGGAGGTCGATGCCGACGTCCTGCGCGTCGAGGTTGAGGGGTGGGAGGGGCCGTTCGACTTGTTGCTCGATCTGGCGCGGCGGCAGAAGGTGGATTTGCGGCGGATATCGGTTTTGGATCTGGTGGAGCAGTATGTCTCGTACGTGATGCGGGCGGAGGCTTTGCGGCTGGAGCTGGCGGCGGATTATCTGGTGACGGCGGCTTGGCTGGCCTATTTGAAGTCGGCGTTGTTGTTGCCGCGTGACGAGCAGGAGGAGCCGCCGCCCGAGGAAGTGGCCATGCGCTTGCAACTGCGGTTGGCGCGGTTGGCGGCGATGCGCGAGGCGGGGGCGCGGTTGATGGCGCGCGATCGTTTGGGTCGCGATGTGTTTGCGCGGGGGGCCCCCGAGGGGTTGCGCGTGGGCAAGGCGGCGCGGTGGCAGTGCGATTTGTATGGGTTGTTGGCGGGGTATGGCGCGGTGAAGGCGCGGAGCGTGCCGGTGGTGCATATGGTGCGGGCGCGGGCGGTGGTGACGCTGGAATCGGCTTTGGCGATGGTGGCGGCACGGTTGGCGGCTGGCGGCGGGTGGTTTGAATTGGACGCTTTGTTGGCCGGGATGGAGGCGGGGTTGCGGCGATCGGCCTTGGCCTCGGGGTTTGTGGCGGCTTTGGAGCTGGCGCGGCAGGGGAAGGCGGAATTGGTACAGGACGGGGCCTTTGCGCCTTTGCGGTTGCGGGGGGTTTTGGCGTGAGTTTGGCTCTGGAGCGCGCTTTGGAGGCGATGCTGTTTGCCGCGACTCAGCCGGTGACGGTGGAGCAGTTGGTGCGGCATCTGGAGGTCGCCGGGATGGCGGCGGATGCGGGCGCAGTGCGGGACGGGCTGGCGCGGCTGGGGGAGAGTTGGGCCGGGCGGGGGATCGAACTGGTCGAGCGCGGGGGGCGGTGGCATTTGCAGACCGCCGCCGATCTGGCGGTGCTGTTGCGGCCGGTGCATGAGGAGCCGCGCAAGTTGACGCGGGCGGCGACCGAGACTCTGGCGGTGATCGCCTATCACGAGCCGGTCAGCCGGGCGGAGATCGAGGCGATCCGGGGCGTGCAGACCGCCAAGGGCACGCTGGACGTGTTGATCGAGGCCGACTGGGTGCGGATCGCCGGGCGGCGCGAGGTGCCGGGGCGGCCGGTGTTGTATGCCACGACGCCGGGGTTTCTGGCGCATTTCGGGCTGTCGTCGCGGCGCGATCTGCCGGGGATCGAGGACTTGCGGGCTGCGGGGTTATTGGAACCTGTCGACGTGGCTCTGGAAGAAGCCCTGGGGGTGCGGTCGGGCGAGGTTCAGGATGAGGGTGGTAGACCAGCGCCGTGGTCGCACGACTGACCGGCGGGGCTGGCCATGCCGCGCGATTGCCCCTAGATAACCGGGCTCGCGCTTCCTAGATGAGCCGCTGTCGCATTGCCGCTGTGCCCCCACGGGGGTTGGAGAAGAGTTATGTTTGGTCTGTCGCTTCCGCATCTGGTCGTGCTCGCGCTGGTGGTGCTGGTGCTGTTCGGCAAGGGTCGCATCTCCGAGATGATGGGGGATTTCGGCAAGGGAATCAAAAGCTTCAAGGAAGGCATGGGCGACGATGCCGCCAGTCGTCCCTCGGCCCCGCCGCCCGCCCAGATCACTGTGAACCCCGCTCAGCCGGTGCAGCCGGCCCAGCCGGGCGTGGTGCCGCACGACGCGATCAACGGCCAGGGCCAGGCTTGACCGCCGGCCTTCCGGCCGCGCGCCGCCGCGCCTTGGGCGTTGGCGGTTGCGGTCGGTGATGGGGCGGGCCGGTGATGGGCCAGGCCGGTGATGGGAACGACATGCTGTTCGATATTGCGCCTTCGGAATTTCTGGTGATCGCTGGGGCCGCGATTATCTTTATCGGCCCCAAGGACATGCCGCGCGCGCTGCGCACCGCCGGCAAGTGGTTTGCGCAAATGCGCCGCGTGTCCAACCACTTCCGCGCGGGGGTGGAAAACCTGATCCGCGAGGCCGAACTGGCCGAGATGGAAAAGGAATGGCGTGAGCGCAATGCCGCGATCATGCAGGCGCATCCCTCGGCCGCCGCCACGCCCTCGGGTGAATTGATGGCGGGGGAGGCCTATGCGCCGCCGCTGGCGCTGGCCGATCACGCGGAGATGAATGGCGCCAAGGGGCCGGTCAGCGAGGGCATGGTGCCGCAGTGGCCCACGCCCGAGGCGCCGGTGCCGGGGGCGCTGGAGACCGGCGAGCCGGAGTTGCCTTTGACGACGCCTCGGCAGCCGCCTGCTCAGACTCCGTTGCCCTGATGGCGTTCAAGATCCACGATATCGACGACAGCGAGGCGCCTCTGATGGAGCACCTGCTGGAGCTGCGCACGCGGTTGCTGCGGTGCCTGTTGGTGTTGGCGGCGACATCGCTCGGGTGTTACGCCTTTGCCGCGCAGATCCTGGGGTTTCTGGTGCGGCCCTTGGCCAATGCCTTTCCCCATGGGCAGGGGCGGCTGATCTATACCAAGCTCTACGAAGCGTTCTTCGTGGAGATCAAGGTGGCGGTCTTCGCCGGGTTCATCCTGAGCTTTCCGGTGGTGGCGAACCAGTTGTGGGCCTTTGTGGCGCCCGGGCTCTATGCGCGGGAGAAGCGGGCGTTTCTGCCGTTTCTGATCGCGACGCCGGTGCTGTTTCTGGGTGGCGCGGCGTTTGCGTACTATCTGGTGATGCCCAATGCGTTCCGGTTTTTGCTGGGGTTTGCCGGGAATACCGGGGGGCTGAAGCTGGAGGCCTTGCCGTCCGCCGAGGATTACCTGGGGCTGGTGATGCAGTTCATCTTTGCCTTTGGCATCTGCTTTTTGCTGCCTGTGTTGATGATGTTGCTGAACCGGGCCGGGCTGGTCTCGCGGGCGCAGATGGCGGGGGCGCGGCGCTATGTCGTGGTGGGGATCGTGGCGGCGGCGGCGCTGTTGACGCCGCCGGATGTGGCTTCGCAACTGATGCTGGCGGTGCCGATGTGGGTGCTGTTCGAAGGGTCGCTGATCGTGATGTGGTTTGGCGATCGGCGGGCGGTTCAGGCGGCGGAAGAACAGGCATAGAAGCGAGGGACTCGTCCCTCGCGCTCCCTCAACGTTGTCGATGTTGGATGTGGCCGGCGATCTGGCGCGCGGTTGCCGCGCCGCAGGCTGTGATGGCGGCTTCGCCGCGTGGCGCCTGGCTGCGGGCTGGGCGCGCGGTGGACAGGAATGGGGGTCCGGGGGTTGTGACCCCCGGCCTTCGCCTTTTTACTTTTGATCCGGCGCGAGGGCGCCCATCGCCGTCTTCCCGCTCGCCGACCAGGTGAAGCGGCCGCTGACCCATGTTTCCAGCAGGTGTGGCGCGGTGGCGCCGGTGGGGTCGGCATCGAGCAGCAGGAAATCGGCGTCGTGGCCGGGGGTGAGGCGGCCGAGGTGCGCCTCGACGCGGGCGGACTGGGCTGGTTGGGCGGTGCGGGCGGCCAGCATGTCCGCCGTGAGCGCGGCTGGGTAGGGCGCGGGCGCGGGGTCGGCGAGCGATGGGGCGAGCGAGTCGGGGGCGGCGGAGAGCGCGTCGGGCGGGGTGAGCGTGGCGCCGAGGGGGGCGAGGCGTTGGGCGTCGGCCGGGGCGGGGGTGGCGGGGGTGGCGATGCGCCAGCCGCGCTGGGTGCCGTAGGTTTCGGTGAGGTCGGCGATGGCATCGAGCGCGAGGTGGATCGCGGCGGCATCGGGGGCGCCGACCAGCGGTTGGAAGTGATCCATCGCGGCGCGGCTCAGTTCGTTCTTGAGCTGAATCTCGGCGTTGGGGCCGGTGGCGGGCTGGCCGAGGGCGACGGCGCTCCAGCCCGGGTGGCGGTCCGGCGCGGTGGCGATGGGGAGCCAGACGCCGGCGAGCTTCAGGCGATCCTCGTAGAGCCAGGGGCCGGGGTTGGGGCCGCCGATCACGATCATCTGCGCGAGGCCATCGGCATAGGCGACGACGTGGAGCAGCAGGCGGCCGGTGTCGCCGGCGCGGCGGTAGACCTGCCAGTCCTCGATCGTGGTGCCGACATCGGTGGCGGTGGTGATGCCGCGCGCGAGCAGCGCCTTTTCCAGCGTGGCGAAGGCGAGGTCTCGGTCTTCGGGGCGCGGTGCGGGGAGCGCGGACAGGGGCGTGCCGCCGCTGATCATCGCGAGGCCGGTGGCGACGAGGCGCGCCTGCCCCGCGACGAGGCCGGGGACGAGCGTGGCGCCGTGGGCATCGAGCGCGAAGGTCATGCGCGGGCGCGCGTCCTGCGGTTGCAGGAGCGCGGTGACGTGGCCATCGGCGTCGAGCGTGAGCGCGGTGAAGTGCTGGAGGTGGTTGGCGTCGTCCAGCGTGAGGCCGTTGACGTGATCGATCAGCGTGCCGGGGTGGGTGATGACCGGCGGTGGTGGTGGGGGGGGCGGGGCT
>Ga0302187_10003440_pt1 | contig 12846 bp, 13 predicted proteins | sample II_Bog_E1_3_FD_202120 | JGI IMG/M metagenome (GOLD analysis project Ga0302187, IMG submission 202120) | Peat permafrost microbial communities from Stordalen Mire near Abisko, Sweden - II_Bog_E1_3 | ecosystem: Environmental > Terrestrial > Soil > Wetlands > Peat | place: Sweden: Abisko...
GCAACCAGGGCCTCGACATCGTCGGCTTCTACCACTCCCATCCCGATCACCCCGCCCAGTGGTCCATCACCGACTTCAACGAAGCCCACTGGTTCGGCTGTGCCTACGTCATCACCTCGGTAGACGGCGACAAAACAACCGGCGCCGCCCAGATCACCAACAGCTTCCTCCTCACCGGCGCCACCGAGGAAGACAAAGCCTTCGCCAACCAGCCCATCGAGGTCGCATAGCTCCGACCTCTTTCGCCGCTGAACGAACGCCACGGACTCAATCAGACCGCCCCGCTTAGAGGCTCTCCTGAGAGCTCCGCACCTCTTTGAGTTCGAAGGGCACCGGATGTTGATACAGGCCCGTGTAAAGCTCCTTGGTGATCCTGTAGCAATCGCAAGCCGCGGCTTCGAGGCTCTCCCGGTTCAGAATCTTCACCCTGCCTCGCTGGTATTCAATCAAGCCGCTGCGCTGCAGTACGCCCGCGATCACCGTCACCGTCGTGCGTCTTGCGCCCAGCATCATCCCAAGAAATTCCTGCGTGAACTCCAGGACATCGCTGCCTGTTCGGTCCTGCGCCATCAATAGCCAGCGCGACAGCCGCTCTTCGCTCTCATGGAGCCGATTGCATCCGGCCAGCTGGCTGAGACTGACTGCCTGCTCCTGCACAAATTCCAGAACGCGATCCCGTATCTCTTCATTCGTCCGGAAGGCACGAACAAGATCAGAAAACGGGACGCGCAGAGCGGTCGCCGTCAATTGGATGAAGCAGCTGGTCGAAACCTTCGCAGGGCCGAGCAGGTGAAAGCTCCCCACCACGCCTTCGCGACCGACCAGTCCCACCTCGGCAGTGCTTCCGTCCTCCATCGATGTAACGACCGAGGCGATCCCCGATGTAAGGAAGTAAGCAAACCGCGGAACGTTCTCGGCTTCGTAGAGGGACTTCCGCAGTGGCAGGTCCATCTCGACAGACTGCTTCAACAGTAAGTCACGACTCTTGGACGAAAGCGAAGCTAGAAATCGATTGTCGGTCGGTGCGCGCATGAGTCTCCCTTTGCGTCAGTTCGCAAAGGAGGCAGCAAAAGACCGCGCCGTTTACGTCTCTGAAAAGAAACGGACTTAACGCCATGTCCGCTGGGCCAACCATACTCTCTTCCCAATGCGGCCCTCAGTCCGTCATCCGACATAGAAGTGTTCTGCACCGGACAGACCACCAGCTCCGACAGTCCTTACGCTAATCCGTCTGCGTCCGATCTTTCCTGAAGGGTCCTGCCTGTGATGTCGCGAGCTTCGATCCTGATCTACGGTCGCGATCGCCAACTGCTCAATACCCGACGTCTCGTCCTGGAACACATAGGCGCGCGCGTGTTGGTGGCAGAAGAAGTCTCCTACATCGCTCAAGTCGAACCGGATAAGCCGATCGACCTCATCATTCTTTGCCATTCGCTCTCGAAGGAGCAATGCCTGGATGCGCTGGCGCAAGCCAGGACGCGATGGCCGCACATTCAAAGCCTCAGCTTGATCTCAGGGCAGTACGGCTGCCAGCCGGCCCTCGCGGACCACATCGCCGATACGGCCAAAGGTCCGCAGGAACTTCTCCGCACGGTAGCGATGCTTATCCCGAGTGAGCCCGCTAGTCCCGCCGACGCTACGGAACCAGCCTAGACAGCATCGGCACGATGCGATGCGGAACGAAGCGGCCACAGCTCAAGCGTGATCGCTCACGCAATGCACAAACAGAAAGCCGCCCGTTGCACCTTACAGGGCGGCCTCCTTCGTTCCGTAGCGTATCCGTTTAGAGCTTGCCTTCGAGCCACTCCCCAGCCTTGTCCGCCTTCACCCGCACGCTAAGGAAGAACTGCCCAAATGTCGCATACACCGCGCTCACCTTGTCGAAGCGCATCTCGTAGATCAGCTTCTTGAACGTCAGCGGGTCCTCTGCGAACAGATCCACGCCCCACTCCCAGTCGTCCATGCCGATCGATCCGGTAATGATCTGGCGCACCGTCTCGGCGTAGCGCCGGCCCACCATGCCGTGCTCGTGCATCATCACGCGACGGTCGCTGATGGGCTCCGTGTACCAGTTCACCTGCTCACCACGCTTGCGATCCATCGGGTAGAAGCAGTTGTACTTCGCCGTCGGAATCGACGGAAACAGCCGCGGCGTCAGCGCCGCCCGCGTCCGCGACAAACCATCCTCGATGCCCGTCGCCCACTCCGGCGTACCCGGCTGCAGACCCTTCTCCAGAAGCGGAGCGTAGATCTTCTCGGTCGACTCGTAAAGCCCCATCTCCACAATCGACACGTAGGAGGTCGTCTGCGTCAGAAACGCATTCATGCCCGTCTGCGCCAACTCCAGTTCCACAACGTTCAACGCCTCAAACGTGTCCCGAAAGTGGATCAGCATCAGGTCGGCCTTGTGCCCCAGCATCGAGAACAGTGCCGACTGGTTCGGCGGAACCGTGGGGTCGCCCGGGTTCGCACCCGCCTCCCAGCGCGCCAGCAGCGCACCAAACTCCGCGGAGATCGCTCCACGCTCCTCTACTTCGAGCTTCTTCCACGCCGTCCAGTCAAAACGGAACATCTGGTGCAGAACGCTCGAACCTTCCAGCGTCAACGGAACCTGCGGCATCTCGGCCAAATCGCTATCCTCCACGTACTCATCCATTATCACCGCGTCAGGGGCCCGGGAAGGTGACGCACGCCACGGCTGTCTCGATGCTCAGCCGCCGCTCGCGTTCCTACCACAGCAACGCTCCTTCGCGTTCTCACCGCCGCGCGATCGTAATCACCCGTCACTTCCGCCTTCGGGGTACGGCGGTTCTGCGCGCGCTCAGGCAGAATCAAAGCGGCCTCTTCCCCGAAGAGCTTCCCGGAGGACATAGCGCAGTGCGAATGCAGCTTGGAACGTTGCTGGTCTTGGCAAACCTGATCACGCCGGAACAGCTCGACGAAGCCCTCGACCGGCAGGTGCGCCAAAGCGGCCGTCTTGGCGAACACCTCGTCGCCGCCGGATACCTTACCCCGGAGGCGCTAGCCGCGTTCCTCGCCAAGTTCCCCGTCGAGCCGAAGACCATCGAAGCCACAGGCCTCGATGAGACCGACCTCATCGAGCTCCTCATCAAGCAGGTCCACGCCTTCCGCCTGCGCTCCGCCAGCGAGTTTGGCGAAGCCATCAAGCTGCCCGGATTCATCGTCACCGAGCTTGTCCGGCTCGCGCTCGAGCGCAAACTTCTCTACGCCAAAGGCGTCCGCGCGGACAACTCCGCCGTGATGACCTATGACCTCACCGAAGAGGGAAAACGCTTCGCCAACTACGCCCTCGAAAAGTCCCAGTACAACGGTCCCGCGGCCGTCACCCTCAAGCAGTTCAACGAGCAGGTCAACCTGCAGAAGATCACCAATGAAATCGTGACCTTCGACCTCGTCCGCCAGCGCATCGGCGACCTCAACATCGAGGAGGAGCTGCTCGAGCAATCCGGGCCCGCGCTGAACTCCGGCCGCGCCATCCTCCTCTACGGCCCGCCCGGCAACGGCAAGACCACCTTCGCGCTCCGCCTCGCCGACGTCTTCAAGGACATCGTCTACATCCCCTACGCCGTCACCGTCGAAGGCCAGACGATCCGTGTCTTCGATCCCAGCGTGCACATCGCGATCAAGCCCAACTCCTCGTCCGATACACGCGCGCAGTCTATCCTCCGGAGCGAGGAAGTCGACGCCCGCTGGGTCGCCTGCAAACGCCCCTTCGTCGTCGCCGGCGGCGAGCTCACGCTCGAGATGCTCGATCTCCGCTACGATCCCACATCCAAGCTCTACGAAGCCCCGCTCCACATGAAGGCCCTCGGCGGCTGCTTCGTCATCGACGACTTCGGCCGCCAGCTCGTTAGCCCCGCCAACCTTCTCAACCGCTGGATCGTGCCCCTCGAAAGCCGCGTCGACTATCTCAAGCTCCACACCGGCAAGAGCTTCAGCATCCCCTTCGACGAACTCGTCATCTTCTCCACCAACCTCGACCCCGAAGACCTCATGGATCCAGCCTTTCTCCGGAGGCTCCCCTACAAGATCGAAATCGGCGCTCCGTCCGTAGCACTCTTCAAGAAGATCCTCGCCAAGGAATGCCTCTCGCACGGCATCCAGGTGGACGAGGCAATGCTGGACGCCATCGTGCATCGCATCAAGGTTGAAAAAGGGCTCGACCTCGCCGCCTTCCAGCCGCGATTCGTCCTCGATCAGGTCGTTGGCTCCTGCAACTTCGCAGAAGAACCCATCTCGCTCAACCCGAAGTACCTCAACTACGCCATCAATAATCTGCGGATCAAACGCGCCGATCCCGCATAGCTTCGGCAACACCTCATCGCCATCCTCACGACGCGTCTCCCGGCCGCCGCGGCCTCTGCTTCGCCGACACCGACTTGATCACCACCGCGTGCTTCCCCTTCGCCGGAAAGGGCGCCTTCGCCACCTCAACCGCCGCCGCCATCATCTCCTTGATCGCAGGCAGCTCCAGGTCAGCAGGCGACGCCAACACAATGTGCTTCGCCACCGTCCCGCTGCCCTTCAGCAGCTTCTCGGGATCAGGCACACCCTTCGCCTGCAGGAAGAACAAACTCACCCAGCGCGGATACACCGCAATCGAAAAGATCGCCAGCGACGTCTTCTCACTCGGCGCAAATCCAATCGCCAGCGCGTTGTAGTTGTCGTACACCAGCTCCAGCGCTGTCGGGTAACGCCGCCGCATCACCTTCAACACCGCCCGCGTCATCGCCGCAATCTCCGGCGTGAATTTCGCTATGAATCCTTCAAGCTCCGTCTCAGCCTCGGATGATGGCATAGCCCCTCCTTACGCAGAATGGCCAGATCGAGGGGAGAATAGCATTCATGCAGAGTCATGACGACAGGATGAGTAACGACGGAGTCGCCCCGGAGATAGCCCCACCGCACGAGTTCTGGCACTGGTTTCTCGAGAACGAACAGAGGCTCCTGCATCACGACCACACCGACGAGAATCGCGAAGAGATCTTCGACGACGTCCTCGCCGCGTTGCATAAGGTTGACGAGAATCTCTCCTTTGAGTTCGGTCCCCAATCACCAACCCGCGAATTCATCGTCAGCGCTGGTGGCATCAAGGACAGCTTCCCGGCCGTCTTGCGACTGCAGGCGGCCCAACCCGCGCTCGAACGCTGGGAGGTCACCTACTTCCGACCCCGCCGCGATCCAATCAGCACCATCGAGATAGACGACATCACCATCAAATCGCGTGAGATGGAATTCAGCCTCCTCTCCCGCGACAAAGAAATCGGCCTTGAAGTTTTCATCTCTGGCTATGACGACGAGGACGGACGCTACAAACAGATCGGCTACCTCTTCCTCGACGAGGCACTCGGCGAATTCGACGTGGAAACCAAGGTCTTCTACCTGAGGTTCTTCGCGACGAGCGAACCCCTGAAGTACGAACGGATGCCTTTTCAAGAGCTTCCGGAGAGATTCGACGAACTCTATGACCGGCTCAATGGTCTCTCCAGCAAACCATCCTGAACCCGCATCCCGAATCCCGCACCGCATTCCCCGCATCTCCTACAATGATGGCAATGAAGATCCACATCCCAACCCCGCTCCGCGCCTATACGGACAAGCAGGAGACCGTCACCGTCTCAGGCGCCTCCGTCGACGGCGCGCTGAAGGCGCTGGTCGCGGCCCATCCGGCCCTCCAGCAGCACCTTTACTCGGCGGACGGCAAGCTGCGCAGCTTCGTCAACGTCTATCTCAACGACGAAGATGTCCGCTACCTCCCCGCCAAGGAAGAGACTGCAACCTCCGAGAACGACGAACTCACCATCATCCCTTCCATCGCCGGTGGCTGTTGTCGCCTCTCTGACGGTTGTTGTCGCTAGCCCTTAGCCGCGAGAACCCGCAGCCCTCCCACTCCAACCTGAACCGTGCAGCTCTGCTGGGACATCTGTTCCAATGGAAGCATTCGTGCCTTTGCGCACACTCCGCAGACCCATCGCGCTGAGGAGAACAACCTCCCGAGCCTGGCTCCGGACCACAAGGACATGATGATCGCCACCGAAGAACTGAAACAGACTCTCCCCCCGCTGACCAACGAGGAGATCGCCCGCTACTCCCGCCACCTCATCCTCCCCGAGGTCGGCCTCGAGGGCCAGCAGAAGCTCAAAGCCGCCAAGGTCCTCTGTGTCGGCACCGGCGGCCTCGGAGCCCCGCTCGCCCTCTACCTCACCGCCGCCGGCGTAGGCACCATCGGGCTCGTCGATTTCGACGTCGTCGACGAATCCAACCTCCAGCGCCAGATCATCCACTCCCAGTCCACCGTCGGCCAGCTCAAGGTGGACTCGGCCGAGATCATGCTCAAGGGCCTCAACAAGAACGTCAACGTGGTCAAGCACAACACCATGCTGACCTCCGCCAACGCCCTCGATATCTTCAAGGACTACGACGTCATCGCCGACGGCACGGACAACTTCCAGACCCGCTACCTCGTCAACGACGCCTGCGTCCTCACCGGCAAGCCCAACGCCTACGGCTCGATCTTCCGCTTCGAAGGCCAGGCCTCCGTCTTCGCGACCGAGGAAGGCCCCTGCTACCGTTGCCTCTACCCCGAACCACCGCCCCCGGGCCTGGTCCCCAGCTGCGCCGAAGGCGGAGTCCTCGGCATCCTCCCCGGCCTCGTCGGCGTCATCCAGGCCACAGAGGTCATCAAGCTCATTCTCGGCATCGGCGAGCCCCTCATCGGCCGCCTGCTACTCGTGGACGCCCTCGGCATGAACTTCCGCCAGCTCAAGCTCCGCAAGAATCCCGACTGCCCTGCCTGCGGCACCCACGAGATCAAGGAACTCATCGACTATGACCAGTTCTGTGGCATCGAAAAACCCACCTCCGTCGGCCCGCTCGAGGTCAGCTCGCACGGCATCACCCCGCAAGGAGCAAACATGATTGACGGCATCCCCCAGATCTCGGTCGAAGAGTACAAGACCCGCCTCGACGCAGGAGACACACCCTTCCTGCTCGACGTCCGTGAGCCCCACGAGTACCAGATCGTCCAGATCGGCGGACATCTCATCCCCGTCGGCCAGATCGAGTCGGGTAACGCGATCATCCCCGTACCTAAAGCCACCGAGATCATCACCCAGTGCAAGTCCGGAGGCCGCTCCCAGCGCGCCGCCCTCGCACTCAAGGCGCAAGGGTTCACCAACGTGAAGAATCTCGCCGGAGGCATCACCGCCTGGGCCGACCGCATCGACAAGTCCCTGCCCAAGTACTAATCTTCGCGCCGACCAACGGGAGGTCCGCGCGAAGCGATAAAAAGGTGCGAAGCACCCGCCCCACGCGCAGTGGGCTCTTCCCAACAAAAACGGGTCCCGCTTCTGGGACCCGTTTTTGTTGGGACTCGCTTTCGTTAGGACAGGTGCTACAACCAGATCATGCTAGCCGCCGCACTCACCGCTCTCGCGCTGCTCCTCCCCGCCACCACCCTCCTCGACCACGGCCCCGACGACGAGGCCGCGATCCGCCGCGCCCGCACCAACTCCAACCGCGCCATCGCAAAGCGCAACCTCCTCGGCGTCGCCGACTCCCTGGCCGACGACTACGTCGCCGTCGTCGGCAACGGCGGCTTCGTCTCCTCGAAGAAGGAGTACCTCAGCCTGTTCAAGGAAGACTTCGACAGCGGCAGCAAGCGCATCGTCTACGAACGCATCGCCGACAAGGTAGAAGTCAACGCCGAGCAAGGTCTCGCCGCCGAACACGGTCATTGGGTCGGCAATCGCGAGGATGGCACGACCGCCTTCTCCGGCACCTACATGGCCATGTGGAAGCAAACCCCCAGCGGCTGGAAGATCCGCTCCGAACTCTTCGTCACGCTCAGCTCAGCGCAACCACTCCACTAAGCAAGCGAGAAGCGGCGGATGGTCTACCTGTGTCCGTTGGCCCAAAAAGGGAACATCTACGTCATCCGGAGGGAGCCGGCACGAATGCGGGGGCCTCGACGAGCGGGCGAGCCTACACTGAAGGCTGTTTCACCCGGATCTGGGGCCGTCCATTGCAAGAAACCGTTGAGTCTATCCGCAGTGGGATTCGTCCGCTTGATCCTCTTGCCTTTGAAGTCCTCAGCTCGACGGCCCACCTCCTGCTCCAGGACGGCGACCCGGACACGCTTTGCCAGGCCGTCTTCGAGATCCTCCGCGACTCGCACAGCATCGACGTCTACTTCCACTATCTTGTGACCCCGGACGGCAAGTGCCTCGAACTCGCCGCCGCCGGAGGCAGCAATGCGGTCCGGGACGCCATCGGCACCCGTGTGAACTTCGGCTCGGCGGTCTGCGGCACCGTGGCGCTGCATCAGAAGAGCCTCTATCTCTGCCTGCTCGGGCGAACCGATGCGATGACCGAATACGTCCGCGGCTTTGGTGCCCGTTGCTACGCGTGCTATCCCCTGCAGGCCAACGGCCGACTGCTGGGCACACTTTCCTTTGGCAGCACCTCTCGAAACAGCTTCGAACAGGGGGAGCTCGATCTCTTCTCGCTCATCACCGAGCAGGTGACGCTGGCCACGGAGCGCCGCCGCCAGATCGGACAACTTCAGGAGTTGGAGCGCCTCGCCGCGGCCGGCCGCATGAGCGCGACCCTCGCCCACGAAATCAACAATCCACTGCACTGCCTGCACAACTACCTGGAAGAGCTGGGCGACAAGGTCCACTCCCCGGAGGCAAAGACACTTGTGGAGAAGGCCGGCCGCCAGGTGGACGAACTGGCGGGCATCACCCATCGCACGCTGCAGATGTTTCGCGGCGATCACGCCACCCCCGTTCGTTGCGACCTCAGCAGCCTGGCGCGAGAACTGCTGCTAGACACCCGGCTGCCCGGAAACGCGCGGCTTGTCTCCTCCATCCAGCCAGAAGTCTCAGTCTTTGCCGTGCCCGGCGAGCTGAGGCAGGTTATCTTCAATCTCCTGCTCAACGCCGCCCACTTCTCGCCGCCTGGCCGCGAGGTCCGCATCGAGCTCCGGCGCGCTACAACCACCGCCGAGATCCGCGTCACCGACCAGGGGCCGGGCATCCCCGCTGCTGCACGCGATCACATCTTCCAACCCTTCTTCACCACCCGTGGCCAGGAGGGCGTCGGCATCGGCCTGTGGGCCTCCCGCGAGATGGTGCGCCGCATCGGCGGCGATATGAGCTTCAACTCAGAGCCAACGCTACGCCCCGGAACTGAGTTCCTCGTGACGCTGCCGCTCGCATCCTGACTCCCAGGCCACGCGCCACAACCCTGCCGCCCACCCTATATGCTGAAGGCACTCTGGAACCTCTCAGAGTCTGGGAGTTCCTCCATGTTTCGTTTGCGTATCGGGTTCGGCAAGCTCGGCCTCTTTCTTGCCACGGTCAGTCTCTTCGCCGCCACGGCAGGCTGTGCCCCCGCACCGGCGCGGCCCGCAGCAAAGCCCACCAGCGCTGCGGCTGCCGCCAACACACTCAACGGCTGCCCCGTATTTCCCGCGGACAACGTGTGGAACACCCCCGTGGACCGGCTCCCCGCTTCGGACCAGACCGCAACCTACATTGCCAGCATCGGTCCTCTTGCGAAGCTGCATCCTGACTTCGGCAAGAACCCCGCCAATGGATTCTGGATCACGCCGGTACCCCCCGGTACCAAGTGGGTGCAGCTCGAGATCGAGTATCGCGAGGAGAGCGACCTGGGCAGCTATCCCATGCCTGCGAATCCCCACCTCGAGGCAGATGGTGACTCGCACCTGCTGCTGATGGACACGAGACGGTGCCTGCTCTACGAGCTCTTCGGCACCCACAAACTGCCCACGGGCGTATGGCACGTCGGTTCAGCCACCAAGTACGACCTCACCGGCAACACGCTGCGCGAGGACGGCAAGACCTCCGCCGATGCGGCAGGTCTGCCCATTCTTCCCGGCCTCGTGCGCTACGACGAGGTCGCCGCCGGAGAGATCCACCATGCCCTCCGCTTCACGGTCCCCAAAACCCAGAAGGCGCACATCTGGCCTGCCCGCCATGATGCTTCCAGCGACACCGATCCGCATCTGCCGCCCATGGGCACCCGCATGCGCCTGCGCGCCAACTTCGACATCTCCGGCTTCCCCGCAAAGGACCAGGTCATCCTGCGGGCGCTGAAGAAGTACGGCATGATCCTCGCCGACAACGGCTCGGCGATCTTCATCAGCGGCCTCTCCGATCCACGCTGGAACGACGACGAACTGCATAACCTCGGCCGTGTGACAGGCAAGGACTTCGAAGTGGTCGACGAGTCCGCCTGGCAGATGCTACTGAACTCCGGGCGCGTCGATCCACTGGAGCTCAAGGCCCTGGACAAATAGCACCGCCGATAGATGCAGCAAGGGCACGGCGGAAGCCGTGCCCTTTGTCTTTTCCTTGAAGCTGAATCGCGAGACTAGATGTTCTCGGGATCGTCCACAACGAGGATCCGCATCACCACCGGCGGATCGTGCATGAAGTCCAGCTTTGTGATCTCCGCCACCGCGCGCTCCAGCGTCGAGCTGAGGCACGGCTCCGTGGTTACAACGAACGGCAGCCGCTCGCTGGCATGGCCATGGTGCTGCAGGATCGCATCGATGTTGATGTCTTCCTTCGCCAGTGCACCCGCAATCGCCGCCACGATGCCCGGCTTGTCCTTGACCACAAAGCGCAGGTAGAACGGTGCCGTCACATCGCCCGACACCTTCAGCTTGCGCGCCGGCATCCGCACCTTGGCAGAGCCCTTGGCCACCGCGATTACATCGCTGAGCACCGCAACCGCTGTGGGATGTCCCCCAGCACCATGGCCGCTGAACACCACATCGCCGCCAAAGCGTCCGCTGGTGACCACCATGTTCTGCGTGCCATGCGACCACGCGATCGGAGAGCTCTTCGGCACCAGTGCCGGACCCACTGCCGCGCGGACGGTGTCTCCATCAAGCTCCGCACGCGCCACCTGACGCACCGTGCATCCCAGCTCCTTCGCATACGCGAAGTCAATCGCATCGACGCGCGAGATCGTCTGAGCCGGAACATCATCGGGATTGATCTCCGCCCGCAGCGCGATACGCGCCAGCACACACAGCTTGGCCCGCGCGTCGAAGCCATCCACATCCGCCGAAGGATTGGCCTCCGCATAGCCCAGACGCTGCGCTTCCTTCAGCACCGTGGCGTACTCCGCTCCAGTTTCCATCGAGCTCAGGATGAAGTTGCACGTCCCGTTCACGATGCCGCTGATGCGGCGGATGATATCGCCGCTGAGCCCCTGCGCCATGCCCGGAATCACAGGCACGCCACCAGCCACCGCAGCGTTGTACAGCAGCTGCACACCCTGCTTCGCAGCCAGCTCGAACATCGAGGCCCCGCGATACGCGATCAGCTGCTTGTTCGCCGAAACCACATGCTTGCCCGCTTCAAGCGCCGTGCGCAGCCAGCCCTCAACCGGATCGAGGCCGCCCATGAGCTCGACGACGACATCGACATCATCCGCCGTCAGCACCTCGTCGACGTTCTCCGTCCACTGCGCTTCTGCCGGAACGAACTGAGCTTTCTCGTGCGACTTCTTGCGCTCCACACCGCGGTTGAACACGCGGGTGATCACCACCGCAGAACCCGCGTCTTCCAGCCGTTCGCGATGCGCGTCCAGCACCTCAGCGAATGAACTGCCCACGGTGCCAAATCCCAGCAAACCTACACGCAGCGTCTTGCTTGCTTCTCCTGCCATGAAACCATCTCCTGTAGCTCTCTAGCGAAACCGCGACCCATGTGGCACGAACGGTAAGCCACGGTCAGAGGTACTGAAAAATCTCACTTTGAAAGATACGAGTTTTCGCTCGTACGCAATCCTAAGGGCCAAAGGCCCGTTTTATCCCAGCCCAGGGCGAAGCCCCGGGCTGGGGTCAACAGTAAATCCGAGGGCTGAAGGCCCGACTCAAGTCCTCCACGAGCGCAGAGCCAAGACACTAATAATCCACGCGAAACGAACTCTTCTCCCACAGCGCAAAGCTCTCCCACGCTTCCTCGCCCAGCAGGTTCACGATGGGGATGTTGCGTTGTTCGAGAGGCTTCTTCACTTCCTCGTAGAGGAACGAATCGTCAAAGCCGACACGCGCGGCATCGGCAGCATCATTGCCGTAATAGATCGCCCTGCAGCGCGACCAGTAGAGCGCGGCCAGGCACATGGGGCAAGGCTCGCAGCTGGTGTACACGTCGCAGTCGATCAGCTGAAACGTCGCAAGCACATTGCACGCATTACGAATCGCTGTGACCTCGGCGTGCGCGGTGGGGTCGTTGTTGGCCGTCACCTGGTTGCTTCCGGTGGCAATCACCTTGCCGTCCTTCACGATGACGCACCCAAACGGACCACCGCGGCCGCTCGTCACATTCTCGGTAGCCAGCCGAATCGCCTGGCGCATGAACTCCGCATTCCCGTGCATCTGTTCTTCCTAATCCCTGTTCCCTAATCCCTGATCCCTTGATCTAATCAGCTTCATGGTACACGCTCTGCGCTCGCGTCGCGTCGTCACGCCGCAAGGTGAAATCGACGCAACCGTCGTCATCGAAGACGGTCTCATCACCGGCGTCCACCCCACTTCGCATCTCGAATCCCGCATCTCGAATCTCCCCCTCGGAATTCCCATCGAGGACCTCGGCAACCTCGCCCTGCTCCCCGGACTCGTCGACGTACACACCCACATCAACGAGCCCGGCCGCACGGAGTGGGAAGGCTTCGCCACCGCGACCCGCGCAGCAGCCGCGGGCGGCTTCACCACGCTCGTTGATATGCCACTGAACTGCCTCCCCGAGACCATCGACGAAGAGGCGCTCGCCCTCAAGCGCGAAG
>Ga0302187_10003441_pt1 | contig 12844 bp, 16 predicted proteins | sample II_Bog_E1_3_FD_202120 | JGI IMG/M metagenome (GOLD analysis project Ga0302187, IMG submission 202120) | Peat permafrost microbial communities from Stordalen Mire near Abisko, Sweden - II_Bog_E1_3 | ecosystem: Environmental > Terrestrial > Soil > Wetlands > Peat | place: Sweden: Abisko...
TCGACGACGAGCGAATCCCGCCATACCGAGGATGCCGGTACCCAGCAGCGCAAGGCTGGAAGGTTCCGGGGTCGGAGCAGGGCTTCCGAACAGGGTCAGCGAGAGATCATCTGTCGTGGAGGACAGGCTAAAACCCGGTGACGGCGGATAGGCATAAGCAAAGCCATCTCCAGGACCAGTCCCTGTCGCCCAGCCAAACGTCGAGGTAGACCCGTCGGCCACGATACTCACCCAGTACTCGGTCGATCCATAAAGGAGCGTATCCGGAAGGGAGGCGTTGTAGCTGTAGGTCTCGTCGGAGTTCGTCAGGACTTCAAGGTCAGTCACCGAAGGCGTCACGTCGTATGTATAGATCAACGAGCCTGGAAGGCCGCCGCTGTTCGTATAGAACGAGATGGTAAACGTCGTCGGAGTGCCAGTGCCATACACGATTCCCGCCCACGAAACTCCCCTAACCAGGCTCGAGGCCGTCAGGGTGAAGTCTTCAGCGTTGGTCTCGGCCGACAAGTCCGAAGGATTCGAGTCGGACTGATAGGCGTTCGTGGTGGTGTAAGGCTGACTGTACACCGTAGGCAAAATTGGGGCAGCCAACGCCGGTGTCACTGCCACCAGAGTGCTTGCAAAAACTCCCAGCGCGATATTGAGTCGACTCAAAACGATCTCCTTCCGAACGTCTCTCGGATTCTTCAGGAACAACCGCTTGTTCAGCAGGTCATCCAATGCAACGGCGTTACGTACTCGAACCGGTAGCGAGAGGCTACAACTGAGATTGCCGGGTCGGAGCCGTAAAGTCAATGGATAATTGCGACTATCCAGAGATAGATGTTGCCTGACGCAAGCCGGTCGGGACTAGACCTTCCCGCGAGAGCCGTGGACAGCCGCAGCTCCCTGCTGCAACACCTGAATGACCTGCTCCAGTGTCGTGCGCGGTACCCCGCTCCACATTCCCGTCTCGATCTCGCTTGCCGCCCGCTGGCCTATCTCAAGCAGGCTGAGCCCTTTGGGCGTCAGCGACGCGGTCAGGATGCGGTGATTGCGCTGCGTGGTGCCACGCACGATCCACCCCTCCCGCACCGCCCTCGCCAGAATGGCCTGGAGCGTCTGCGGGGTGACGTGGCAGAGGCGCGCAATGGCTGCAGCGCTCACCTCATTCTGCTCCGAGACGGCATGCAGCATTCGGAGCTGGGGCAACGTGAGGCCGTGGGGACGCACCGCCTCTTCCAGCCTGCCTTTGTAGGCCAGGAGGAGGTCCCGCACGGCGTGCGTCAGGTTGCGTGCCGTCTCGGCTTTCCCGGTGAGCTTCGTGGTTCCCGTCATATCAGTGTACTGATACACTATATCAGCACACTGATATGGCCGCAGTCGCAATCCCGTTCCAGGCGCCGTGGAAGCCAAAGCACAATCCCTGGCTTATCGCTCTCACGGTCACCATCGCGACGTTCATGGAGGTCCTCGACACCTCCATCGCGAACGTCGCACTGCCGCATATTGCCGGCTCGGTAGGTGCGTCGCAGGAGGAAGCCACCTGGGTGCTGACCAGCTACCTCGTCAGCTCCGCAGTCATCCTGCCCATCTCCGGCTGGCTCTCCAATCGCATTGGGCGCAAGCGGTTCTACATGAGCTGCGTGGTGATGTTTACCGTGTGCTCCGTGCTCTGCGGCTTTGCGCCCACGTTGAACATGCTCATCATCGCGCGCGTACTGCAAGGCCTCGGAGGCGGCGGCCTCGCGCCCAGCGAGCAGGCCATCCTCGCCGACACCTTCTCGGTTGAGAAACGCGGCCAGGCCTTCGCGCTCTACGGCATGGCTGTCGTCGTTGCTCCCGCCATCGGGCCAACGCTGGGCGGATGGATCACCGACAACTACAACTGGCACTGGATCTTCTTCATCAACCTGCCGTTCGGGCTGCTTTCGCTCTATCTATCGAACCGCATGGTCGAGGACCCACCAGAGGTCATCGCCCGCACCAAGCGGAAGGATAAAGTCGACTTCATGGGCCTCGGCCTCGTCGCGGTCGGAGTCGGCCTGCTGGAATTCACGCTCGATAAGGGCCAGGAGAAGGACTGGTTCGGTTCGACGGAGATCCGCACCACGCTTACCGTGGCCGTGGTTACGCTGGTCTGCTTCGTCTTCTGGGAGTGGCAGCATCCCGATCCGATCGTGGATTTGAAGTTGCTGAAGAACCGAAACTTCGGCACTGCGGTCTTCCTGCAACTGGTGCTGGGGATGGTGCTGTTCGGCTCTACGGTGCTGCTGCCGCAGTATTTGCAGACTCTGCTGGGCTACACGGCGGAGCGAGCAGGCATGGTGCTTTCCCCTGCGGGCTTCGTGATGATGATCATGATGGCGATCGCCGGCCGGACGCTGGGCAAGATAGGCGATCCGCGGCTCACCGTGATGCTTGGGTACATCGCCGTAGCCGCAGGACTCTACAACCTCACACGGCTCGATCTCTACACCAGCTATGGCACAGCCACGCTCTGGCGCATGCTGCAGGTCGTGGGACTGCCGTTCATCTTCATCCCCATCAGCACGCTGAACTATGTGGGTGTGCCGCGCGAGAAGTCCAACCAGATCTCGGCGCTCTCCAACTTCGCACGCAACATTGGCGGCTCTGCCGGCACGGCGCTGCTGACGACCTTCCTCGCGCGCTCCCAGCAGGTGCACCAGACCGCGCTGGTGGCAAATCTCTCGCCTGGCTCCTACGCCGTGACGCAGCGTACCGCCGAGTTCGCAGCCGCCACTCACACCACGTTCAACTCCGCGCGCGCGTTGGCTCTTGCGCAGATCTACGGCGAAGTGCAGCGTCAGGCCGGGATGCTGGCCTACCGGAGTGCCTTCTATGTCCTGGCGCTCACGGTCTTCATCCTGTCGCCGCTGGTCTGGATCATGCGCCTTCCTCCGAAAGCCGGGAAAGCTGCCAAGCCCGATCCTGAGCAGATGGCGGCACACTGAGGTCGCATCGCCTTGTTCTCCCTGACACGCGGCGCCTTTGGGTGCCGCGTTTCATTTTGCAATGGCACAGACTGGTGCATCCTAGAGAGCATGAGCACGACACCTGGACACACAACACCTGGAACCACTCATCAGCTAGGCAACTCGGATATGCGACTCACCTCCATTGGCTTCGGCGCGTGGGCCATCGGCGGCGGCGACTGGCAGTATGGCTGGGGACCGCAGGACGACGACGACTCCATCGCAGCCATACGGCGCGCCATCGACGCGGGCATCAACTGGATCGATACCGCTGCGGTCTATGGGCTCGGCCACTCAGAAGGAGTCGTCGCGCGAGCACTTGAGGGCGTCACCACCAAACCCTATGTCTTTACCAAATGCGCGATGACCTGGGGCGAAGACCGCAAGATCGTCCAGACGTTGAAGCAGATTCGGCAGGAGTGTGAGGCGAGTTTGCGCCGCCTCAAGCTTGAGGCCATCGACCTCTACCAGGTGCACTGGCCCGTCCCGGACGAGGAGCTTGAAGAAGGCTGGCACACCATGGCCGAGTTGCAGAAGGAAGGCAAGGTGCGCTGGATCGGCGCCTCGAACTTCACGATTGCGCAGCTCGAGCGCGCCATGAAGATTGCGCCCGTGACCTCGCAGCAGCCACCGTACTCGATGATCAATCGGACGTACGAGTCGGAGAACCTGCCCTTCTGCAAGGAGCACCACATCGGCGTGATCAACTATGCACCGATGCACTCCGGGCTGCTTACCGGCAAGATGACGAAGGAGCGCGTCGCCAGCTTCCCGGCGAATGACTTCCGCAAGAACTCGAAGTCGTACCAGGAGCCGGTGCTGACGCGAAACCTCGCGCTGGCTGATCTGCTGAAGGAGATTGGCGCGCGCCACGGTGTCGTCGCCGGCGTCGTTGCCATCGCGTGGACTCTGCACAATCCGGCGATTACCTCCGCGATCGTTGGCGGTCGAAGCGCCGCCCAGGTCGAAGAGATCCTTCCCGCGGCCACCTTCCGCCTGAGCGAGGACGAGTACGCCGAGATCGGCAAGTTCCTCGCGGAACACCCATAGCCTGTGCTTCATGCAATGCAGAAGGGCGTCCGCGTGGACGCCCTTCTGCCTGTCTCATGTAGCTTCTCGTGGAGTTAGTTCGTCAGGATCAGCGGTCCATCCTTGGTGATGGCGACCGTGTGCTCATAGTGTGCGCTGAAGCTGCCGTCGATGGTGATTGCGGTCCAGCCATCTTCGAGCACCTTTACTTCGGGGCCGCCCAGGTTAATCATGGGCTCGATCGCGAGGACCATGCCGGGCTTGAGGCGCGGACCTTTGCCTGGGCTTCCGTAGTTGGGCAGCTGTGGGTCTTCATGCATGTTCCGGCCAATGCCATGGCCCACGAACTCGCGCACCACGCCATAGCCTTCGGCCTCGCACATGCTTTGCACCGCGTGCGAGATGTCAAAGAGCCGTCCACCGGGGACAGCCTTCTCGATCGCCGCGTAGAGCGAGGCCTCGGTAACCTTCAGCAGCTTGTCCACTGCGTCGCTTACCTTGCCGACGCGATGGGTCACCGCAGCGTCGGAATAATAGCCGTCGACGATCACGCCCGAATCGACCGAGACGATATCGCCTTCCTTCAGCACGCCTTTGTCGCTGGGCATGCCGTGGACCACTTCGCTGTTCACGGACGTGCAGAGCACCGCCGGATAGCCGTGATAGCCCTTGAAGGCGGACTTCGCTCCCAGCTCTTCCATCTTCGCAATCGCCGCGCGCTCAAGATCCATTGTCGTCGCGCCAACGCGCACAACGGCCTTCACTGCGTCATGCACCTGCCGCAACACGATGCCGGACTTGCGCATCTTCTGGATCTCGGCGGTTGTCTTCAGAATGATTGCCATAACACTTCGATACGAGATGCGAGATGCGAAGCGAGCCTTCCAGCGATGGCCTCGCTCGCTTGGCCTCTCGTATCTCGAATCTTGCCTTTCTAGCTCACTGTCTACTGGCGCATCTCAAGAAGCGCAGCAAGAATTCCTTCGGTGACAAGGTCTACGTTGCGGTCGCCATCGACCTCAGAGAAGCGACCACCGTGATGGCGGTAGTACTCGATCACCGCAGCGGTCTTGGCTTCGAACGCCTTCATGCGCTCGTGAAAGACCGGCTCGCTGTCGTCGGCGCGCTGCTCGAGCTTTGCGCCTTCGCGATCGCACAATCCTGCGCTCTTTGGTGGATTCGAGTAGAGGTTGTAGATCGTGCCACAGACCGGGCAGCTCACGCGGCCGGTGATGCGCTCGAGCAGCACCTTCTCCGGCACCATAATGTTGATCGCAACCACAGGCAGCGCGGACGAGGCGAGAACGCCATCCAGCCATTGCGCCTGTCCCAGCGTGCGCGGAAAACCATCCAGGATGTAGCCACGGCCGGTGTCTGGTTGCTTGAACCGCTCCGCAACCATCTCGTTGACCAGGTCATCGGGCACCAACTCGCCACGATTCATCAGGTCTTCGGCCATCAGGCCCAGCGGAGTTCGATCTTTGCGGTTCTGGCGAAGCAGATCGCCCGTCGAAATCTGCGGAATGCCGAAACGCTGCATCAGGCGCTTGGCCTGCGTTCCTTTACCCACACCCGGCGCGCCCAGAAGCAACATGGGACCGGGGACAAACTCGTTCGGAATGCTCGTATTGGTCGATGCGTCAGACAAGTCCTGAATCCCGCTCAAAAAAATTAGGCCAGAGCTATGGGGAAAGTGCCCAGACAGAAATCTCGTCTGAACCCCGCCCCGTAGCCCTGGACCCTGTTTCGTTACCAGCTACGGCGGCCGCGAATGCGTCCCGACTTTGGCGTAAAGCCATCGTAGTGACGCATGATGAGCTGCGCTTCGATCTGCTGCACGGTGTCCATCGCCACGCCGACTACAATCAGCAACGATGTGCCGCCGAAGTAGAAGTTCAGGCCGAGACCATTGGTCATCCAGGACGGCAGCTGATCGAAGAAGCTGCCGATCAGTGGCAGATGGTTGAAGTGGATTCCCGAGATCAGGAACATCGGGATGATCGAGATCAGGATCAGGTACAGTGCGCCGACCAGCGTGATGCGCGTCAGAACATCATTGATGAAGTCCGACGTGCGTTTGCCAGGACGAATGCCCGGAATGAAGCTGCCGTACTTGCGCATGTTGTCGGCGATGTCGTCGGGCCGGAAGATGATCGAGATATAGAAGTAGGCGAAGAAGATGATCGCCACAATGTACAGAAGCACGTACCCAGGCTCAGCCGGCGCTAGCGCACGGAAGACGGGGCCGATCCACTTGTTGTCGCGCAGGGGACCCGAACCGAACATGCTGACGTTCTGTAACAGCAGCGGGGCGGAGAGGATGGACGCGGCGAAGATCACCGGCATGACGCCGCCGGAGTTCACCTTCAGTGGAAGGAAGGAGCTCGAACCCTGCGAGAGGCTGCGGCCCACCATGCGCTTGGCGCTCTGCGTCGGGATGCGGCGCTCGGAGCGCTCGACGTAGACGATGAAGGCGACAACGCCGACCATCATAGCGAGCAGCGCGGCGATCGCCAGTGGTGTCAAAGCACCCCACTGACTCGTGCGAGCCTTATCGTAGAGATCGCCGATAGCGCGGGGCAAGCCCACCACGATGCCGGTGAAGATGAGCAGCGACATACCGTTGCCGATGCCGCGCTCCGTGATCTGCTCACCCAGCCACATGATGAAGGCAGTCCCAGCGGTCAGCGTGATCACGCACAAGGGGAGGAACTCCGCCTTGGGTAGCGTGGTCATGCCGCCGGCGGCGGTTGACGTCAGGCCGATGCCGATGAAGAGGCTCTGGACAACTGCCAGGAGCACCGTGACGTAGCGTGTCCACTGGGTGATCTTGCGACGGCCCAGTTCGCCTTCCTTCTGCAGCTTCGCCAGCGGCTCATAGATGACCGTCAGCAGCTGGAAGATGATCGACGCGGTGATGTAGGGCATGATGCCCAGCGCGAAGACCGTCAACCGGCGCAGGTTGCCGCCGTTGAACAAATCGAACAGGCCAAGGGTCGAGCCGGCGTTCGAGTTGAAGAAGTCTGCGAGCTTGTTCGCGTCAATACCGGGCGTCGGGATGTGTGCCCCGAGGCGATAGACAGCGAGCAGCGCCAGGGTGAATCCGATGCGGTTGCGCAGGTCGGGAATGCGGAAGATGTTGCTGAGTCTCTCGAGCATCGATGAATCTGGCCTTCAGAGCGGGTATGGCTTCGATTGTACGCGTTTTGGGCCTGTCCGGAGGGAACGCACCGCTTTGGCACGCTCGGACCGCATCAGGCCACAGATGCAAAAATGGCCGGAGCCCTCAGGCTCCGGCCGAATTGCTTAGGCAGCAGCAGCTTCGGAGCCGATCACGATGGCCTTACCGCCGGCCGCTTCGATCGCCGCCTGCGCAGCCTTCGAGAACTTGTGAGCGTGCACGGTCACTGCAGAGGTGATCTCGCCGTTGGCGAGGACCTTCACCAGGCCGTTTCGCTTCTTCAGCAGGCCGAGGCTGACGATCTTCTCGAGCGTGAGCTCGGTCTCGTTCAACGAGGCGATCGTGTCCAGGCTGAGCACCGCATACTCGGTGCGGAAGATGTTGGTGAAGCCACGCTTCGGGAGGCGGCGATGCAACGGCATCTGGCCGCCCTCGAAGCCGCGCATCAGGCTGGAGCCCGAACGCGATCCCTGGCCCTTGTGGCCGCGGGTCGAGGTCTTACCCATGCCCGACCCCATACCGCGGCCGACACGCTTCTTGTTGCTATTCGCCTTCTTGGGCGCATTCAGATTGCTGAGATTCAGTGCCATGTGATTCCTCGCTAACGCCGAGAAAGCTAGCTCTTAGCCGTTAGCTTCTAGCTCTTAGCTAGGCCTGCGGACAAGCTGACTTCTTCGACTCGCATGTGTGCCGCCACTGGGACGGCCGTTTATTTGTCTTTGGCTAGAAGCGAGGAGCTAGCAGCTCCAAGCTTCCGCCGGAGGCGGACTTAGTCGACGAAGCGAACCAGGTGGGGAACCTTCGCCACCATGCCACGGATCGAGGGTGAGTCTTCGCGCTCAACGATCTGGTTGAGCCGCGTGAAGCCCAGGCCCTTGATAACGAGCTTGTGCTTGACCGGGGTGCAGATCTTCGAGCGGAAGTATTGAAGCTTGATCATTTTTTCGGCTGCCATTGTTCTTCTCCGATATGGGGCCCAGGGTTTACGGCCCGGGGCCCACAAAGCTTTTTCGTACTAGACCCTGGACGCTTGGCCCGGGGCTTCGTTCTTAGAGTTCGTCAACCGACTTGCCGCGCAGCGCTGCCACTTCGGCCTTGTCGCGCAGCTGCGAAAGAGCCACGAATGTCGCCTTCACCACGTTGTGCGGGTTGGCGGAGCCGAGGGACTTTGTCAGCACGTTCTGCACGCCAGCGGCCGTCATCACTGCGCGGACGGTCTTGCCAGCGATGACACCGGTACCTTCAGGAGCCGGCTTCAGGAGCACCTGGCCGGAACCGAAGCGACCAATGGTTGCGTGAGGAACGGTGTAGGAGGTCAGATTCACCTTGAGCAGGTTCTTCTTGGCCGCCTCGATACCCTTGCGGATCGCCTGCGGAACTTCCTTCGCCTTACCTGAGCCGTAGCCCACCACGCCCTCGGCCGGGTCACCAACGATGACCAGCGCCGCAAAGCTCATATTCTTACCGCCCTTGACGACCTTCGTCACGCGGTTGATCGCCACAACCTCATCCTTGAGGTTCAGACGATTTGCATCGATTCTCTTCTTGATTGCCATGAGGCTCTTTTCCTTTTTCTTTATTTGTCCCCGGCACACCGGTCCGGAGCTGCAGCCTCGCGGGGCTGCGTTTATCGGGGCTTGAGCCCTCTTGGAAACCCGTTGTCGGATATTGGGTGTTTGTTGTTGGGTACCTCCCCAACAACAAACTCCCAATACCTAACATCGGTACTTTAGAACTCGAGACCTGCTTCGCGCGCCGCATCGGCCAGGGCCTTGATGCGACCGTGATACAGGTAACCGCCGCGATCGAATACGACCTTCTTGACGCCGGCAGCCAGGCCACGCTCAGCGATGAGCTTGCCAACCGCCTTGGCAGCCTCGACGTTGCCGCCAGCTTTCTTCTCCTCGCCCTTCTTCTGGACGGTGGAAGCAGAAGCGATGGTCTTGCCGGTCGCGTCGTCGATCAGCTGGGTATAGATGTGGTTCAGCGAGCGGTACACGTTGAGACGCGGACGCGCCTGCGAGCCCGTCATCTTCGAACGGATGCGAGCGTGGACACGCTGACGAATCGTATTGCGTTGCGGCAGAGCGATCATGATGTGTTCCTTTCCTAATAGCGTCGCTGACCTTCAGCGACGTTCGGTGATGAGAGGGACCAGGGTTTAGGGCTCAGGGTCCAGAAAGCATTGCCTTCTGAACCCTTGGCCCTGAACCCTACGCCCTGTTACTTGGCGCCGGTCTTTCCGACCTTCTTCTTCAGCTTCTCGTTGGAGTAGCGAACGCCCTTGTTCTTGTACGGATCCGGCTTGCGCAGCGAGCGCATATCGGCGGCAACCTGGCCAACCTTCTGGCGATCGATGCCTGAGACCGTAACGTGCGTCTGCTTGGGGTCGATGGCGACTTCGATGCCGGTGGGCAGCGGGAACTCGATGGGGTGCGAGTAGCCGAGTGTGAACACGACCACATCCTTGCCCTTCATCTCCACGCGGTAACCAATGCCGACCACGTCGAGTTCCTTCTTCCAGCCGTTGGTGACGCCCTCAACCGCGTTGAAGACGAGCGCGCGCGCGAGGCCGTGAACGGCCGCGAACTTGTCGCTCTCTCGCTCAACGGTCAGGATGCCGTCCTTCTCCACCAGCGAAACGCCGCTGGGAAGCAGAGCCTGCGTCGTCCCCTTGGGGCCTTCCACCACGACAACGTTCGTCCCGACGGTGTATTTGACACCCTTCGGCAGCGTGATGGGCTTCTTGCCAATACGTGACATGATTCAATCCTTTGATGGCTTGCGAGTCTCGGAGAAGCTAGCCTCTAGGCTAGAGCTCCGTTCCACTGCAGCCGGTACAACCAGAGGGTCCAGGGTTCAGGCCCCAGGGCCCAGAAAACAGTACGTGCTGTGGGTGCCTGAGCCCTGTACCCTGGGCCCTGAACCCACGTTTCTTACCAAACTTCGCAGAGGATCTCGCCGCCGACGTTCTCGCGACGGGCCTGACGGCCGGTCATAACGCCCTTGGGGGTCGTCATGATGCTGATGCCAAGGCCACCCTGGACGCGCTTGATCTCGTCGCGGCCAATGTACACACGGCAGCCAGGCTTGGAGATACGCTTCACGTCGCGGATCACCGACTCGTTGTTCGGGCCGTACTTGAGGTACACACGCAGTACACGACGGCCTTCTTCCTCGGCAGCCTTGTAGTTCGCGATGTAGCCCTCTTCCTTGAGAATACGTGCGATCTCCGCCTTCAGCTTCGAGGCAGGAACATCGAGCTTCTGGTGGTGGGCGCGCTGCGCGTTGCGGATGCGCGTGAGAAAGTCTGCGACTGGATCGGTCAGATTCATCGTCTATCCTTTCATCCTCCGTTCGCTAGGCGCCGAGTAGCTCAATGAGCCCGTCGCGCGAAGAACCAGCGAGGATGGTTGTGGCGCCCTTGAACGATCAAGCACGCCGGGACTATGTTGCTCGCCACAGACTCACACCCGCAGGAGCGGTCAGGTCTCTGTGGCGCAGAGCCTTGGTTGGTGCTTACCAGCTCGACTTGACGACGCCCGGGATTTCGCCCTTGAGCGCCAGGCCGCGGAAGCACAGGCGGCAGCAGCCGAACTTGCGCAGGTACGCGCGCGGACGACCGCAGAGCTGGCAGCGGTTGTGCTGGCGTGACTTGAACTTCGGCTTGCGTGCGTCTTTAACTTTCTTCGCAGTAGTTGCCATTCTTACCTCGGAGGCTTTCGCCTCACACTTTCTGAGCCCTGAACCCTGGGCCCTGAAGCCTTGATTTAGTTACCCTGGCGGAACGGCATACCGAAGGCGCGCAGAAGAGTGCGGGCTTCGTTGTCGTCCTTGGCCGTGGTCACGATCGTGACGTTCATACCCTTGGTCTTGTCCACCTTCGAGTAGTCGATCTCCGGGAAGATCAGCTGATCGCGCAGCCCAAGCGTGTAGTTACCACGACCGTCGAAGCTCTTCGAGCTCACGCCGCGGAAGTCACGCACACGGGGCAGCGCCACCGAGATCAAGCGATCGAGGAACTCGTACATCTTGTCCCCGCGCAGCGTGACCATCGCACCGATGGGCATGCCTTCGCGCAGCTTGAAGGCCGCGATCGACTTCTTCGCCTTGGTGACAACCGGCTTCTGGCCTGCGATCGCAGCGAGATCCGACGTCAGCGGATCCATGATCTTGGCGTTCTGCGTCGCTTCGCCGATACCCATGTTGATGACAATCTTTTCGAGCTTCGGCACGGCCATCAGGTTCTCGATGCCCAGTTCCTTCTGAACTGCCGCCTTGATCTCGGTTGCAAACTTCTCTTTGAGACGTGCTGCCATGATTCGTCTTCCTTTCTCACGGTTTCGGAGTGGATACCGGTTCGTGAGGTGCTCAATTTGGAGTTGTCCGTTCTCCGTATTCCGTTCTCCGGCCCGCTATGCTCTCTTGGACAACGGAGAACCGATAACGGAGAACGCACTATCGTTACTTGGCCTTCGGCTCCGCGATGTTCGCGCCGTTGGAACGAGCGATGCGGGTCTTCTTGCCACCTTCGGTCGAGAAACCAACACGCGTCGGTTTGCCGTCAGAGTCCACCACCATCACGTTCGAGATGTGAATCGGGGCTTCCTGCTTCACGATGCCGCCTTGCGTGGTCTGCGTGGGCTTCTTGTGCTTGGTGACGATGTTGACGCCCTCCACCAGCACGCGGTTCTTGTCGGTCAGCACGCGGAGCACGCGGTGGGTGCTCGTTCCCTTGCTCTTACCCGCGATCACGACCACCAGGTCATTGCGCTTGATCTTTGCCATCGGTACATCTCCTTGGTGCAACCTCGGCCATCATGCTCATTGAAGAGCGCGGAGCCGGAATCCGCTGGAACTACAGTGGTACGTGATCAGTGGGAGGTGATAAGGGCAAGACTTGCCGCTTATCACCGTTCACTTACTACTCGTCTCTAGATCACTTCCGGTGCGAGCGACACGATCTTGAGGAACTTCTTGTCGCGGAGCTCGCGGGCCACGGGGCCGAACACGCGGGTGCCGACAGGCTCCATCGCGTCGTTGATGACCACAGCCGCGTTCTCGTCGAACCGGATGTAGGTGCCATCCTTGCGGCGCGTCTCCTTGTGCAGGCGAACGATCACTGCCTTCACAACCTTGCCCTTCTTCACTGTGCCGTCCGGCGAAGCTTCCTTCACCGCAGCCGTCACCACATCGCCGAGACCGGCCTTCTTGCCAAGTCCGCCGCCGAGCGGCAGGATCACCTGCAACTTGCGGGCTCCGGAGTTATCGGCAACGGCCAGCATGGTGCGCATTTGAACTGACATGGATGTATCTCCTTGCGCTTACGCAACTACCTTCTTGTCATCCCGGGCGAAACGAAGGATGTGCTACTCGCCCAGCAGGCCGGAGAACCGGCCAAAACTTACTTGGCGGCCGATTCGGCCTTGAGGGGCTTCTCGTCCGCGATAGCAGAGAGCGAGGAGCGGCGGATGATCTCTTCGAGGTTCCAGCGCTTCAGCTTCGACAAGGGGCGGGTCTCGCGAATGCGAACGACATCACCCACGCGAGCCGAATTCTGCTCGTCATGCGCGTAGAACTTCTTGTTCGACTTCATCACGCGCTTGTACTTGGGGTGCGCCTTGCGCATTTCGATCTCGACGACGATCGTCTTCTGCAT
>Ga0302187_10003443_pt1 | contig 12843 bp, 13 predicted proteins | sample II_Bog_E1_3_FD_202120 | JGI IMG/M metagenome (GOLD analysis project Ga0302187, IMG submission 202120) | Peat permafrost microbial communities from Stordalen Mire near Abisko, Sweden - II_Bog_E1_3 | ecosystem: Environmental > Terrestrial > Soil > Wetlands > Peat | place: Sweden: Abisko...
CAGTGCAAGGAGGGATGGCGCAGGAATATCGGGAATATTTCAAGCCATCTCGACGTAGCAATGGGCCAAAATCGGCCGGCCCCTTCGGGGTTGCTCTGGAAAGCCCCGTGGCAGCGTTGCGTCGCTTGCACGGGGCAACCAGCCCGCGCTGCGCGCCGCGCCTCCCCACGAGGCTTTCCAGAGCAATCACGGTGTTACAGATTTGTCGCAGGACGCTCTAGCCGCGTCGCTCGCCAGCTTGTCCACGCGTTCGTTTTCGATGTGGCCGTCGTGGCCTTTTACCCAGATCCATTCGATCTTGTGCGGGCGGGCGGCATCGACCAGCGCGCGCCACAAGTCCTCGTTCTTGACCGGTTTGTTGTCGGCGGTTTTCCAGCCCTTCTTGATCCAGCCGAACATCCATTTGGTCATGCCGTCGATAACATAGCGGCTGTCGGTGTGCAGCCGCACCGCGCAAGGTTCGCGCAGGGCCTGCAACGCGCGCAGCACGGCGGTCATTTCCATGCGGTTGTTGGTGGTCTGCGCTTCGGAACCAGACAGTTCCTTTTCAGTCGCACCGGCGCGCAACAGCACCCCCCAGCCGCCTTTGCCGGGATTGCCCTTGCACGCGCCATCGGTAAACACATCGACTGATTTCACGCAAAGATCCCCGGATTGTCGTGATAGAATTGCAGACGCCGCGCCATCGGCAGCGGGTCCTTGCGCGTCACCAGCGCATCGGCCGGGGTGTTGATCCAGTCATAGGCTCGGCTGAGCGCAAAGCGCAAGGCGGCGCCCTGTGCCAGCAGGGGCAGCGCGGCGCGTTCGGTGTCGGCCAGGCGGCGCACCGCCTCGTACCCGTCGATCAGCGCGCGCGACAGATCGGCGCGGAAGGTGCCCTGTGCGACGTCCCAGCACCACGCCAGATGGGTGATCGCCAGATCATAGGCGATCACGTCGTTGCAGGCGAAATAGAAATCGATCAGCCCGGTGATCGCATCGCCCAGCACCAGCACGTTGTCGGGAAACAGATCGGCGTGGATCACCCCGGTGGGCAGGCCGGTCGGCCAGTCGCGCGCGATCCGCGGCAGATCGCGGGCCACCGTGTCTGCCAGCCAGGGGTCGATCGTGGCCAGCCCTTCGCGGCCACACGCCGTGGCCAGTCGCTGCCATTCGGCCAGCGCCATGCCATTGGCGCGGCTGGCGGAAAAGTCGGCCGCCGCCAGATGCAGCCGCGCCAGTTGTTCGCCCACCGCGCGCGCCTGGCCCACTGTCGGCGCGCTGACCGAAACGCCGGGCAGAAACTCGATTAGCGCGACCGCCTTGTCGCCGATCCGGCGATAGAGCGCGCCCTGGCGATCATGAATGGTGCGCGGCACCGGGCAGCCGCGCGCAGCCAGATGGTCGAGCAGCGACAGGAAATAGGGCAGATCGTCGAGATCGATGCGAAACTCGTACATCGTCAGGATATAGCGCGCGCCTGCGCCATCGTGGCCGGTGGTGTCGATCAGCCAGTTGCTGTTCGACACGCCTTCGGCAATGCCTTTGGCCGACACCAGCGTGCCGACATCATAGGCCGCGATCAAATCGGCCATGTCCTCTGCGCCGAGGTGGGTATAGACAGCCATGGTCCTGCGTCTCAATCGGCCAGTTGGCGCGGCAGTTTGAACACCATGTGTTCTTCGGCAGTGGTCACCGTTTCGGTTTCGATCGTGCGCCATTCACGCAGCCGATCGATCACCTCGCGCACCAGGAATTCGGGGGCGGAGGCGCCGGCGGTGACGCCGATCGTGGTAATCTGGTCAAGCCATTCGGGCGCGATCTCGCTCGCACGCTGGATCAGCCGCGCGCGCGCACCGCTGCGTTCGGCCACTTCGACCAGCCGCACCGAATTGGAACTGTTGGGCGCGCCGATCACCAGCACCAGATCGCATTCGCCGGCAATCGCCTTGACCGCCGCCTGACGGTTTGACGTGGCATAGCAGATGTCTTCGGCGCGCGGGCCAAAGATCGTGGGGAAACGCGCGCGGAGCGCGGCGACAATCGCGGCGGTGTCGTCGACCGACAGCGTGGTCTGGGTCAGGAATGCCAGCGGGCGTTCCGGGTCTTGCGGGATTGCGGCGACATCCTCGATGGTTTCGACCAGCGTGATCGATCCTTCGGGCACCTGGCCCATCGTGCCGACCACTTCGGGATGGCCGCAATGGCCGATGAACAGGATATGGCGCCCGGCGTTGAAGTGGCGTTCGGCCTGGCGATGCACTTTGCTGACCAGCGGACACGTCGCATCGAGCCAGTCGAGCCCGCGTGAGGTGGCTTCGTCCGGCACGGTCTTGGGCACGCCATGCGCGGAAAACACCACCGGCGCGCCATCGGGCACCTGGTCCAGTTCTTCGACGAACACCGCGCCCTTGGCCTTCAGCCCTTCGACGACAAACCGGTTGTGGACGATTTCGTGGCGCACATAGACCGGCGCGCCATAGCGTTCGATGGTCCGCTCGACGATTTCGATCGCGCGATCGACTCCGGCGCAAAATCCGCGCGGCGCAGCAATCAGTACGCGCAACGCGGGGCGGTCGGTCCCGGTAGAAGGATCAGAAGCAGTCGTCATGGCTCAAACCCCTAGCAGCGTGGCGCGCAACCCACAAACCCCTGATCCGCCGGATTGCCCAAACCGGTCGGGCTGGCTAGAGAGGGGCGCCCGGTGCCGCGTGCACCGTCCTGTCTTGAAGACCAAAGCTTAAGGACCTTGCGCCGCGATGCCAGCCAATTTTCCCCGTATTGCCCGGATCGGCGCGCTTGCGAGCCTTTCGCTGCTGGCGCTTGCCGGATGTTCGAAAAACCATGGCGAACTGGTCGTCGATGACACCGTGGGGGTGACCGCGCTGCGCACGCCGTGTCCGTTGATCGACATTCCCGACATGACCGGCGATGTCACCCTGCTGGCGCCCGGACGGCTCGATTCCAATGCGATCGACACGGTCGCGGTGATCACCAACTTGCGCAAATCGTGCGACAATGGCCTGCATCTGCCGAAATTGACCGCGCGGGTCGATTTCGACGTGCTGGCGCGCCGCAACGACACGCATGGCGCGCGCCATATCGATCTGCCCTATTTCACGGTGGTCGAACGTGGCGGCGCGACGATCGTGGCCAAGCATGTCAGCACGATCGGCCTCGATTTCGCCGATGGGCAGGATCGCGCCAGCGCACACGGCACCGCCAGCGCGGTGATCGATCGCGCCGAGGCAACGCTGCCCCCCGCGATCCACGCGCGGCTGGTTCGCAAGCGCAAGCCCGGCGATACCGACGCCGCGGTCGATCCGCTGTCGCTGCCCGATGTGAAGGCTGCGCTGGCCAAGGCAACGTTCGAATTGCTGGTCGGGTTCGAACTGACCGATCAGCAACTGGCCTACAACGTCCGACGTTAGTGTCTGACCCGAAACTGGCGTTTCGGAAAGTCGGCACCGGCCCGCTCCCACCCTACCATAGTACCCTATGGGTGGTCGGGTGGGGGAGCGGGCCGGTGCCGACTTCGAAACGCGCCCTTCCGCGCGTTTCGAGTCTGACCAAACACCCTCCGTGCGCAGGCACGGAGGCTTTCCTTGTTGCACAATAATCAGCTAATGCCGGACCGATGACCGAAACCATGACCTTTTCCGCACCCCGGCCCCTGTTTGCCGAATTTGCCGCCGTGATCGATGCCGCGCTCGATGCGCTGGTCGCGGCGGGTACGCTGCCGGGCGACCTGCCGCGCCATGCGGTCACCACCGAGCCGCCGCGCGATCCCGCGCATGGCGATCTGTCGACCAACGCGGCGATGGTGCTGGCCAAGCCGGCGGGCACCAATCCGCGCGCGCTGGCCACGCTGCTGGCGGCCGAGCTGGGCCGCGATCCGCGCGTGGTGGCGACCGAGATTGCCGGGCCGGGGTTCTTGAACTTGCGTCTGACACCCGGCGCGTGGCTGGGTGAACTGCGCCTGATCGGGCAGGCCGGGGCCGATTACGGGCGCTCTGCGATGGGCGGCGGCAGTGTGGTCAATGTCGAATATGTATCGGCCAATCCGACCGGGCCGATGCATATGGGCCATTGCCGGGGCGCGGTGGTCGGCGACGCGCTGGCCACGTTGCTGGCCTTTGCCGGGCACCGGGTGATCCGCGAATATTACATCAACGATGCGGGCGGGCAGGTCGACGTGCTCGCACGGTCGGCTCACGTGCGGTACCGCGAGGCGCTGGGCGAAGCGGTCGGTGCTATTCCCGAAGGATTGTACCCCGGCGATTACCTGATCCCCGCCGGGCAGGCGCTGGCCGCTGAATTTGGCGATCGCTATGTCGCGGCGCCCGAATCCGAATGGCTGGCGTTGTTCCGCACGCGTGCGGTGGCGGCGATGATGGCGATGATCCGCGACGATCTGGCGCTGCTGGGCATTCACCACGACGTGTTCAGTTCCGAGGCCGAATTGCAGGCGACGGGCAAGCCCGCGCTGGCCGAGGCGTGGCTGCGCGCGCACGATCTGGTCTATGACGGGCTGCTTGAAGCGCCCAAGGGCAAAGTGGCCGAAGACTGGGAACCGGTCGAAATGCCGCTGTTCCGCTCGACCCGGTTTGGCGATGATCAGGACCGTCCGATCCGCAAATCCGACGGCAATTGGACCTATTTTGGTGCGGATCTGGCCTATCACTTTCAAAAGGCCGAAACCGCCGACGCGCTGGTCGATATCTGGGGCGCCGACCATGCCGGCACGGTGAAGCGCATCCGCGCCGCCGTGGCCGCGCTGACCGGTGCCGAGGGTCATCCAAAACCGTTTGAAGTCAAACTGGTGCAGATGGTCCAATTGTTGCGCGACGGCGTCCCGGTCAAGATGTCGAAGCGTGCGGGCACGTTCGTCACACTGGCCGACGTGGTGCGCGAAGTGGGCAAGGACGTGGTGCGGTTCACCATGTTGTCGCGCAAGCCCGACGCCCAGATGGATTTCGATTTCGCCAAAGTGGTCGAAGCCTCGAAAGACAACCCGGTGTTCTATGTGCAGTACTGCCACGCGCGGGTCTGTTCGACCTTGCGCAAGGCGTCCGCCGAGGGGTTTGCGCCGGGCGCCGACGCGCTTGACCGGTTGGGTGACGAGGAACTGGCGCTGGTCCGGCTGGCCGCGCAATTCCCGCGCGTGATCGAGGGCGCGGCGCAGGCGCGCGAACCGCACCGCGTGGCGTTCTATCTTTACGATCTGGCAGGGGCTTTCCATGCATATTGGAATCTTGGCAACGATCGGCCGGACAAACGGTTCATCGTCGCCGATGATCAGGCGCTGACGGCGGCGCGGCTGTTTCTGGCCGCGCAAGTCGGGCAAGTGATCCGTAACGGTCTTGCCATCCTGGGGGTGGCCGCCGCCGAGGAATTGTGACGCGGCGCAAAAATTGGGCCGAGGAATTGTGACGCGGCGCGTAAATTGGAGTGTGGGTCGATGCACGCAGACGAACATGGCGAAGACGGGCACGAATGGGGCGACCATGGCCATGGTGACGCGCACGGTGGCCATGCGCCCGCGCTCGATCTGGGCGAGGACGATCGTCTGCCCTGGCTGGAAAGCGCCGACGACATCGAACCCGAAGGCCAGGCCAGCGGGCATCACCGGCTGATCGCCTTTGCGGTGGTCGCCCTGATCGTGCTCGCGCTGCTGGTCGATGGCATCTATTGGGTCACGCATCGCGGCGGCCCGACCAAGCCAGCCGATGGCAGCGTGATCACGGCGAGCAAAGACCCCTATAAAGTCGCGCCGAGCGATCCGGGCGGCAAGAAATTTGCCGGCACCGGCGATGCCAGCTTCAAGGTGAGCCAGGGCGAACATCCCGACGCCAGCCTGGCCGGCAGCGCGGGAACCACTCCACCACCCGCCACCGCCGAACCGACGCCGGCCGCCGGCGCAACGCCGGCTGCCCAAGCTGCGCCCAAGCCTGCACCCGCGCATCCTGCTGGTGGCGGTGTGGCAGTCCAGGTCGGCGCCTATTCGAACAATGCGCTGGCCGAGGCGGCCTGGGCCAAGCTGACCGCCGCGCACGATCTGCTCAAGGGGCTGGGCCATCGCGTGGTCGAGGGCAAGGCGGATATCGGCACGGTCTATCGCCTGCAGGCGCTGGCCGCCGACGGCAGTGCCGCGACCAGCTTGTGCAGCCATCTCGAAGCCGATGGCGTGAAGTGCCAGGTCAAGCGCTGAACCTGATGCGCTGAACCGCGTTTTCCCCGGCTGGTTGCGCGCTGCGACTTGCCGGGGAGGGCACGCCTCGCCACACTCGTGCGATCATGCTTGCGGCTATTTTCGGCCTGTCCGGCCCCGTCCTTACTGCCGACGAACGCGCTTTCTTTCGCGATGCCGATCCGGCCGGCTATATCTTGTTTGGCCGCAACGTGGTCGATCGCGCGCACCTGCGCGCGCTGACCGATGACTTGCGCGCGCTGCACGGGCGCGACCGGCTGTTCATCTGCATCGATCAGGAAGGCGGCCGCGTGGCGCGGATGAAGCCGCCGGTATGGGCCGCCTATCCGCCGCAAGGGCAGTTCGACCGCCTTTATGACCTGGCCCCCGCCAGCGCGATCGAGGCCGCGCGCGCCAATGCCGAAGCGCTCGGGCTCGATCTGGCCGAGGTGGGGATCACAGTCGATTGCCTGCCGCTGCTCGATGTGCGCCAGCCCGGCGCCGACGACGTGATCGGCGATCGCGCGCTGGGCGGCGAACCGTTGCGCGTGGCCGCGCTGGGCCGCGCAGTGCTCGACGGGCTGGCACGCGCCGGGGTGACCGGGGTGGTCAAACATGTGCCCGGCCATGGCCGCGCCGGTGCGGACAGCCACAAAGCGCTGCCCACTGTCACCGCCAGCGCGGCGGAGCTTGCCACCGATCTGGCCCCGTTCCGCAGCCTTTCCCAAGCCAAAATCGCGATGACCGCGCATGTGCGCTATACCGCATGGGACGACACCGCGCCCGCCACGTTGTCGGCGCGGGTGATTGCCGACGTGGTGCGCGGCGCGATCGGGTTTGACGGGCTGTTGCTGTCGGATGATCTCGACATGGCGGCGTTGACCGGGTCGATTGCCGAACGTGCCGCGCGCGCGCAGGCGGCGGGGTGCGATCTGGCGCTCAATTGCTGGGCGCGGATGGATGACATGGTCGGCATCGCCGCCGCGCTGGCGCCAATGGGCGCGGCCACGGCAGCGCGGATCGATCGCGCGCTGGCCGACACCGACATTGCTCCGGCCCGCGCCGATGCAAGGCGATCGGACCTGACCGCGCGGCGCGATGCGCTGCTCGCGCTGCTGCCATGACCGAGGGCGCCGTGCTGTCCGACGATGATGCCGACTGGCTGCCGGTCGCATCGGCGCCGGGCGGCGACGGGGCGCTCTATCTCGAACTCGATGGCTGGGAAGGGCCGCTCGATCTGCTGCTCGATCTGGCGCGGCGGCAAAAGGTCGATCTGCGCACGATTTCGATCCTCGATCTGGTCGATCAGTACCTTGGCTATATCAACCGGGCGCAGGCGCTGCGTCTGGAACTGGCGGCGGACTATCTGGTGATGGCCGCGTGGCTGGCCTATCTCAAATCGCTGCTGCTGTTGCCGCGCGATCCCGAAATGCAGCCCAGCCCCGAAGAACTGGCGTTGCGGCTGCAATTGCGGCTGCAACGGCTGGGCGCCATGCGCGAGGCGGCGTCGCGGCTGATGGCGCGCGACCGGCTGGGGCGCGATGTGTTCACGCGCGGCGCGCCCGAAGGCATCGCCATCGATCGCAAGCTGCGCTGGACCGCCAACTTGTTCGACCTGATCCAGGCCTATGGCGTGATCAAGGCGCGCAATGCGCCGGTCGTGCATGTGGTGCGCGAACGCCCTGTGATCACGCTGGAGGCCGCGCTCGAACGCCTGTCGCGGATGCTCGGCGTCGCGCGCGACTGGATCGACTTGCGCCTGTTGCTCCCGCGTGCCGAACCCGGCGCCGATCCGCGCCTGACCCGGTCGGCCCTGGCGTCGAGCTTTGCCGCCGCGCTCGAACTGGCCAAGCAGGGCCGTGCGGAGCTGGCGCAGGATGATGTGTTCGGACCGTTGCGATTGCGCGCGCGGCCATGATCGATCCGCCCGACGATCTGCTTCGCGCGGTCGAGGCCACGCTGTTTGCCGCCGAGGCACCGTTGAGCGTGGAAGAGATCGCGCGCCATCTGGGCGGGGCGCCGGTGGCAGGGGCGCTGGCCACGCTGGTCGATCACTATGCCGGGCGCGGGGTCGAACTGGTCGAGCGTGGCGGGCGCTGGCATTTCCAGACCGCGCCCGATCTGGGCCATCTGTTGCGGCGCGAGCGCGAGGAACCGCGCCGCCTGTCGCGCGCGGCGATCGAGGCGCTGGCGATCATCGCCTATCACGAACCGGTCAGCCGTGCCGAGATCGAGGCGATCCGCGGCGTGCAGACCGCGCGCGGCACGCTCGACGTGCTGATGGAGGCGGGCTGGGTGCGCGTCGCCGGGCGCCGCGAAGTGCCGGGCCGACCCACCATCTATGCCACCACCCCGGCGTTTCTGGCGCATTTCGGGCTGGCCACGCGGCGCGATCTGCCGGGCATCGATGAATTGCGTGCGGCGGGGCTGCTCGATCCGATCGACACGGCCTATGCCGCGCTGACCGGGGGTGAATCCGACGATTGACCCTTGCCAATCGACAAGCCGCATCGATTTGTGCGTGCTAGTGGTCCGATTCTGACATTTGCTACCGCTATCGGCTAGGTGGTACGCAAATGTCAGAATCTTTTCGGACCACTAGAAGCATTTGATTCTAGTGGATTTTCTGTTTTTGACATTTGCGACCGTGCTATCCGTATGGCGGGATGCAAATGTCAAAAACAATCCACTAGTGGCTGGCGATTTGCGCGCAATGCGCCTATCTAGGCATCCAGAAGGAGATTTATGATGGGTGGCCTGTCTCTACCGCACCTGATTGTTCTGGCGCTGGTGGTCCTGATTCTGTTCGGTCGTGGCCGGATTTCCGACATGATGGGCGATTTCGGCAAAGGCATCAAAAGCTTCAAGGAAGGTATGGCGGACGAAACCAATCGCCCGGTTACGCCTCCGCCGTCGCAGATTCCGCCTGTCGCCCAGCCGACCCAGGACGCTGCGCCGCAGCCTGTGAACACCGAGAACCAATGGCCCAAGGTCTGAGCCGCGCTTCGCGCCGGTCGGGTTGAACGATGTTCGATATTGCGCCTTCCGAATTCCTGCTGATCGCGATCGTGGCCATCGTGGTCATCGGTCCAAAGGACCTGCCGCTGGCGCTGCGCACCGCCGGGCGGTGGATCGCGAAAGTGCGCCGCGTGTCCAACCATTTCCGATCGGGCATCGAGACGATGATCCGCGAGGCGGAAATGGAAGAGATGGAGCGCAAGTGGCGCGAACAGAACGCCGCGATCATGGCCGCAAACCCGGTGGCAGAGCCTGCCGCGCTGCCCGCTGGCGATCATGGCGTGGTTGATCCGGTTCCGGTCGATCCGGTCATCGCCGCCCATGCACCGACCGAACCGCTGATGACGCCGCTGAACCCGCCCGCCGCGCCCTCCGCTCCGCAGGGCGATCACCCGGCATGATCGACGATATCGACCAGACCCAGGCGCCGTTGCTCGACCACTTGCTGGAACTGCGCACGCGCCTGCTGCGCGCGATTTTCGCACTGGCGGTGGCGTTCGGCGTGTGCCTCTATTTTGCCGACCGCATTCTGGGCATCCTGATCATGCCGCTTGCGCGTGCCTTTCCGGCGGGCACCGGCCGGTTGATCTATACCAAGCTGTACGGCGCGTTCTTCGTCGAGATCAAGGTGGCGTTGTTCGCCGCCTGTCTGGTCAGTTTTCCGATCATCGCCAACCAGTTGTGGGCGTTCATCGCGCCGGGGCTCTATGCCCGCGAAAAAAAGGCCTTCCTGCCCTTTCTGATCGCCACCCCGGTGCTGTTCGCGATGGGCGCCAGCCTGGCCTATTTCGTGGTGATGCCCACCGCGTTCCGCTGGTTCATCGGGTTTCAGGGCATGCACGGCGGCCTGCAACTGGAAGCGCTGCCGGGCGTGGAAGAATACCTCAATCTGGTGATGCAGTTCATTCTGGCGTTCGGCGGCAGCTTTCTGCTGCCGGTCCTGCTGATGCTGCTCAACCGCGCAGGCATCGTCACCCGCGATCAACTCGTCCGCGCCCGCCGCTATGTGATCGTCGGCATCGTCGCGCTGGCCGCGCTGATCACCCCGCCCGACGTGGTGTCGCAACTGATGCTGGCCGTGCCCCTGCTGATCCTGTTCGAAGGCACGCTGGTCGTCATGCGCTTCGCCGAAGCCAGGGACGCGCGCGAAAAGGCTGCGGCCGCGCAGGGGTGAGGTTTCGAGGCGGTCTCGGCCTTGGGCGTGTGACCGAAATTCCCGCCGACATTGCGGACATAACTGCTGCTCAATACGCTTGTCAAAACCGACCTTTGGTCTATCGGCCCGCCCCCGCGTAAACTGTGCCCGGATTTGCGCGGCATGTTCCCCATCGTCATGCCGGACTTGATCCGGCATCCAGCGGGCGGTTAGGCGCCGGGGCCTTCAGGGGTGCAAAACCTAGCCTGTTCGGGAGGTGGTGTGCGGGGTGAACCGGCACCAATATGGCTTGGTCCGGCGCGTGACTGCATGCTGGATGCCGGATCGGGTCCGGCATGACGAACAGGCGATGCGCTTTGCTGTCGAAAGTCTCGCGTGGCGGAAGCGCCTGCCATCCGCATTTGTGGGCCCCAAAGCATACTGCGTTTAATCTGAAACGCAGTATGCTTTGGGAGTCTTTGTTTTCGCATCGTTTATTGCAAAAAAAGCAGGTGCCCACTTCTTTGCACGATGCTCTACAGCGGTCGTTCCGGCTTGTCCTTCGCTTCCCCCGCAGGCGCGTCGGCGTCCCAGGTCTTGCCGCCGCCGACCCAGGTCTGGAACACTTTGGTGTGGCGGATGGCGTCGGGGGTGGCGGTCATCGGGTCGGTGTCGATCAGGATGAAATCGGCGCGCTGGCCTGGCGCGATGCGGCCGAAGCGGGTTTCGGCAAAGCCGGCCCAGGCGGCGTTGGTGGTATAGGCGGCCAGCGCGGTTGGGCGGTCGACGCGTTCCTGGGGTTGCCAGCCGCCTGCGGGCGCGCCGGTTTTGTCCTGACGCGACAGTGCGGCGGCGATGCCGGTCCAGGGGTCGGGGCGTTCGACCGGGGTGTCCGATCCGAACGCCAGCACTGCGCCCTGCCGTTTCAGGCTGGCCCAGGCATAGGCGCCGCGCAACCGGTCGGGGCCCAGGCGCGCCTCGGCCATCACGCGGTCGGATGTCTGGTGGACCGGTTGCATCGATGCGATCAGCCCGCCTTTGGCGGCGATCGTGGCGACCAGCGGCCAGTCGGCGGGATCGACGATCTGCGCGTGCTCGATCCGCCAGCGCCGTTCGCCGCGATACGTATGGCCAAGATCGTCGATCGTGGTCAGCAGCGTGGCATTGGCCTGATCGCCGATGGCGTGGACGGCCACCTGATAGTGGTCCATCGCGGCGCGGCTCATCAGATTGCCCAGTTGCGTTTCGGTCAGCAGCGGGGTGCCATGGCTGGCGGGCTGATCGGCATAGGCCGCCTTCAGCCAGGCGCCGCGCGATCCCAGCGCGCCGTCGAGAAACAGTTTGACCCCGCCCATGTGCAGCCGGTCGGCATAGAGCCACGGCGTCGGGCCGGTGCCGCCGATCGTCGCCATCGCCTCGGTGCCCAGGGCATAGGCCATGATGCGGATATACAGCCGGTTGGCATCGCCCGCGCGGCGATAGGCCAGCCATTCGTTGATCGACGTGCCCATGTCGGCCACGGCGGTAATGCCCATTTTGGCGAAATCAGCCTCGGCCGTGGCCAACGCCAGATCGAGGTCGCGCGGGGTTGGCGTGGGCACCACGCGATCCATCAGCGCCGTGGCATGGTCGACCAGCACCCCGGCGGGCCGCCCATCGGGCAGGCGGTCGATCGCCCCGCCATCGGGGGTGGGCGTTGCGGCGGTTACCCCGGCCAGTTTCAGCGCGGCGCTGTTGGCCCATCCGGCATGGCCATCGACCCGGTCGAGCCAGACCGGGCGATCGGGCACCGCGCGATCGAGTTCGGCCGCGGTGGGAAACCGGCCCAGATGCCAGCGTTCCTGGTTCCACCCACCGCCCACGATCCATGGCCGATCGGGATGCGCCCGCGCATAGGCAGCGATCCGCGCCAGCGCCTCGTCGAGCGAGGCGGTGTCGGTCAGATCGAGCCGCAACAGCGCAAATCCGGTGTCGATGACATGGGCATGGGCATCGATCATGCCGGGCAACAGCACATGGCCCTTGCCGTCGATGCGGTATTGATAGCCCTTTTTGCCCTGGCGGGGCAGGCGCTCGCCCGTGTGATAGACCGCCGTGATCACGCCGTTGTCATCGAACATCAGCGCGATGAATGCCTGCACCGAGCCGCCGGCGGCAATCGTTTCGCCGCGGATATTGTCGACCAGCGTGTCGGCGTGGGCGGTCTGGGCGATCAGGGCGGGCTGCGTCAGGGTCAGCGCGCAGGCCGCGATCCAGTGTTTGATCACGCGTCGGTCCGCTTTGGCCCGCCGCGTTTGGGCAGGCGGCGAATCAGCGCGCTGGTATCCTGTCGCGCGCCGCCCAGCGCCTGCACATCGGCATAGAACTGGTCGACCAGCGCGGTTACCGGCACGCTGGCGCCCAGGCCCCGCGCCTCGTCGATGGCCAGTCCCAGATCCTTGCGCATCCAGTCGACGGCAAAGCCGAAATCGAATTCGTCGGCCGCCATCGTATGGAACCGGTTGTCCATCTGCCACGACTG
>Ga0302187_10003453_pt1 | contig 12811 bp, 20 predicted proteins | sample II_Bog_E1_3_FD_202120 | JGI IMG/M metagenome (GOLD analysis project Ga0302187, IMG submission 202120) | Peat permafrost microbial communities from Stordalen Mire near Abisko, Sweden - II_Bog_E1_3 | ecosystem: Environmental > Terrestrial > Soil > Wetlands > Peat | place: Sweden: Abisko...
CAAGTGCAAGCCACTTATCTTTGAAGTTGGTTACTGCGTTCTCTGCTAATTCCAGATCTTTACGCAGGTTGCGTTTCTCGATAGCTTCGGTCTCAGCTTTATAGAGTCGGATGATCAAGGTTCGTAGATCTGCTGGCTCAACAGCCAATGCATCAGTACGATCTTCGAGAGCATCAAGTGTTTCTTGTAGGTCAAGTGCAGTGATGAGTTTCATTCGTTTACCTGCTTGTAGAGAGCTTCATTCTTTTTCTTGAAGCGTGCATATTCAGCACACTTGTGGATCTTGTTGTTGGACTCGTTCATGAGCCGCCAGCCTGCTCCAGTTTCTTGCCAGTAACAGCGTAGCTGACGACAGAACACGCAACGAACGGGTGCTGGAATCTTGGCTAGATGTTCATTGGCTGCAAGATACTTCTCCAGTCCATTCATCGTGTAATACTCGGCTGTGAAGTACATGGTTACATCTCCTTGAATATCTGAGTAACACGGACTCGGCCGAAGTAGAGTCTACCTTCAATGACATTCAATTCTTCTGGTTTAGTAAAACCAAAAGACTTGAGTACATCTTCGATGTTGGTAAACAATGCTCTGATAAGGTCTTCTTGTGGACGAAGGACATAATCCTGTGCAGTGAAATACGGCTTTACAAGTTCGTTGCGTAACACAACTAGATGTGTCACATGACGAAGTTTGTGTGCTGAATCCATTGGCTTGATTGGAACAGCATTGTGGACAAACTTAGTCATCAGTATGTCCCCCAATACTTGAAGCTCGAACCAAGCCACGGTTCCCATGCCTTGTCGAACTCGCAGTTGTCAGGCGCCTGGATGAACAGAGGTGCGATGTTTTTGGGTTTGAGACCAGCAAGGCCGCAGCCTATCTGAGTCACCTGAAAATTCAGGTGCTTATGACTATTTGCATAAGCAATAAATCCCAGGATGTAGATATTGATGGTCTTCATTGGTAAGGTCTCGATGATCTGATCCCTGGTTGGGATGGCGAAGCTGTCACCATAATGGCCAAAGCCTTTGCCCATCTGTGCTCCATACTTTACAAGAGCTACATGGGCTGCACCAGCCCCGTGTATCCCTGCCTCATTGGATCCAAATACGAATACTCGTTTTGGCATCAGTGCTTCGCTTTCTCGTTGTCTGTACCCTTGGAAAAACCAAATGCAAATACAACGATTACGAGGATGATCAAAATCAATCCACCGCCCATGTCAATTCTCCTTGAAGTCGATGTTGAATGTTGCATTGTGAAGTTTTAGTGCAAGACAAACGCGACGATTAACCTCGTCGCGTTTCATGGTCTTGAACTGCTGACCTTGACTTTCATACCGTCGATCGATGTAATCTGGCTTGACCCGAGGTATACAGAACTCATGCAAGGCATCTGTGAACAGGTAACGTAGATCTTCCTGTTCCTGTGCGGTCAGATTGCCATCATGTGTGAGAATAATTTGCATTGTTGAAGTTCCTTTCGGATCTTTTGCCGTTGAGTACGAAGCGTGCATTTGCGAATGCACTTCTTGACCCCTGGAAACATTCCAGCGGATCGAATACCTTTGGGTGTATCACGAGTGCCACCTGAAATTCCGACACCGGACTCCAAATAGGCAACGAAATGATTGGATCGAATGGCGTCATCGAGTTTACGCCACGCTTCCCACATTTCCCTGTGGGTGCCAGTTGCAATGCTGCCTGTTGATTCACAGATCAGATGCCACATGCGATTATCTCCAGAGTTTGGTTTGTGCTTCATTGTAAATCAAGCCAGCCTGAATCGGTGGCTCACAATCGTAAATGTGTTCACGTTCAGCGGCGAACCAACCCTGTAACCACTGGTAAGTGTTCATGTCCCGATCCTGAGCATACGGATTGGACTCAAGCGACCGGCCTTCCTTGTAAGCAAGACGACCAGCCACACGGATTTCAGCTACAATCACTTTCCGAATTGCATTCATTTGAGATTGCCTCCAGTACAACCCGTCTTACAACATCGCCGTGACAGGCTTCGGGAGCACAAAAACAAACCAGATACACTGGTTCATTTGTGTTGTCCTGAACTAGTACAGCAATGCGTTCAAGCTCATGAATGACACGAGCATTGTGATTGAGAATCTGTTCCAGCAGCCATGTATCGAATCGATCCACGGCCTGTTCTCTAGTGCAACCATCTCCAATTGGAAATGGGTTTCCCAATGGGCTTGGTCTTCCAATGAAGAATGTGCGTGGAGTCTGTCTCACATGCGAAATGTGAGTGACAATGAGTGGGTTCATATCAGCCTTTCAACAACGCGAGTACCATTTCGCCAGCGAAATGGTACGAGACCTAGAATGGTTTGGGTTTGAGATTACTCAAGCTACTCGGTTTGAAGTCAGCCTGACAATCGTGTTTGAGACCAGCCATATTGAATAGTCTCCAGCCATCACTGGTATCTTCCCAGTGAAGATCCTGCTCACTACAGTTGCGACAGGTCTTTGGTTCGGGTTCTTCTGGCTGTTCAAAATCTTCATAGCGATCCCAGAAATCACTCATCTTCGGTTTCCTCCTCGACGAATGCTGCAAGTTTCATATCGGCCCCAGGTACGGCCAGATCGAAGATCGGTATGTTGAGGTACTCGGCAATCCTGAGAGCTTGCCCAGTGCCACCACCACGCTTACCCTGTGGTGTCCAGCAGATGACCATCCTGGTCGGAGTGTTGAGATCGAATCCAGCGATCTGATAGACGTTCCTGATATGCATGAACTTGGCTGCTGGTGTACACCTGTCCCATGCTGGGTGAAACTTGGCTGCGATCTCGATCACTTTTTCTGTTGGTTCCCGAAACAGAAAGTGTGGTCCGACTGTGGCGCCATTGAAACCTGACCATGGAAGATAGATCTCCATTTTAGGTTTGGTGTCGTTGGCAAGTGCGTGTTGCAACACACCCAACTCGAAACTACGATCGGCTCCATCTGCATGGCCCGATCTTAACAACCATCGATCTGATAGTTGATAAGCAACGGATTGCATAATTTCGAGCACTCCGATTGGAGTTGTTCTTGAGCCTATCCCGGTATAGATGAGCACGTCTGACCTCCAACTTAGGTTTGAAGTAAACGACAGTGACCAGTATGAACATGGCCAAGAATGGTGCGACTATCAGGATGATTGCGATGGTCATAGTCTTTAGTTCTCCTTCGTCAAAATGGGTCAAAAAGTTGACTTTAGATTTTAGGTCTATCGACAGGCGAGTTAAATTGGGTGAACAGCCAAATAGCCATTCACCCAAAGTCTCAACTACGCCCCGACCGTTACAGGCGCCACAGCCGGTGGAACCAGTTTACGACTGAACGGATTCGACTCGCCGGCGACGGCCGCAGTCTCTTCGCTCACGCGACGGATCTGGATCTGAAGTCCGAACATGCTCGGAATGGGTTCGGACAGACCTGCCTCACCCGGCTTCAATTGCGTGGCCTCAGCGATAAGCTGATCACGCAGATCATTGCGAGCCGCCTGGAACATGGCGAACGTAGCGTTCTTGCTATTCACCGGCAGCGTTTCCATGGTGTCCAGAGCGATGCCACTGGACAGGGAAACGAAGCGGAACTCGCCCTGCTCGTCCTTCTGATCGGTCAAGTAACCGATGTTGAGCCAATACTGCGCCTTCGGTTTGGTGTTGGTGGTTGTGGTGGTTGAAGCTGCACTGGCAGCCAAGCTGCCAAAACGTTTCGCGAAGTCGATTGCCATGTGGAATCTCCAAAGTACAAAGTTGAATTTGATTGATTGAACAACCCAAGAAACACACTTTGGGTCAGGAACTTCTGCCAACACTCGGCGTTAGGATGTCCATGATTATCAGCAAGATAGCTTCAATTAGGCGCATCATTTCTTTCTGTCCCGAACACTACGGACCACCCAGCGTATGAACGCAATGGACCCGTAGAATGTGCAGAACCCAAATACGATTAGTGGGTAGTCCATTTGACTTTCCTCTCTTCAAGTTGACTCGCTGCACTCGCCAATCAACTTCTGGGATCAGCTAAAAAGCTGACCCCTAAGATATGTTTGGGTTTAGAGTAACTCCCAGTGGGTAGTTCCTAAACCTAAGTTATGGTTGAGGGAAGATGCTTGGAGAACCCTAGTTCACTGGTAAGTAACGTTGATTAGCATTCCTTACTTTCAGTGAATGGTTATAATCTGCTACTTCATTATGAGTTAGCAGACGACGCCCACCGACAGTAAGATTACCTGTCGGTGTAATCTCAAATAGTTGAAACCAATAGCTACGCTCATTCATTTCTAGGACTTTCATGGTAGACCATCTTTCTTCGGGCTAAAGCCCGAAGGCTGTACCTACTTCTTCACAGAAGCAAGTACAGCCGTCAGTTGTGCGAGAGCATCTGCATAGAGTTTCTCGTTCTCAGGAGACTCCGCAGCCCAAGTGCTGATGCGCTTACGCTCGATCGCCAGTTCTTCAGCTTTACGCTGAATGTAGTGAGTGCTGAACAGGTCAGCATCAATGGCCAGTGTGATGGTCTGCTTTGCAAGCACCGCATCCATCCACTTGTTGCCGTACCGTGCTGACTTGCCAACCATGTTGACAGTATCAGTGATCGTGTTGCTGACACCGATGACGGTATCAAGGACATTACCGATTGCTTGCTTCGTGTTCGCCATGGAACACCTCCGCAACAGGCGAAGCCTGTTCTACCGGGGGGGTACTTCGTGTCCTCAGTGTCTCCCCAGTGTCTCAGTGCCATGAAACATAATCATCACCAATTTTGGTATGCTCCCCCTAAATATATTTAAGGTGTTCTTCCTAAATATGCTGAGGGTATTCTTCTTCAAAAATATATTGTAGGGATTTTTTATATAAGACCCCAAATATAAATAGGAAAGGCTCCCCTGTAGGGGAGCCTTAACATTCAATCACTACCGGAGACGTAGCTTGAATTGTGAGTGTTATATCCCCACCTCTCACTGGGGTTTGGCAAGTATCCGCACAGCACTGCAACCACAGGATTACTCTACCACACAATGACCGATGAGGATCGGGCTTAGGTGAAGAGTTTCTGGGGTGATGAGTGCGTCATATCCTGCGAGCACGTTCAAAGGTTGGAGGCCAGCAGCTTGGAGCCACATCAGCATGAAGGCCGAGCAAATGACTTGATGATCGGTGAGACCTAGACGTTTGTGAAAGAGCATTCCTACAATGTCTTCATAGTCGTAGGGGTAGCCGATCTTGGAGTCCATGAAAGACATGGCTGCTTCGTATTGGTCGTCACTGACGGGGAGCTTGTAACACTTCTCGAAGGTGGGTTTGACCCAGTTCAAGGGGCGTGCTTGGACTCCTGTTCCAGAGTGGGCACCAACCCAGGATTGCCCATCTCGTGACAAACCTTCTGTGTGACAGAAGAGGGAGTCGGTCTGCCATGTGATGAGGCGAGAGATGAGATCTGGTTCATTGATGAAACGGATGGTGAGGGTTTTCATACTCGGTACTCTACCATAGACCGATTCCCATCAAGATGAAGAAGATACAGAATGCAATGAGTAGAATGTATCCGAAGATCTTTTTCATAGCTTGCTTTGCGAGATGTAGATCAAAGGTCTCCTCCAGAGGGATTGCTGCTGGGGTTGGTGCAAGGCGCCATGAGCTTTGCATAGGCTTCGTCGGAGATCGAGACTACAGGTTGTGGCTCGAACGGCTTGGTGGTCTTAGCAATGACAGTTTGAATCTGCCGAATTTGCTCAACCATATTGGGTACGTCTACTTTGGGTCTTTCCATTTTTGGATCTCCTTGTGAATTTGATAGAGATTATTTTGTTGGTTCCCAAACCGGAATTTGGGCATGGTTCTGCGTTACCCCTACCCCTTCTAGGAATCCTACTTGTGCTGAACTGAAACCTAGTCTAAAGTCTATTTAGGAATTTAGCAAATAGGAGGAGTATGGGATTCAAGATGAGCACATATATTGGCACGAAAACTATTCGTGCTATAACCATGACCAAAGGTGCCTACAACTTACTTCGTGGGTGGGAGCTGTCTCGCAATGACGATGCGGCCGAGGTTGGATACCTTGTCGAGTACACCGATGGAGGCAAACCTAACGTCGAAGGATTCAAGGGATATGTCTCGTGGTCGCCCAAAGATGTGTTTGAGCGCAGCTACAAAGTGGCCGATAGTTTCATCGATCGGCTGAAGATCGAGAGGGATGAACTCAAGGATAAGTTGGAGAAGTTGAGTGATTTTCATAACAGTGCGGCATGGGAATCCATTTCCTCAAGCCAGAAAGACCTGCTCATCGTCCAGCTTGGGCACATGACCGGATATGAGGCTGTGCTCTCCATGCGGCTTCTCGATCTCGAAGGCTATTGAACTGGAGGGGCCACTCAGTATATTTTAGAAGGGTGGCCCTTTCGAGGTAATTATGAGCGTAACGATTGAACAAGTCACCCGTGCCTTGCCAGCGAACCTTAAAGGTGCGGCCACTCAATCTTTAGTGGACATGATCAACAACTGCGTGGTCGATCCAATCATGGCCGAACAGGTCCGGGACAACTTCATGTCCTACACCAAAGTCTTGCAGGAAGGGAAGTTCAAGACTGAGGATTACCTGCACGCAGTCATTTATGTGAGCCATAAGCTCATGGGCATGTCGAATCAGGATGCCTACTTCGCAACTTTCCCCAACAGGTATCAGGCACTCGTCGCCAAGGGAACATCTACAAAGGACATCTCGGCTTACGTCTCGGCCTACAACAAAGGTAAGTTGGTGAACCTGATCCTGGAACAGACTCTTGTTCCAAGTTGGGTACTCAACCATGATGCTTACCAGAAGGCGATTAATACGCAGGTCGATCTGATGACCAATGCTGCCAGTGAACTGGTTCGGACACAGGCAGCCAACTCAGTGCTTACACATCTTGCCAAGCCAAAGGAAGCTGGGCCGCTCATCAATATAGATTTGAGGGAGAACTCAGGGATGAACGAACTCAAAGATATGTTAGTGAAGTTGGCAACTCAGCAACGTGACTTGATCACGGCCGGAGTGCCCACCAAAGTCATCGCTGAACAGACGATCATCGAGGGGGCTTAACTTGGCACTTATCAAACAGGAACTTGATGAATGGTTGAATCAGGTCGATTACAAAGATCTGAACTCAAACTTATATTTGCCGTCTGAGTTCGCCTTGACGTTCATGAACTTCATCAAGCTCGTCAATGGATCGATCGGGGAGTCACACAAGACTCCCCCGGTTCACCTCAAAATGCTCGACAAACTAGCCGAGCCGTCTACCTACATTGCCAACTTGGTTTTCCGTGGCGCCGCAAAGACGACGTTGTTCATGGAGTACCTCACTTTATTTTTGGCAGTGTTCCACACCATCCCAAATTTCGGTGACGTTGAGGGAATGATCTATGTCTCGGACTCGATTGAAAATGGTGTGAAGTCTGCACGCAAAAATATCGAGTTCAGATATAACTCATCGGACTTTTTGCAGCAATGGATTCCTGAAGCACATTTTACTGACACTTACATGGAGTTCAGAAATAAAAATGGGGATCAATTGGGTGTCAGAATGTTCGGTTCAAAGACCGGACTACGTGGAACCAAGATCTTTGGAAAACGACCGACCCTTGCAGTGCTCGATGATCTCGTGAGCGATGAGGATGCCAACTCCCGTGCTGCCATGATGACGATCAAAGACACTGTTTACAAGGGCGTGAACCATGCTCTTGATCCAACAAGAAGAAAGGTAGTCTTCAATGGCACACCTTTCAACAAGATGGATATTCTTATTGAGGCAGTCGAGTCTGGAGCCTGGGATGTGAATGTGTGGCCGGTCTGTGAGAAGTATCCCTGCACCAAGGAAGAATTTTCTGGTGCTTGGCCCGATAGATTCACCTATGATTACATCGCTGCTCAGTATAAAATGGCGGTAGAAACCGGCAAACTTGAGTCCTTCATGCAAGAGCTTATGCTTCGGATCTCGTCTGAAGAAGAACGGCTCGTACAGGAGACAGAGATTCGCTGGTACAACCGTGCAAAAGTGCTGGCAAACAAAGGTTCCTACAACTTTTACATCACAACCGATTTTGCAACTTCCAAGAAGCGAACGGCCGATGATTCAGCAATCTCAGTCTGGGCTTACAACTCGATTGGGGACTGGCTTTGGGTAGATGGCGTCTCTGAGCGGCAGACTATGGATGTGTCGATCAATGATCTTTTCCGTTTGGTTCAAGAATACAAGCCCCAGCAGGTTGGAATTGAGGTCACCGGGCAACAAGGAGCTTTCATCACTTGGCTCCAAGGTGAGATGATCAATCGAAACATCTGGTTTAACTTCGCCTCATCGGAAAAGAGTGGGGAAGCTGGAATCCGACCTATTACGGATAAGCTCGCTCGGTTCAATCTTGTTGTTCCTTGGTTCAAGTCTGGAAAGATGTACTTCCCGATGGAAATGAAGGTCTCTGTAATCATGGGCAAGTTCATGCAACAGATCCGACTGGCAACAAAAAATGGGTTGAAGGGTAAAGATGACTGCATCGACACCATTTCAATGCTCGGATTCTTGAAACCATGGAAACCCTCCGACGCTGTTCCTGAAGAAAACAAAGAATTTGATCTGTGGGATGAAGAGAAGACTCGTGAAATAAGTCCACTCGCCACCTACATAGTCTGAGGAGACATCCATGAATGTAGAAGATCTTTTTCGTGATCTGTCGCTGGGCGAACTCAGTAATTTGTCGATGGGAGTTGAGGGTGAAGGAACAATTGAGGAGCGGCATCAACCAAAGATCATTCGTCACACGAATGAGGGTTTGCTTCGACTCTATACCCGGTTCATCCTCAATGAAAAAGATGTCCTGATCGAACAGGTTGAGGCCGTCACCAACTACCATCTCAAGAAACAGTTTGCCGAATCTCATTGGGATGGTGAATCTGTGCCCTATCCTTATATTAAGGACATGGCCTCTGAACCTTTTGAGGAAGATGTAATCAAGATCCTCGAAGTCTATGATACTCTGGGTCGAAAACTGGTTTTGAACGACGAAGAGAATCGCAATTCACTTTTCACTCCCAAAGCAAATCTTTTACAGGTGCCGAGACCTGTTCCTGGTATATGCTTGGGAGTAAAGTATCAAGCCAAACACCGTCCAATACTCCTATCCAAGCTGGATGAGGAATTGGAACTGCCTGAGACCCTCTATGGTGCCTTGACTGCATTCATTGCTTGGAAGATCTACTCCAACTTGAATACGCAAGAAGCGGGTGCCAAAGCTCAAGAGTATGAAGCCCTCTTTGAGAGCATCTGCAACGAGGCGGTGATGACTGATGTGGTAAGCACCAGTATCGCCACCACTAACATCAAGTTTCACCAGAGGGGATGGCGCTGATCTATGGGAATGCAAAACACCTGTAACCCACTTCGTAACCCTTACTTCGATCGCCGAAATGAATTCTTCGGCCTTGAAGAATGTGGTACACACACCATGCTCATCGATAAGCTCATTGGCAACTCCTATGAGGTTGTGAAGTATGTTGCGATGCACATGGATATCATTCGGCATGTCTCAGCTAACATGCAAATGCTTTACAATTTGAGTATGGCTGGAACGATTGAATCGGTTGTTGTGGGGCCGATAATAACGTTCGATCTCACATCCTCGCCGATCATCGAAGTGGATCTGACTGAAAATGTGACTGAGACTCTTCTTACAAACGTCTCAATCACCTCTCCGGCACTGATCCTGGTTCGCATCAAACAGGATTCAGTCGGTGGGCATACTTTTGTGTGGCCTACCAACTTCCTGAGTCATGGCGACATCGACTTGACTGCCAATGCCATTAGTCAGCAGTTCTTTGCTCGGAACACTGACCTAACCTACGACATCTCCAGCCCTATGATGTTTCCACGAGGATAATGCCAATGCGAAGGATCGTTTTTACTCTCTTGTTTCTTCTGTCGTGTGCCTTTGGTTTGGCACAGACTCCGACTGTTCAGAGCGACACCAAAGTCAAAGGCACATTTGAAGTGACTGGGGCTGTGAAGTTTGATGGCAGTGTTTGCATCAACACAAACTGCATCACTATTTGGCCCACTGGTTCAGGCGGCATAACTCAACTCACTGGGGATGGTTTAGTGGGTCCGGGTTCGGGTTCGCAAGCCTTAACGCTAGCGACGGTCAACAGCTCGCCCGGCACATGCGGAGATACTACGCATGTATGCCAAGTGACCACGAATAATAAAGGACTCGTGACTGCTCAAAGTGCGGTTTCAATCACAGGCGGCGGCGGCGGCACCATCTCCGGCCAGGTCGTCAACACGATCCCACTGAACACAAACGGCACGAGCACCGCCATCAACGCAGCGAGCGCCCTATCGCAGACCGGCATCGGTACAGGATCGACGGTGACGGCGGCGGGGAACTCGGCGGCAAATCAGTTCACCATCAACTATCCCGCTGGCACACCCTCTGCGATCCCGGTCTCTATCGCTGATGATTCTCGTTTCTCGGGGCTTGCCTCCAGACGTATGACTACATTTACTCTTAACTCATACAACCAGTCACACGCATATACCAGTGGGCACATGCTGGGCGATTCCATCATGCGTGGTTTCTCATCTGGAGGAACTGGAGCAGAGAACTGTGATCTTCCTTTTACCTCAGCCAACACATGCTTTGCTGCATTAGTTACGCAAGCCCTTGGCATCTCTGGCAGTGCTGTGACATCTGAGGCGGTCGCAGGAGATGCGACCCCTGATCTAATGTATCGTGAATTCAATAGCTTCACTGGACCTGCCGATAGCATGTACTCCATGATCGAGATTGGCACCAATGACATGCAGGGAGTTCAGCGCAATATCTCCCCTGCTTCGCTTGCCATCGAGCCCGACTTGATCCAACAGTGGATGGCGCTTGAAGAGTATTACTCCATCGACCCGGCAAATTGGTACGAGGCCACTGGATCAACGTGTTCGGGTGGAAGCTGGACGGCTGATACATACTACGGTACACATCCTGGATGCCAGTCTCACACCACAAATGATGTGCTAACGTTTCCAGCGTGGCAATCAGTTACGGGCGGCGAACCTGTTACGGTGCTCTACCGTGTGTTCAATCCGGCTGTCGCAAACGGTGCAACGTTTTTCGTCAAGATTGGCGTAGGGAGTTCGAGCAGTGGTCCTTTCACGCCAACTGCTAGTGCCACATTCAACACTGTCAGCACGGCGGCCCCGTTAAATTTCATCAATATAACCGGGGCCAATGCCACATCAACAATCTTCCCCGCTGTTCTTTCAAATTCTACTAACGTGCTAGGACCTGGAACTGGAACAAGCAACTCAGCATTTATTCCAGTCGCTGGAAGCTGGTACCAGGTGACAGTAACTATTATCTCGGCTACGAGTTCAGCGAATAACTTATCTATAATCGGGATGGGAACCGGAATGGGGTTTGAGTGTGCGACCTGCAACACAAATCCCTTTACTTGGCCTTCGCAGTTCTGGCGTCTCAGCATCCCAGCCACCAAGGGCGCGTATCAGTGGGGAATCTGGCATCAGCTCAATGGCGATTGGGACACAGCTACATTGCTGGATCAGCAATCGGGATTCTCCGTCAACAAACTCGACACATCAACCTCGCTCACAAATGATCCATCTCTTTTTGACCCAGCTAACATCCACCACCCTATTGCTAATGGGCACGCGGATATTGCTGCGGCTGTGTTGTTTGGCAAGCCTTCTAAATCTGTGCCGCCAACATCTTCTGCAAGTGCATCTGTCGCAAATATAAGTGGTGGAACAATAGTCGGCACAGTGAATCTAGGTACCACAGGCGCTGCAATGCAGTTTAATGATCAAACAGGTGAGTTAGTGTTTGCTCCACGAAGTGGGAATATCACAACCGGCTCTCTGCTAACATTCGATGCTCGCAGCGCGCCGACATTTCCGCCGACCTCAACAAACACTGCGGCTCTCCCCGGAATTGCTGGAAACGGTCATTGGCTCGATCAAATCATGGCTTGGTACGACTCAGTCTCTACGAATGTATATGCTCAAGCATGGAGAGACATCTACGGGAGCAATACGTCTGCGACGGTGACGCCCACGCGCTTCACTCGAACCTTCAGCTGCGTTCCGACTGCTGTCGCCGGCTTCCCCACGGTCGGGGCTTGTCAGCCCCTGGATTGGGTGCTTAACTTTCCGAACACCAGTACACTAAGCTTCACCGGGGTGCGAAACACATTCACAGGCAACAGCGTTCTTTCAGGATTGAACGTCGGTTGTATCTCTTCCGATCCATCCACGCTCGTCAATGGCGATATTTGGTGCAACTCAACAAGTAATAGAATTAAGTGGCGGTTAAATGGAGTGACTCAAACTGGGGCTTCGCTGTCTGACATTTCAGGGATGACAGCGGCATCTGAGGTTATACCTCTAGTCGCCTTCAATAGCACGGCGGGAACTGCGATCCCGAACGGTTCGACCGAAATGTACTCGTACAATTTCCCGACGGCCATCAATTTGGGCCACCTCGGAGTGCGAATAATTACCGCTGACAACACGGGGACGAATCTTTACGACATCGGCGTGTATTCGCTCGGATTTGGGACAGGCACGAGTGGATCGCTGTTAGCTCATACTGGCCCGATTGCCGGAACCACATTCGCTCCAGCTACAGGTTTTGTGAGCGAGGCAATGACTTCATCAGTGTTACTTGCGCCGGGTACTTACCTGATTGCCGTAACCAGCAATTGTGCGAGTTCTTGCGCGGCGCTGGCTGCGTCATCAAACACGATAGGAATCAGCAGA
>Ga0302187_10003455_pt1 | contig 12803 bp, 12 predicted proteins | sample II_Bog_E1_3_FD_202120 | JGI IMG/M metagenome (GOLD analysis project Ga0302187, IMG submission 202120) | Peat permafrost microbial communities from Stordalen Mire near Abisko, Sweden - II_Bog_E1_3 | ecosystem: Environmental > Terrestrial > Soil > Wetlands > Peat | place: Sweden: Abisko...
GGCCTCCTTTTGCGCGGCGGCCAGCGCCTTTTCCAGCCGGGCCTGTTCGGCGGCAATGTCGATCAGCCCTTCCAGCGGCACGATCAGCGTGGCATCGCCTGCGCCCACCTGCATCGCCGCGCCGGCGGGCGCCGGGGTGAAATGGATTGCCGACAGCCGCGCCAGCCGGTCGATCGCGCCGCCATTGGCATCGATGATCGCGCGCGTGGCGGCGCTGGGTTCGGGCAGCCATGCCTCCAGCTTGGCCCCCGGCGACAGGCCAAGCTCATTGCGTGCGGTGCGAAATCCCGACACCAGCGCGATCAGCCATTCGACTTCGGCCTTGGCCGCCGCGTCCACGCCCGCGCCCGGTTGCGGCCATTGTGCCAGGATCAGATCGGTGTCGCGCGATCCCAGCGCGTGCCACAGTTCCTCGGTCACAAACGGCATGAACGGGTGGAGCATGACCAGGATCTGGTCGAGCACCCAGCCTGCCACCGTGCGGGTTTCGTCATCAAAGTTGCCCTTGATGAATTCGATATACCAGTCGCAGAACGACCCCCAGGCAAACTGATAGACCGCGTTGGCGGCGGCATCGAAACGCAGATCGGCCATCGCCTGATCGAGCGTGGCCAGAGTTTCGACCACTTCGCCGATGATCCAGCGGTTGACCGCGTGGCTGGCGACGGGCGCGGCCAGCGTGGTCGATCCGCCGATGCCGTTGGCCTGGCAGAACCGCGCCGCGTTCCACAGCTTGGTGGCGAAATTGCGATAGCCTTCGACGCGGCGTTCATCCATTTTCACGTCGCGGCCCTGGCTTTCCATCGCGCACATGAAAAAGCGCAAGGCATCGGCGCCATACTGGTCGATCAGGCCCAGCGGATCGACCACATTGCCCTTCGACTTCGACATTTTCTGCCCGTCGGCGGCGCGCACCAGCCCGTGCAGATAGAGTCGGCGCCACGGCACCTGCCCCATGAATTCCAGCCCCTGCATGGCCATCCGCGCATCCCAGAAAAACAGGATGTCAAACCCGGAAATCAGCAGGTCGTTGGGATAATGCCGCTTGACCAGATCGGCATCGTCGGGCCAGCCGAGCGTGGCAAACGGCCACAGCGCGGAAGAAAACCACGTGTCGAGCACGTCTTCGTCGCGAGTCAGCGCCACGCCTTCGCCTGCCTGCGCCTGCGCGGTGGCTTCGTCTTCGGCGACATAGGCGCGGCCATCGGCATCATACCATGCCGGGATACGGTGGCCCCACCACAACTGGCGCGACACGCACCAGGGCTGGATGTTTTCCATCCAGTTGAAAAAGGTCTTTTCCCAGGTCTTGGGCACGATCTCGATCGCGCCCGAGCGCACCGCCTCGATCGGCGCAGAGGCCAGCGCTGCGGCATCGACATACCACTGGTCGGTCAGCCAGGGTTCGATCACCACCCCGCCGCGATCGCCAAACGGGGTCTGGATCGTGCGCGGTTCGAAGTCGTGCTCCACCCCGTCCTTGTCGATGTGGGGCACCAGGAACCCGGCCTCTTTCATCGCGGCGACCACCATCGCGCGCGCGGCAAAGCGGTCCTGCCCCAGGAACTGTTCGGGCACCAGCCCGTCGGTGGTCTGCACCACCTGCGCTTCGGCATCGAACATGTTGAACATGTCCGCCGCCTTGATCCCGGCGCGCTTGCCGACCTCAAAGTCGTTGAAATCGTGCCCCGGGGTGATCTTCACCGCGCCCGAACCGAGCTCGGGATCGGCATGCAGGTCGGCCACCACCGGAATGCGCCGCCCGGTCAGCGGCTGTTCGATAAAGGCGCCGATCACGCTGTGATACCGCGCGTCGTCGGGATGGACGGCGACCGCCATGTCGGCCAGCATCGTTTCGGGGCGCGTGGTCGCCACCTCGATATAGTCCAGGCCGTCGGCGCGCGTCACGCGATCGGCCAGCGGATAGCGAAACCGCCAGAACCCGCCCTTGATTTCGTGCGTTTCGACTTCCAGGTCGGAAATCGCGGTTTTCAGCCGCGGGTCCCAATTGACCAGCCGCTTGTCGCGATAGATCAGCCCCCGGTTGAACAGATCGACAAACACCTTGACCACCGCGCGGGTGAAATGCGGGTCCATGGTGAACTGTTCGCGGCTCCAGTCCATCGAACAGCCCAGCCGCCGCAACTGGCGCGTGATGGTGCCGCCGCTTTCGGCCTTCCATTCCCACACTTTGTCGATGAAGCCTTCGCGGGTGTAATTGGTGCGCTTGTCCTGGCGCGCCTCCATCTGGCGTTCCACCACCATCTGCGTCGCGATCCCGGCATGGTCGGTGCCCACCACCCACAGCGCATCCTTGCCGCGCAGGCGTTCATAGCGGATCACCACGTCCTGCAACGTGTTGTCGAGCGCGTGGCCGATGTGCAGGCTGCCCGTCACGTTGGGCGGCGGGTTGACAATCGTGAACGGCACGGCATCGGGGCGCGCGGGGCGGAATGCGCCCGTGCTTTCCCAATGGGGATACCATTTCGCCTCGATCGCGGCCGGTTCAAACGTCTTGGCCAGGGTCTCCTGGGCGGGCTCTTGCAGATGGATTTCGGTCATGACCTGTGCGCCTTGCCATCCCTGCGCGCGCCCCGCAACCTTTGCGCGCAGGGCGCTTGCCCAAGTGCATGATTTCCCGCATGACTGGCCCCGATGAGCGATGTGCCCGATTTTACCCTGATACCCGCAGAGGGCGGCGACACGCTGGTGTTGACCGGGGCAATGGTCGTTTCGCGCGTGGGACCGCTCGATATGCGGCTGCGCGCGATTGCCACACCCCTGGCGCAGATCGATCTGGCCGGGGTTACCACCATCGACACGGTCGGCGCCTGGCTGTGCTGCCGCCTGTCGCGCGATACCGGCGCGGCGATCATCAACGCCGACGACGTGGCGCAACGCCTGATCAAGGCGCTGCAGGGGGTCGACGACGGGGTGACCGATGAGCCGGTGCGGCCTTTGCCCACCTGGCTGCGCGTTCCGTCCGAAGTGGGCGATGCGGTGGTCGGCATGGGGCACGGCACGATCGGCGTGCTGGGCTTTATCGGGCAGATTGTGATGGCATCGGGATCGATGATCCGCCACCCGGGCCGCATCCGCGCCCGCGCGCTGGTGCACCAGATGGAACTGGTCGGCGTCAACGCGCTGGGCATCATCGGATTGATGAGCTTTCTGGTCGGGATCGTGATCGCGCAACAAGGCGCGGTAGAGCTGCGCCAGTTTGGCGCAGAGGTCTATACCGTCAATCTGGTCGGGCGGCTGACCTTGCGCGAACTGGGCATCCTGATGACCGCGATCATGGTCGCCGGCCGGTCGGGATCGGCGTTCGCCGCAGAAATCGGCACGATGAAGCTGACCGAGGAAGTCGACGCCATGCGCACCATCGGGGTTTCGCCGATGGAGGCGCTGGTGCTGCCACGCGTGTTCGCCACCGTGCTGATGATGCCGCTGCTGGGGGTCTATGCCGCGCTGATGGGGATTATCGGCGGGGCGTTCCTGGCGCAATTGACGCTGGGCATTCCGTTCATCAGCTTTATCGCGCGTATCCGCACGGTCGTGCCGGTTTATGACGTGTGGGTCGGGCTGATCAAGGGGCCGGTGTTCGGGCTGATCGTCGCGCTGGCCGGGTGCTATCAGGGCATGCAGGTTGAATCCAACGCCGAAGAAGTGGGCAAGCGCACCACGGCGGCGGTGGTCATGGCGATCTTTACCGTCATCGTGCTCGATGCCTTCTTTGCGGTGTTCTTCAGCGAGGTGAACTGGGGATGACCGCTCTGTGCCGCGCGCCTGAATATACCGTGTCGGGCGATGCCGACGCCTTTCCGATCCGCGTGCGCGGTCTGCGCAACGAATTCGGCGACTATGTCGTGCACGACGATCTGGATCTGGATGTGCGGCGGGGCGAAATCCTGGGCGTGGTCGGCGGGTCGGGCACCGGCAAATCGGTGCTGATGCGATCGATCATCGGGTTGCAGACGCCGGTGGCGGGATCGATCGAAGTGCTGGGCCAATCGATCACCGGCGCGCGCGATGATGCCGATATTGCCATCCGCTGCCGCTGGGGCGTGCTGTTTCAGGGCGGGGCGCTGTTTTCCACGCTGACCGTGGCGGAAAATGTCGAAGTGCCGTTGCGCGAATTCTATCCCGATATCGATCTGCGCCTGTTGGCCGAAATCGCGCATTTCAAGGTGCGGCTGACCGGGCTGGCGGGCGAGGCGGCGGTGAAATATCCGGCGGAACTGTCGGGCGGCATGCGCAAACGGGCCGGGCTGGCGCGCGCGCTGGCGCTCGATCCCGAACTGCTGTTTCTGGATGAACCGACCGCCGGGCTCGATCCGATCGGCGCGGCGGCGTTCGACCAGTTGATTCGCGGGCTGCAACAGACTTTGGGGCTGACGGTGTTTCTGATCACCCACGATCTCGACACGCTGCACGAAATCTGCGACCGGGTGGCCGTGCTGGCGGATAAACGGGTGATTGCCGTGGGCACCATCCCCGAATTGCTGGCGCTCGATCATCCGTGGATCCAGTCTTATTTCAAGGGGCCGCGCGGTCGCGCCGCCGCCTCTGTACGACATCTCGATTGAGGGGCATTGCGGACCGATGGAAACACGCTCTAACAATGTCTGGGTCGGGGTGGTCACACTGGCGTTGCTGGTGGGGCTTGCTGCGCTGGTCATCTGGATCACCCGGCTCAACCATCCCGCGCAGAACGATTACGACATCTTTTTCAAACAGTCGGTCGATGGCGTTACGCGCGGATCGTCGGTGTCGTTTTCGGGCGTGCCGGTGGGGCGGGTGGCCGAAATCGCGCTGTGGCAGAAAGATCCCGGCTATGTCCGCGTGCGGATCACGGTCAACCGGTCGGTGCCCATCCTGGTCGGCACCACCGCCAGCCTGCAGGGCAGCTTTACCGGGGTGACCACGATCCAGTTGTCGGGCGCGGTCAAGGGCGCGCCGCCGATCACCGAAATCGGCCCCGGCGGCGTGCCGCAGATCCCCACGCGGCAAAGCGGGCTGGGCGAACTGCTGTCCAGCGCGCCGGTGCTGCTCGATCGCCTGACCGAACTGACCAACCGGCTGATGGATGTGCTGTCGGACAAGAATCAAAAGGCGCTGTCGGATATCCTGGCCAACACCGACCGGCTGAGCGGCAGCCTGGCCTCGGCCGGGCCCGAAGTGAAGGCGACGCTCGACGAATTGCAGGCGACCATCCGCCAGGCCAATTACACGCTGGCCAGTTTTGAAAAGCTGTCGGATTCGACCAACGACGCGCTGAACGATGATCACAAGGGGCTGGTGCGCCAATTGCACGAAACGCTGACCTCTGCCAACGCGGCGGCCACCGCGCTGCAAGGGCTGGCCAACGATGCGCGGCCCGGCGTGCGCCAGTTGAACGATCGCACGTTGCCGGCGGCGGAAAGCGCGATCCGCGATCTGGCCGCCACCACCAAGGCGTTGCGCGATCTGACCGACCAGATGAAGGATCGCGGGGTCGGCACCCTGATCGGCGGGCCGCAATTGCCCGATTACAAACAGTGAAGACCCCCGGCAAAAAGGCGTTCCCGATGCGCAAGCTCCTGTTGGCCCCGCTGCTGCTGATCCCCGCACTGGGCGGATGCATCAATCTGGGGCTCGGCTCGTCAAAAACCCCGACCTCTCTGCTGACGCTGACGCCCGACAGCAAACCGGTCGACGGCAGCACGATCAGCGGCCCCGCCGACACCGCGCTGAGCGTGATCGAGCCCGAAACCGAGGCCAAACTGGCCGTGCTGCGCGTGCCGGTCACCATCGATGCCTCGCACGTCGCATACTTGCGCGGCGCGCTGTGGGTCGAACGCCCGACCCGCCTGTTCCAGCACCTGTTGACCGAAACCCTGCGCGCACGCGGCAAACGCCTGGTGGTCGAAGGTGACCGCCTGTCACGCGGCCCCATCCTGACCGGCCGCCTGATCGATTTCGGCTATGACGCACCCACCCGCGCCGCCATCGTGCGCTATGACGCCATCCGCCAGATGCCCGACGGCACCACCCAGACCCGCCGCTTTGAAGCCAGCGTGGGGGATGTTACCGCCGACGCGCGCGAGGTTGGCCCGGCCTTGAACAAGGCCGCGAATGATGTGGCGCGGTCGGTGGCGGATTGGGTGGATTAGGGACGAGTACGAACCCGCTGGCGCGGGAATGGTGCTGGTGGAGATGTTCCGCTGCTTCCTGCCGGCTGATTTCCTTGGTTGAGCCCTGCTGACGAGAGGCAGATTTTTGAGACTCCTTCAACCGAGGAGTCGTCACATGACCAGTACCACTATGCCAGCCCCTGCGACCACGCTGCGGGAGCGTATGATCGAGGACATGAATCTGCATCGGCTGTGCCGCACGACGCAGCACGGCTATTTGCGGGATATCACGCGGTTTGCAATCTGGCTGGGTCGCCCGCCCGACACAGCCACCGAAGAGGACTTGCGACGTTACCAGATCGAGCAGACCGAGATGGGGTTTGGCGCGGCGGCAATGAACACGGCGGTTTCGGCGTTGCGGTTCTTCTTCATCCGCACGCTTGACCGGCCGGATGTGATCCGCAGACTTCACCGGGTAAAGCATCCGCGCGGCTTGCCGACCGTGCTCAGCCGCGAGGAAGTGAGCCGGATGCTCGATGCGACGACGAGCATCAAACATCAGGCGATCCTGTCGGTGGCCTATGGCGCTGGCCTTCGTGCCGCTGAAGTGACTCACCTGAGGGTCCGCGATATTGACAGCGAGCGGATGCTGCTGCGGGTTGAATGCGGCAAAGGCGGCCGTCATCGCAACGCCATGCTGGCCCAGGACCTGCTGCTGCTCCTGCGGGAATGGTGGAAGATCGGGCGCAAAGAAGGCGTGATGCACCCTGATGGCTGGCTCTTCCCCGGCCAGCATTACCTCAAACCCATCAGCACCCGGCAAGTTCACCGCATCGCAGCCGAGGCTGCCCACGCGGCGGGGATCACCAAGCGAGTCGGCCCCCATACATTGCGCCACAGCTTCGCTACTCACCTGCTGGAAGATGGCGTCGATATCCGCGTGATCCAGGTTCTGTTGGGGCATACCCAATTACAAACCACAACGCTCTACACCCGGGTCGCCATCCGCACCGTGAAGGCGGTGGTCAGCCCGCTCGATAGGCTGGCCATGTTCCCGGCCACACAGGCGGCCCCTCCCGGCTGAGCCGGTGCGCGCCTCGCTCGAGGTAGCCGACATCTTCCGTAGCGCCGGGCCCGCGTATCGCGCAGCCCATGCCGGGCATCTCAGCCTCGGCCAGCTCAAGGTCATGACGGCCATCGAGAATTGCCGCACCGCCGCGCTGGGCGGTCACATCGAGGCCTGCGACGAGTGCCGACATTGGCGGATCGCCTACAACTCCTGCCGCAACCGGCACTGCCCCAAGTGTCAGGGCGCCGCCGCGCGTACATGGCTGGAGAAGCGCGAGGCTGACCTGTTGCCGGTCGGCTACTTCCACGTCGTCTTCACACTGCCTGCCGAGATCGCGGACATCGCGTGGCAGAACAAGGCAGCGGTCTATGACCTGCTGTTCCGCGCGGCGGCGGATACGGTGCTGACCATCGCGGCCGATCCCAAGCACCTCGGCGCGCGGGTCGGCATCACCGCCGTGCTGCACACGTGGGGATCGGCACTGACTCACCACCCGCACGTGCACATGATCGTACCTGGGGGCGGCATTGCTGTTGCGCTCGACGGCACGCACTGGGTGTCGTCACGCCCGGCCTTCCTGCTGCCGGTGCGTGTGCTGGGTGCGCTGTTCCGCCGCCTGTTCCTCACCCGCCTGCTGGCCCTGTTCGACACCAACAAGCTGGGCTTCTTCGGCGCCTTGGCGGGCCTCGCGACACGTAAGGCCTTCCTGCGGCATCTGTCGCCCATCCGTAAAAAGCGCTGGGTGGTTTATGCCAAACCGCCCTTTGCGGGGCCGCAGGCGGTGCTGGCCTATCTCTCGCGCTACACCCACCGCGTCGCCATCTCGAACCGGCGGCTTCTTGCCTTCGACGAGGATGGTGTCACCTTCCGCTACAAGGACTATCGCCGCGCCGAGCCCGAGCGCCAGCAGGTCATGACGCTGGCGACGGACGAGTTTATTCGCCGCTTCCTGATCCACGTCCTGCCGCGCGGCTTCCACCGCATCCGGCATTATGGCCTGCTCGCGAGTTCAACGCACAAGGACGCCATGGCGGTATCCATCCGGCGGGTCCCGCCTTGCTTGGTGTTGAGCGAACGCTCTTAAGGACGCTCTTGAGAGCGCACTCAGGAGCGGTGGATGCGGCAGATTACGGTTATGCACGGGCCCGAGCGTCGTCGACGATGGACTGACGAGGAGCGGCTGCGGATTTTGGCAGAGGCTGCGGCGCCAGGGGCTTGCGTTGCTGACGTTGCCCGGCGGCACGATATTTCGACGGCACGGATCTACACCTGGCGGCACAAGTTGCGTGAACAGTACGCCGGGCCGCAATTTGCCGAGGCAGTGGTCGATGCTGGCGATGTCGAGTTTCCGGCTCGGGAGCCGTCGGCCGCCGTCGTGGTGGAGATGGGCAACAAGGTGCGCATGACGATCTTTCCGTCGGCACCGGTGGCGCTGGTGACGGCAACATTGAAGGCGCTGCGGTGATCCCTTCGACGGCGCGGGTGTGGATTGCGATGGGGCACACGGACATGCGCAAGGGCATGCAGGGCCTCGCGCTGCTGGTGCAGCAAGGCCTGAGCCGCAACCCGCACGGTGGCGACCTTTTCGTGTTCCGCGGACGCGCTGGCGCACTGGTCAAAATCATCTGGCACGATGGCATCGGCATGTCGCTTTACGCCAAGCGACTGGAGAAAGGTCGCTTCATTTGGCCTTCGGCCAAGGAGGGGATGGTGTCGCTGACACCCGCTCAATTGGCCTGCCTGCTAGAGGGGATCGACTGGCGGAACCCGCAGCATACCACACGTCCGCAGAGTGCCGGATAAGCTCACAAATTCGGCGGTTTTCGGCGAATTTTCCGCTTTGCCTTTGGCCGATTGTGTGATTCCATTATCCCCATGGACACTGCCGTTTCGCCTCTGCCGAACGACATTGAAGCGCTCAAGGCGCTGGTGTTGGTAGCGACGAGGCAGGCCGATCTCGCCACCCAGCGCGCCGCAGATGCCGAGGCGCGACTGGCCAACGCTCAAGCCCAGGCCAGCGCCACCGAAGCGATGATCGCGCACCTCAAGTTGCAGATCGCTAAGTTGCGGCGCGAACAATACGGCCCCAGTGCCGAACGTACCCGTCGCCTACTCGACCAGATGGAACTGCAACTCGGCGATCTCGAAGCCGATGCAGCCGAGGACATTTTGATTGCGGCTGCGGCAGCAGAAAGGGCGACCTCGGTTGCCGCCTTCGACCGCAAGCGCCCTGCGCGCAAACCGTTCCCCGAGCATTTGCCGCGTGAGCGCGTCGTAATCCCGGCACCATGCACATGCCCAGCGTGCGGCGGCGACCGACTGTCGAAGCTGGGCGAGGACGTGACCGAGACGCTTGAGGTGATCCCGCGCGCGTGGAAGGTCATCCAGACGGTCCGCGAGAAATTCTCGTGCCGTGATTGTGAGACCATCACGCAACCGCCGGCACCGTTCCATGTCGTGCCGCGTGGCTGGGCCGGCCCCAGCTTCCTCGCCATGGTGCTGTTCGAGAAATACGGTCAGCACCAGCCCCTCAACCGGCAGGCCGAACGCTTCGGGCGCGAAGGCGTGCCGCTCAGCGTATCGACACTGGCCGATCAGGTTGGCGCGGCATGTTTCGCACTGATGCCGATCTTCAAGCTGATCGAGGCGCACGTCTTTGCCGCCCAGCGCCTGCACGGTGACGACACCACCGTGCCGGTCATGGCCAAAGGCAAGACCGATACCGGCCGATTGTGGGACTATGTGCGCGATGATCGCCCGTTTGGCGGTGCTGATCCGCCAGCAGTCGTGTTCCGCTATTCGCGTGATCGGCGCGGCGAGCATCCGCAGGCGCATCTGGCCACTTGGTCCGGCATTCTGCAGGCCGATGCCTTTGCCGGCTATGGCGAGCTTTATGCCGCTGACCGCAGCGCGGGCCTGATTCTGGAGGCGGGCTGCTTTGCCCACGCCCGACGTAAATTCTTCGAGCTGGCCGACGTGGAGGGGGCTGCGCGCAAGAAAAGCCGTGGCGAGAAGACCGGACAGATCTATCCGATCGCGCTTGAGGCAGTGCAGCGGCTCGACGCGCTGTTCGAGATCGAACGAACCATCAACGGCAAGACGGCACAGGAGCGCCTTGCAGTCCGGCAGGAACTGAGCGCGCCGCTGATGACCGAACTGCACACGTGGCTGACCGCGCAATTGGCGAAGCTGTCGCGCCATCATGATCTGGCCAAGGCGATCAACTACATGCTGCGGCGCTGGGATGCCTTCACCCGGTTCCTCGCCGACGGCAGGGTTTGCCTGACCAACAATGCCGCTGAACGGGCGTTGCGCTGTGTGCCCTTGGGGCGGAAGGCATGGCTATTTTGCGGCTCGGATCGCGGCGGGCAGCGCGCCGCCATCGTCTATTCGTTGATCCAGACCTGCCGTCTCAACGATGTCGATCCCCAAGCCTGGCTCGCCGACATCCTTGCGCGTATCGCCGACCATCCGATCAATCGGCTTGGTGAGCTCCTACCTTGGAACTGGCGTTTCAAAGTGGCGGACCTCGCAGCCTGAATTCGATATTGCGATGCTACGCGCTAACATTAATCGACGAAGCATTCCCATCCGCGAGGCATTCCAACAGTTCCCAAAACGCAACTGCTGGTGCTGTACCAAGGTCAACTTGCAGTTCTCCCGGCGCGATATAAACCGCATGAATGCATCCAGAGAATTCATCCGTAGGATCAGAATCAACCTCGTCGGGATCGAACCACTTGGTCCACCAGTGCTCCAATGCTTCGTCGAGACGCGGCGTATCGTGGCGTATCACGATTGCATCCCAACGCAGCCCCTCGATCACCAGTTTGGTCTGGGCGAGATTGCCCTCGATCCGGGCGAAAGTCAGAACGGATTCCGGCTCAAATATTATGGCCTCAGGCTCACCGTCGTTGCGGACAAAATCAACGACAGCAAACTGGTGGAACGCCGATGTATCTGGTGGCAGTTGAAACTTCACCTCCGGGCTGCCAACTTTACAGCCGTGCTGCTGGCGTAGGACGAAATCCCGAAATTGCGCCACATAGTGATCCCGAACCTGGATCACCAAATCATCAACCTCGGCAGTGCTCATGCACTGAAATATGACGTGCAATATCGGCTTGTCGAGTGTGGAGTGGGACAGATCAATATGCCAACCCAGCGGCCTTCACCGGATGGCTACCCATGGCGCTCGCCCGCAGGCTGCTCGGCGTCGCCGCGCCCATCGACGAGACCGAACCCGACGAGCCGCCCGACCAACGCCCGCCATGCCCCTGCTGTGGCGGGCACATGACCATCATCGAAACCTTCGCTCGCTGGTGCCAGCCTCGCGCGCCGCCATTGCCGCCACCGCTTACCCGGGAGACGACGCCATGATCCGGCATGGCTTGCCCCGCACGATGGTCGCGCGCAATGCGCCTTGGCCGCAGGGGGCGCTTACGTCTGCGGTCCTATCTGGGCCGCAAATGCTCCGCTATACAGCGGAATACGCGAACATCAGGCACTTGTTCCTGCCCGAAATCATCGCGCTGATGGCGCTGACGAGCATGCCGGGCAACCCGCATCTGCCGCCCGGGACCACCCCAAATCTCTTTTACCCATAGCGCATCCTATGGGGCTCCGCGGGTCGTACCTGTCCGGGTTTAGTACGCCTATCGGCGCCCGAAACCCTTCGACGATCCGGAACGGCTCCTTTCAGGAGCACTCATTGGATAGCGGACGTTGCCGACGGCAAACCGGCATGTCAGCTATGCGCCCCAAGAGCAGCCGTTCGCGCCATGCCTAACGGTGCTCCATTACTGCCGTTCCAAGCATACCTTGCTTGATGCGATAGGATCGAATTGGATATTTATTGCGATGGCGCTGCCGGCGTATCCCGCCATGAGTGAAGCGCAGGTAGGAGCATGCCGCTCAGTACACGAGCGCGGCCTGACACGGCTTTGATTGCCGTATCGGTGGAAACGGCGGCGATCAAAGTTTCGCGGATTGTCGGCGTGGTCTCTCGGGCGGGTTGCATCTCAAGAAAGATTTGTCCAGCTGGTGGAGCAACCTGGATTTGTGCCGCCAACTCAGTTGCCAGACCGGCGGCATCATGCATGCAGGCAAGAGCCAGCAAACGTGACTGCGCTGGGACTGAAAGCTGGTATGAATTTATGTCCGCGTCATCCGTGATGGTTGCCAAGGTTGCTCGCGCTTGATCCTGCTTACCCAACCCTTTGAGTGCGCAGGCCCGAATAGCCGTAAAATAGGCGTTGCTATCAGGCAACTTGCGATGGCCAACCAAAAAACCCGAAGCAGATTTATCAAAGTCATGTTCGGTTGCATCATCGATCTCCAGCGCCCGATCGTATTGCTCCGTGAGTGCCAATATGAGAGCGAAATTGGCATTGACGTTCTGCCGAGCCGCATTGGACTTGGCATCTCGAGACGCTTGTTCAAACACAGTGATCGCTTTATCGGTTGATCCATTGCGGAAAAGAAGGCCCGCCAGCATGATCTGGCGTTGCGACGTAAGAATCGGATTGTCATCTGATGTCGATGCAGCAATCTCAGTTTGTGTCTTGGCAATGGCATCAGAAGCCCGGCCCGAACGCTCCAGTGCCGATATATATTGTTGG